>Ga0105356_10004247_pt1 | contig 13857 bp, 14 predicted proteins | sample GOMGulsemesocosm_3_FD_83502 | JGI IMG/M metagenome (GOLD analysis project Ga0105356, IMG submission 83502) | Methane-oxidizing microbial communities from mesocosms in the Gulf of Mexico - GOM9D Gulf of Mexico | ecosystem: Environmental > Aquatic > Marine > Cold seeps | place: Gulf of Mexico...
ATTCCGAACTCAGAAGTGAAACGCAGTAGCGCCGATGGTAGTGTGGGAGTTCCCATGTGAGAGTAGGACATTGCTAGACTTTTATTTAGAGAAGCCCGTTACGATGTGACGGGCTTTTTGCTAAAGTTTTAGTTTCTTAAATTATTTTTAAAGTAAGTTAATAAATTAAAGTTTTTTGTCTAACGACAATAGCGCTGTGGTACCACCTGAACCCATTCCGAACTCAGAAGTGAAACGCAGTAGCGCCGATGGTAGTGTGGGAGTTCCCATGTGAGAGTAGGACATTGTTAGACGCATATTTTGTTTGATAGTGGAACGCAGTAGCGCCGATGGTAGTGTTACTTAGGTTTAAGTTTAGCCCATGTGAGAGCGTAGCAGGAAATTGTTAGACGCATTTTCGATACATTGGTTCTAAACCAATATATCAACCCCGTGGAGGGGTTCCCGAGTGGCCAAAGGGATCAGACTGTAAATCTGACGGCTCAGCCTTCGGTGGTTCGAATCCACCTCCCTCCACCATCTTATTCTTATTATTATAAGATATCTAAATACCAGCTAACTGCTGGTATTTTTTTTTCATTTTTATATACCTCTCATACTCACTACTTTCCTTTGTTATTGTTAATAACTCTATCGTGATCTTTTTTGCTTGTGATAAATGATCAACTTGCCCGTAATCTATTTCATATGAAACCAATAATACCTGTAATAAATTAAGCTTTATGGACGTGTGATTAGGGAATAATAATAGCGCTTCATTGAATGCTGTAATTGCAGCTATGTATCTTTCTGCTTTGAACAGCTTTTTACCATAGGCTAATGCCTTTCTGGCCTGCTGTTTATGATCATTACTCACTACTGCTAGCTCTGCTTGATTCCCTTCGGGTACTAATTGCTCCTCACTACTGCTTTGGGTTAATGTCTCCAGTAGCTGTGAAGCTTGACTATGTAGATTGAGCTTGGTGAAGAGTGATGCAATACCCTTTAAGCTTGGCACAGTAATATTATTTTTCTCTTGGTCATACAGCGTTAACGCTTGATCTAGTTTATCTCTGGCTAGTGCCTTTTCATTAATATTCTCGAATAAACAAGCTGAAAGAAGTTGCCCTTGAATTTTAAGGGTTATATCACGATAGCTCCGGTACATTTCCCCAAGCATTGTCAGTGCCGTATTGTGCAGCTTTTTTGCTTCAAAGGAAGGTAAAGTGGCGGTGTATTCTGTTAATGACCGAGCAAACATTAGCGCGGTATCTGGAGATTGATGGATGGTATTTGCAGCTAAACGATTGGCATTTTGAAAGGCATAACCAGCCTTTTCATAGAAAGTATTATCAAAGCATAAATATGCGTACTTTTTTAACCGGATAATTGAAAAAGGAGATATTTTTAACGCGCTTTCAAGGATTTGTTGAGCCTCTAATTGTTCCGCTTGCATAATGTAGGTAGAAGCAAGTAAGTCATATGTAGGTAAGTATAACGGCTGCTTAATGATAAAATCTTGAAAAATAGTTATTGCTTGAGCTAGATCGTTATTTTCGATCGCTATCTTGCCTAACCCTATCGTTGCCCACTGGCAGTTTTCTACGTTATGACAGCTTTGATAGATAATTTTTGCTTGATCATAGCATTGTAATTCGAACAACTGTCGTGATTTTATGCCTAAGCACTCTGTTTGATATAGGGTGTTGTATTGTAATGCCTTATCTACTAATTGAATTGTTTGTACTCGGTCACCCGCGTCTAAAGCTTTATAGATATTTGCCATGGCCTTTTTTTTGTTTATACACTTCTTAAGGCGGCTATGTAATTCATGAAGGGAGTAAGGTTTACATAAATAACTATCAGGCTTATGTTCTAAAGCGGCTAAAACCATTGCTTGAGATACTTCAGCAGTGACAATAATAACCACACAATGGCGCGAGATTAGTTCACTAACGCGTAACTCTTCTAAGAGTTGTTGGCCGTTTTTTTGTTTGTCACCAAGATCGTAGCCTAACAAAATAACATCATAAGCTTTCTCTAAACACATCGGTACTACGTCTTGTGCATATAAGGTAGAGTCAACCGGCTCTTCAGACAATGACATAGCAAACTTTTTTAAAATATCGTGTGAAGGTTTGATACTGTCTATAATGAGAAAGTTTTTATTTTTATAACCCGTAACTAGCATAACTATCCTTAGTTAGAACCCCTATAGTGTTTTAGTGTAAAAATATTCACTTGTCTAGCTGATAATATAAATACCAAGATTATTAAAAATGCTAAAATAATGAAAACATCCTGATTAATAGACACATGAAACTTTCTACGCTCGATTTAGACGATAATGTTAAAAATGCGCTTACAGAAATTGGCTACAGTACTGCAACGCCGATTCAAGAGCAGACCATTCCAAAGGTACTGTCTGGTTTAGATATTATGGCTAGGGCACAAACGGGCTCAGGTAAAACTGCCGCTTTTGCTTTGCCGTTATTATCACAGTTACAACAATCACAAACGCCTAACACCGTTATTGAAGTACTGGTGTTGGTGCCAACCAGAGAGCTAGCTAAACAAGTTCATCAAAGCTTTACTAATTATGGCAAGTTTTGTGATTTACAATGTGCCATTGTTTATGGTGGCGTAAGTAGTAAAACACAAATTGAAACGATTAAAGCAGGTGTGAATGTTTTAGTTGCTACGCCAGGGCGTTTATTAGATTTACTGCTCAACAATCATGTTGATCTCTCGACATTAAAATCTTTAGTATTTGATGAAGCCGATCGAATTCTAGATTTAGGCTTCAAACAAGAAATAGATAGAATATTTCAATTTTTACCTGCTAAACATCAAACCTTACTTTTCTCAGCTACATTTAACGATGAAGTATACAAGCTGAGTAAAAGGTTACTAACAGCACCAGAAATTATTAATATTGATGTAAAGAATACGGTAGCAGAAGGTATTGAACAAATAATATATACCGTGGACGCTGATAGAAAACGTGAGCTTACCTCCTACCTTATCGGTTCAAAAAACTGGCAACAAGTACTTATTTTCACTCGTACCAAGCAAGGAGCAGACGCGCTTGCTAAAGAAATGTGTAAAGACGGACTGAAAACACTTTCTTTGCATGGTGATAAATCGCAAGGAGCACGTGAAAAAGCGTTAAGTGACTTTAAAGCTGGTAAATGTAGGGTGTTGGTCGCCACGGATGTTGCCGCACGTGGTTTAGATATTAATAGCTTAGACTATGTTATAAATTATGAATTACCTTATGTGGCCGATGATTATATTCACCGCATAGGGCGAACAGCTCGTGCTGGTAAATTTGGTACAGCAGTGTCGTTAATGAGCCCAAGCGAAGAATGGTTACTGAGTGCGATAGAAGAAATTTTAGAATATAAATTAATGCAGCAATGGTACCCAGGTTATGAACCTGATCTAACCAAAACAGAGTTATTAACTAAAGCGCAAGAAAAAAATCGTACTAAAAAAAGAGTATCGGGCAATCATCATAATGCGAAAAACGGTAGTTCAGGCAATAGCAAAAGAAAAAGCAATCGTAATTACAAAAGGTAATCCCCGTTATTTGTGAATCACGTTCTATAAATAGCATAAACGTCTACGTTATCAACAATATGTTCGATAGACATTGACCAGATTAACGCGAGTATTGACTAGCATCATCAATAGTCTTTATATTAACGGCATGAAGTTTAGGTAGTTGAAATAGCACGTTATGATAAAAATTTTAGTGGTGGAAGATGAGAGAGAAATTGCTGCGCAAGTTGCTAAATACATAACGCGGGAAGGCTATAAAGCTATTGTGTTGAATACTGGTGAGTACGTTATTGATACCGTAAAAAAAGACTTACCCGATCTTATTGTGTTAGATGTGATGCTGCCGGTGAAAGATGGCGTTAGTTGCTGTAAAGAAATTAGGGCGTTTTCCGATACGCCGATCATTATGTTAACGGCAAGGAAAACTGAAAAAGATCGTATCAATGGCTTGCAAGCAGGAGTTGATGATTATGTTTGCAAACCTTTCAGCGCTAAAGAATTAATGTTACGTATTAAAGCTATTTTAAAGCGTACAGGTCTTGCTATCAATGAACCAACGGGTGGCTTACAACTTGATAAAAATGGTTTTTTACTTAGGTATAATAGTAAAGAGGTCAAGTTAACCAATCTTGAGTTTTCATTACTGAATTTACTTATTCAACAACCTGGCAGAATATACTCGCGAGAACAAATTATAGAATTAGCTTACAAAAATAATCGGGATATTTCAGATCGAGCCATTGATAGTCATATCAAAAATATTCGTAAAAAAGTGCGTTCTATGGATATCGAGAAAAATATCATTGAAACAACCTACGGTGCAGGCTTTCGCTATATTGGGCTAGGCTAGTTCTGGTTAACCAACGTCATGCCAATTTACTATATTGTCTAAGTTTGACGCATCATATGACTCAATAACATGCAGTAACCTTTTAGAGTGTAATATTTTATTGTGACCAAGCTTATTTGTCCTAACCAACGTTGTCACTGATAAGTGAGTAAACGCTTCACTGAGTGAAAAAGGCACAATGTTATCTTGAGTATCATGGATTATTTTCAACTGCCCAGTACATGCTCTAAGTTGTGGTATGGTGCCAAGAGCAGTAAAATCCATTTTTTCCTGCCTAGAAATATTATTAATGGTTTGCTTGAATAATTCGTCATCGAATTTTGAGTGAAATATTATATTTTGTAAAAAGAAAAAAGCATCTAATATCGGTGATATTAATAATAAATCTTTGTCATAACTTTCAAACCATTGGCTATTTGCCATCGCTGATGCTCCTAAACCATGAGCAACCACTATATGTGGTGAGAATAGGTTTTGAGACACATCATCAAATGCTTTGATCATTTGCGGTAAAGAGCTCTGATTACCTGAGCTTTTACCGTGCGCTGGAAAATCAAAACTAATCGTAGAGTAACCTTTTTCACTAAGCTTTTGCATCAATGGCCAATAATCAAAAGCACAGCCCGACCAACCATGTATTAGCCAAATACACTTTCCTTCGCCGTATTTGTAGGTCTTTACGGCTCCATAACGTGTTTTAGTGTCAAACTGTGTGACAAGCCTAGGCCAATAAGATGGTTTTCTTTTGGGTTTGAAAAGCGCTATTTTTGCTATTTTAAATGCTAAGTTTGGTAGCAATATATTTATTGTTCTGGTGCTAACGCTGATCCAATTACTTATAATCGTATTCATTATGCTTGGGTAGCCTTCAAGGTCTCGTTCGAAGCATTAGCTTATAAAGTAAATGTGAGTAAAATAGGGATAAAATGAATTAAGTTACTATTTTATATCAATAACGTTTACTCAATTGCTTTTATAGCAAGCTAGAAAGGAAGTTCTATAACAATTTTTAATCCCCCTAATGGGGAGTGTTGCGCATAGATTTTACCTTTATGTTCTTCTATTAGACTTTTACAAATTGAAAGACCTAATCCTGAACCACCCGTTGCTCTGCTACGTGAACTTTCTACTCGATATAACCGCTCAAAAATAGTCACTAAATCTTCATTTGATACGCCCGGAGCACTATCTTCAATAGTAAGCAATAAAGTATTGTTAGTCGCTGCTGCTGATAATTTCACTTTACCCGGTTTATCGGTGTACTTTATGCTGTTGGTGAGTAAATTTATGAATATTTGTTTAAGTCTATCTCGGTCAAAGTTGACTATCAGTTGCTTAGGTATAGCTATATTAATGTCGAAGGTGAGTTTGTTCTTATTCACAAACTGAGTTAACTCTTGTTCCCAAAAAAGTAAGGTTTCATGGAGAGAGAAGGGTTGTAAGTTCAGTTTTAAAGCACCAATATCTGATTGGGCTAACTGGTGAATATCATCAATAAGGTGTTGTATATCGTCTAACTTATTATCAAGCGCATCATAGGTTGCTTGGACATCGTCTTCAAGATCATCTTTGAGTGATTCTACTTGTAATTTTAGTACTGTTAGTGGTGTGCTAAGTTCATGAGAAACATCAGCAAGTAATTGATTTTTTTTGTTTAGCAGGCTACCTGTTAATTGGTGCTCTTTTACTGCAAGTTTTTTACGTTGGATTTGTAAATAGGAAAACCCCACTAATAGAGAGACGAGAAAAAAGGTTGAAACCAATACTATGGTTAATCGCTGCTGTAATATAATATTGTCTAATTGCTGCAAATTATCATCAAAAAGTTGCGCTGATTGGGCCGTAGACTGTTTAACAAAGGTGTTTTTTGATTGTTGCTGCTTGTCGCTTAATTCAAAAGCAGATCTGACTATATCAATAGGGTTATTTGCTCTTGATGCCTTAATTAGCAACACTTCTTGTTTAATTGCTTTCTTATTTGGGTACATTGCCTCCACTGTAGATAAAGTCTCGTAACTTTTGTCAATGTCACCTACTCGGAAATATGAAATACTCAATAACTCATAAGTTGCTTGAATGTAAGATACGTTTTGGCCATGAGAGATTTCTTCTATACCACGCTCTAAAAAATAAACACTTAACGGCCAATTTTCGTCTAGTTGAGCTACTTTGGCAGACAAATAATAAAATTTTAATAAAGCGTCGATAAACTCTGGGTAATGCTGATAAAAACGCTCTAATTCAGCTAAGTGCTGTTTTGCTAGCGAAATATCAACTAGGGCGATACTGTAATGAATAGCATTTAAAATCGAGACATAAATACTACTTATGTCGTTAGTTGAGGTGTATAGCTCTTGAGCAACGTTATTGTATTCATATGCTTTATCGTACATTAATGCTCGAAAAGAAAGCGTTGCCGCTTGGTTAAAAATAATTTGCTTAGTTAGCAGGTCTAACTGTTGATTGGTCGCAATGTCAAAAGCCTCATCAAACAGTTTAAGGCTTTTGGTAATACCGTGCTGCTCTGTTTGTAAACACTTAGCGTAATAGGCAATTGATTTTGCTATGAGGCTTAATTGTGCTAATTCTCTTGATAGCGTTAATGCTCGTTCGCGATCTTCACAGGCATAACTATTAAAAAAGTCTAGGCTGGTTGTTGCGATAGAGCGCTCAATGTACAAATCCACTAATATATTTGATGGTGTTAATTCGAACAGTGAAAAGCTCTCGATGGCTTTTGTAAACGCGGTTATAGCCTCATTCATGTGATGCTGCTTTGCTAACACTCTTCCTGTTAAAAGCCAATATTCTACTTGTTGTGCAGGTTGATATTGTGCGAGTTTATTTTTTACTGCATTTAATAGTGCTAGCTTTTTTTGATTTTTTTGCTCGGATTGAATTTGCGCTTTTAATTGCGGAAATGTTTGTGCAATAGCAACTGACGTACAGAATAAAAGTAGCGTGACTAATGGTTTGAACAGAAGCGAAAATTTCAATGGTATTTACCTTCGAAAATATGTTTTGGTTAGCTAGGTTTTGAGTGAATGAGAAAATACAGCAAGCTATTATTACGATTTAATGACTATTGATAAAGAACAACATCTTGATAAGTGTATTTTATCTTCATTTTCTCCTCAAATCCTCCCCATTGTAACGGTATGCTAAAAGTAATGGCTATTAATCACTTAATGAAACGTTTTTTTTAAGAGAATTATAAGATCAATAAATGTAGGCATTGACTCTAAGTAACATTATCAAAATATTGATTTTTAGCTAATTTTAATGAATAATTTAACAGGTGATACATGGACATACCTTCAATGGATAGTATAAATAAACACCCTGACTATGAGTCAACAATTCAAGAGCTTATCAATAATAGCTTTGATAAGGAGCTGATGGCTCAAGCAGCAAAAGTAGCCAAAATGGCCGATAGAGAATCTCAAGCTGAGGCTATTTACGTATTTCTAAAGTTAAATAGGTCATTGCCACAAACATTAGATTAATAGCATATTTACCAGTGGTTGCTATGAATGGCCCGTTTTATATTAACTTGTAAATCTATCTTATTCCCTTAGTTGTATTTTCGGTGCTAAATCTATATCCCCTCCAAAGTCGACGGTTGCTATATTACTTCCATAGATAAATATCGCGAGGGTGTTAATGCCTTGCCCGCGTAGAAAATACAAACTGTAGCCATACTGAAATAACTGTGATGCTGAAAACTTTTGAGCGAGTGATAGTCTGTCGTAGAGGGCTGCTTTTGACATAAAATCAGCTCTTCTTTTATCTGTAAATGTTAACTTGTATGCATTTTCATCGAGAACTTGGTGTGAAAAGCTTCTTTCAACCTGAGCTGTGTTGGCTTTGCCTAACTGACACGCAGTTAAATGTTTCATCATTATATTCCTACAAAAATATCACTTTTCTATAACTGTTCAGCATAAATAAATGGCCATATAGCTAAGTAGAGACTTGTTTATACCGGTGAGAAGCAGTGTATTACTAGAATATGGAGGAAGTATGGATTAATCGATAATTGAGAGTATCCGCTATTTAATATACGCACTAACGATAGAGATCAATTATTAGGTTAACGAACGGGGTGGGAGATAACGTATAATAGCTCATATACTTTGAATACTATTTCGTTAAAAAGGGCGCTAGTGATTATGCGTTCTGAAAACATAATCACTAGCGTTACAGACTATGTTAATTAGGTAACTGAGAGAGCGGTCGATCACCTAATCAACAAGGTAATGATAATGATTCCCATTTATATTGTCAATGACTTATTGATAAATAGTGCGCAAAATTGCGCATTAATTTTTACCGTTTTCCGTATACGTTCATCAGTAAAGTGACTAAGGCGCGTAAGAGAAAAAACACCACTAATAGCACAGTGTCATTCATATAAGTATACGAGAAGAGCTAATGGCTAACGGCCAGAAAAGTCTGATAAAATTCGATGTTAAATGAAACTATATAGCTAAATGTTAGCGGGCACTTTCTTACAGGGGTAGATCAAAAAAGCAGTTGACTTAATTTTTATATTAAGAAAACTGCTTTCATTTTTGAGTGGTTTTTAGAGCATATTTTAGATCAGTTTTTAGCACAAACTATTAACGGGTTAACTTTACTTAAGCGATTGTGCTTGCTGATTTAGGTTTAATAAAAACCTTTAATACTCTGCCAATCACTTGTTGTTTACTTACCGGTCCTAGTTGTTCAACCGAAATACTGGAAGCATTTTCACCTTTACACCAAATAAGGTTATTTTTATCAACAATCGCGACATTTTTTACTAACATGCCATATTTAGGGTGATTAATTAATACGGTGTGATTTGGCTTAATTTTTTTGAAGTTATACCAAAAGCTGGCTAATACATAGCTGTGCTGAGGTATACGCGGAAACATGCTGTGTCCGGTAACTTTCCAAATTTTTAAGCCAAAGAAACTCATTTTGTTAAGACAGGATAAACAAGTTCTTGCTCAGGCGGGTAAGGGCAAGTTGCCGTATAAGTGGTAAAGCCTTTACATTGCCAAAATATTTCAGCAAAACGGTTAACTTTAGTTAATAAGTCTAACGTGATTGCTTTATTAATATGCTGCTTAGCGCTCGAAGAGGCCAGCATAATACTGTGGACCAAATCATGCAGTTCAGGAAATTTTTCCAATTGCGGCGCCTTGATGAAATCACCCCAGATCACGGTAATCTCTTCTTTTACTTTAATGCCGTGACTTTCTTTTTGCGCGACTAAGCGAGCAAACTGTGCCTGATCGTTCGCAGTGAATTTAGTTTTTTCTGCCATTTCATTTAATAAATCAACCATACGAATCATGGTGAGTACAGCCAACTGGGCAGTAATAGGATCATAAATTTTACAGGGAATATCACAGTGAGCTGATACCGTAGAAAAGTGAATTTTATCATCTATCTTATTAAGTAAATTATAAAACATGGTCATTATTCCTTACTGTCTTTTTCAACAACATTAATTCGGTAATTTCTATTTAATACTTTGCTATAGATGATAACGCCAACAATTAGCAGAGGTGCTAACCAGGCAAGGTGTACTAAGCCTGACATTACAGAGCCGTGATCATGGCCTGAATGGGCGAACGTCGGTAAGCTAAAAATAAATAATAAGCAACTAATCGCTAATGAGCTAAATTTCATTGGGGGTCCTTTAGGGGGTTAATGAATAATTTTTTGGGTTGATTCAATTTTGTGCTTAAATTCTGCTAATGACTCTTCGCAGCTATTACACATCGGGTGTCTTTTTGAAAACATCAATATTGGCATAAAGGTCACTTTAAGTGCATTTTGTGCAATCAGTTTACTGTCTTCACACCCTTCTTCAGCATGACAAATAGCTAACATTCTATTGTGGGGAATGAGTAAATACTGCAATGACAAATCGGGGTTATCTTGTACCTCAAACAAGGTTGCTAAATTATGCGTAGCACAAATCCATGCCATCAGTAGCTGAACATTTTTAGGATCAGCAGACCATAGCGCATCTAAATGAAATGCGGCTTCTTTATAACAATATTCAGCTTGTAACCAGTGTCTTTTATGAAAGCTATGGTTGCCATCATCTAATAACGTTTGCCATTGAGACATAGTGCTTTCCCTCGTAGTAAACTTATTTTATTTGGTTTATCGCGTGATCTATGGCTTCTTTATTCATCATTACCGAGGCTTTTGCTTTTTCCCACTCGGTTTTAACTTTGGTATTGTCAATGTTATCGCCTACTTGGATCACTGAAATCATCCCTAATGGAAAATGAGGTAAACATTTTACTAACACCGCCCCTTCTTCGTTAAAGCTAATTCTGGTCGGTTTTCCGTAAGGCGTTTTGAACGCCGATGCTGGTGATGGTGTTGAAAACGATTCTGCATTATGAGAAACATCAGCAGGCACGAAATTGATCGAATCGCCTTTGGCTATTTTGATAAAAATAGGCTCAAACACCATTACCTTGCCATCGCTACCTTGAGTAAGTAGCTTTACGGTATGATCTTTGGCCATAGCCATACTTGAACAAAGTACTGCGCATAAGCTAAAAATTTTAACTATCGACATAATTATTCCTATAGAAAAACGATTAAATAAATGATAATCATTCTTATTTGTCTTTGCAAGTGATTTATCGGATTAATCGAATCAATAAGTAAAGGGTATTAATAGCAGCAGTAAATATAACCGCAGCAAGGTGAGCGAAGAATAAAATTGAGAGGGAAAATTTAAGGTTTAGCTATTACAGCGCGGCTGTTAATAATTCGTAATTATTGAGGGGGGTAGTATTGTTGCCACGAATAAAAGGGTATAGCCGGTGCTATTTTCAGATAACAGTGTGAATAATAAGTAAATATAAATTGAATGCTAAAATGGGATGTTAAGTGGAGATGGATATAGCTGATTCATTAGCTGCAAAATTATTAATAAAATAGCAGGAATGATTGAAGAGCAGAAATCCTACGAAACAGCAAGGCCGCAGAACTCTGCTATCTAACACTTATTTTTTTCTTAGTCTGCTGGCGACAATACCAGCAATAGCTAAACCAAATAAAGCGAATGTACTAGGCTCTGGTACAGATACAGCAGCGGTTGCTAAGCTAGGAGTTAACAAGAGAATAGCTGTCAATCCTATTAAATTATTATTCATAGAGACTTTCCTTTTAATTGTTAATAATTAATCCGCCATTACCCAAGCAAAAATTATGCCTAATAATTTTTGCTAATTATTTCAGATGATTAAAATCAAGACTCAATAAAATCACATTAAAGTGTAAAAAAAATAGACAGTTCTTTGATAAAGTTATTACCTATCACGCTAAATAATTAAAAGTATTTTTTGAAAAGTTAACTTTAGTCTCAATACGCTTAGCTTAAGCAATAGCGCTGGATCATTGAGATTAATAATTGCTCGGTTTTGTCAATTTCGCTGTGGGCTAAAAACTCATTCGGCTGATGTGCTTGGTCAATTGAACCTGGCCCTAACACAATAGTCTGACAACCCAGTTGTTGAATAAAAGGTGCTTCCGTTGCGTAATTTACAGCGCAGCAGCTATGGCCGCTAATTTCTTCGGCGACGCTAACAAAACACTGCTCACTGTTAGCAGCTTTCTCTTGTTCAAAACTAGGTGAGCTCGGATGTAGTTCTTCAAAACTAATACGACCAGGAAATTTTTCTGCTACAGGTTTCAGTGATTCACTTAACCAGTGTAATAATTCATCATCATCCATGCCTGGTAACGAACGTAAATCAATGTCTAGTACACAATGGCCGCAAATACGGTTGGCATTATCGCCACCATTAATGGCGCCCATATTTAAAGTTGGGGCAGGTACATCAAAGGCTTCATTTTTGTAATTTAGATCAAATTTTTGTTGTAGGCTCACTAACTCAGTAATGACTTGCGCCATAATTTCAATGGCGTTAATCCCTAGTTTTGGCTTACTTGAATGCCCTGATTGTCCTTGCACACTTATGCGATGCGACATATGACCTTTATGCATAATTACTGGCACTAAATTAGTTGGCTCACCAATAATGGCTACATCAGGTTTTATTGCTTGGCTTTTTGAGAAAAAACGTGCGCCGGCCATGGTCGTTTCTTCGTCGGCGGTTGCTAATATATAAAGCGGTTTTTTTAATTGTTTAGCGCTGAGACCTTTACACGCTTGTAATATAAAGGCGAAAAAACCTTTCATGTCACAGGTACCTAAGCCGAAAAATTTATTATCTTTCTCGAGCACGCCCATTGGGTTACTTTGCCAGCGACTTTCATCAAAAGGTACGGTATCACTGTGTCCGGCCAGTAGTAATCCACCTTCTCCACTGCCAAGCTTGGCCAGTAAGTTAAATTTATCGGCGCCATTTTGATGTGCTGTTGGCACTTTTTGAATTTCAATAGTGAAGCCTAATTGCTCAAACCAAGTCGCCAATAATTGAATAACCTCTACATTACCTTGATCCCAACTGGGTTGCGTTGAACTAATTGACGGACAAGCTATCAATTCCTTTAGAGACTGGGAGAAGTTAGGTAATTGTGACATAGAGAAAGATCCACATTATAGTAATAAAATTCGAATAAAAGATTAAATAGTTATGCTTAATAGTTGCATAACTACCCATTGGGTGGTAAATTGCTTATATAGTGTAAATAACCTGCTTTCATAAGGCTACTTTTTCCTAAGGTACAAGTGATGTTTTCAGTTCAAACAGTGCGACGACGATAGCGAGTAAGTCTTTATATTTTCTTTTAGATAAAAGAAAATACGGTTGTCACATGCTATTAGTATTCTCTTTGTCGTATTAATTTTTTGAAAAGAAAAGGTCGAAATTGTGTCAGAATTAAAAAAAGTTGCTGTTATTGGTGCAAGTGGTTATGCCGGTGCCGAATTAGTTGGATTATTATGCCAACACGATAAAGTTTCAATACAACATCTCGTTGTGTCGGAAAACTCTACTTCCTGTGGAAAACTTTTTAGCGAGTTACATGGTCGCTGGCAGGGGATATGTGATGTACCCCTGCAGTCTTTTTCTCAGCAATGGTTTGACGAACACGCCCAAGGGCTAGATGCTGTTTTTTTTGCTACCCCTCATGAGTTCAGTGCTGACTGGGCCAATGCCTTTGTACAAGCCGGTGTGAAAGTGTTCGATTTATCCGGTGGTTTCAGACTTAAAAATTCTCAAGATTACCCTACTTTTTATGGCTTTGAACACGCCAATATTGATGCACTAGCACAAGCTAAATATGGCTTAGCTGAATGGCAACAAGATGATATCGCCAATACCGACTTAGTGGCGGTACCGGGTTGTTATCCTACCGCGAGTTTATTGTCGTTAAAACCTATCACCAGTAATCATTTACACCTTGAAAATTCACTCATTGTGGTTAATGGTATTAGTGGTGTTACCGGCGCGGGTAGAAATGCCTCGCTAGCCACC
>Ga0105356_10004249_pt1 | contig 13852 bp, 9 predicted proteins | sample GOMGulsemesocosm_3_FD_83502 | JGI IMG/M metagenome (GOLD analysis project Ga0105356, IMG submission 83502) | Methane-oxidizing microbial communities from mesocosms in the Gulf of Mexico - GOM9D Gulf of Mexico | ecosystem: Environmental > Aquatic > Marine > Cold seeps | place: Gulf of Mexico...
ATAAGGATGAAGGGACTATTTTCTTGGGATTTTTACCCTTTAAAACACCGGATGAGTTTAGTAATGGTCTCAAAATGCTCTATGGAGAAAATGCAGGCTCAGTTAGTCAGTTATATCCTGTTAGCAATGCGAGAGAGGTTTTTGAGGCGAAGAATCAATTGATTACCGATACTTGGTTTATTCAAGGTGCATTGGCAATGTTGGATGGAGCTGACAAGGTCTCTTCTGATAGTTACCAGTATGTATTTACTCGTAAGTCTATGGCTATGCCGATGATGGGCGCTCATCATGGTGCTGAGATCGGCTACGCCTTTAATACACTGGGACCTAAACAGGGCGGAGAAGTTGATCAGAAACTAGCCGCTGCTATGATCGATTACTGGGTGCAATTTGCTAAAGAGGGCAACCCTAACGGTAATGGTCGGCCGCTATGGCCAGCCTATACCGGTAATAGTGCTAGCTACTTAGAGCTTGGTGACGAAATTAAGGTAGGCCACAAGTATCGCCAAATGGAAATAGCGACGCTCAATAAGATACCTCGTTAACTGACAATTCGAAGGCATAAAAAAACCTGCCAGAGGCCGGTTTTTTGCTCCCGATTAGCCTTAATATAGGGTGTAAGGCAACGAAAACGACTAACGTTATGGCTTTGCTAGTGGCGCGACAAAAGAGCGGAAAATACCCCGTAGGATGTAAAACGCTCATGTGCTGGCTTCAATGGGACGCGGGGACGATATCGCCATAGTCGACGCTAACTTTCCTGCAACGGCGCTGACAACGCGACTGGTTCGTATGGATGGTGCTAGCGCCGTCAGCCTTTTGGGTGCCATCTTAGAGCTTCTTCCGATCGTCAATTTCGAGTCCGATCCTGTTCGAACTATGCGAGTGGTCGCTGATCTCATTGCCGGGGATTGCAGTGCCATCGAAAGTCGCTTCATCGATCAAAAATTGCAGTATTCTTACTGAAATCCATTCATCCTCAATGTGATAATGGGTTGCCGCGTTCCAAAGGATTAGGGTAGAGTAACCACAAAAAAAGGGCATTAGCGCTATCCATATCAGGAATATCACTGCTGTCTTGAGCTCGCTTAGCAGTAATTCTAATGTAAGTGTTTTAACGATTAGAAAGTTCACTTCTAGGAAATGATAGGTATTTCATGAGCCAGCACACACCCATATTCGCTATTCAAAAACTCCCCGGATTCGGCTGGATCGACGGTTTTCTTCGGTGGACACCTGTTTTACGCGTACCCACGCTGATGTTCGGTATTCTTCTCTTTTCGACTTTACTGTTTTTAGCCGGCGCAGACATCACTATGTTACTGACGTGCGTAGCGTATTTTGTGTTGCTTGGTTCATCACTGGCGATATTCGTAATCCTCGCGCAGGGCGCCCAGCGAGATCTATCGACATTTGATCGCGTTGACTGTCGAGGCACACTAAAACCAGAATCGGTAGCTAAAGAAGTTTGCTTTGCACATCTAAATGGTTTTGTGCTTTGTTGTGTCACAAACTTGGCACTTTCGGGCAGTTTAATCGATTGGTTACGCTTTATTACGCCTGATTATCTTGCGGAGTCAGGGTTGGCCAACACCTTGACTGTTGGCTTCACAAACATATCGATGTGGTTAATAGGTGTTATCCTTGCCCATCAGATAGCATTTGGCAGGCGGCAGTATTTGGGCTTTTGTGAATTCGCCAGCCAGACCGATATCAATCTGCTGCGCATCAATCGCTATCAGATATTTACCCTACAGCCAATGCGGTATCTGTTTATTCTGGTTGTCTATACCTCGCTCAGTATTTTGGTTGTTGAAATTCTAGCGGATCCTATCCAACACGAACGACTGGTAAACCTGATTCTTATTCCTATGGGGATTGTATTGATAGCGTTCGGGTATTTTTTCTTGCGACCGGTGGTGATTATTCGCGACAGAATTCGGATCGCCAAACAAAAAGAGCTGGAGAACATTCAGTTTGCCATTGATGGCGACAAATCCAAACTTCAAGATACACAAATCGCTCACATCGCCAAAGAGTTTTCTGCGCCGGATTTGATGAGGTATGAAGAGAAAATAGAATCCCTGTGGGAATGGCCGATTCAAGGCAACGTGCAGCGTTTAGTGCTTTACGTCATGTTACCGCCCATCGCCTGGGTAATGGCGGCCCTTGTTGAACGCTTAGTTGACGAGCTAATATAAGTAAGTTTTGTGCCGTCTTCGCCAAGCACTGCGCTGGCGAGACAGAGCAGTACTGTGTAAGGAATTCTGTAGGCAAGATTGATTTCGCGAGCCTAATGCTCAGTGTAAAGAGGGTAAAATGAAATGGAGGTTAATCGTAGTTATACTCTTTTTACAGTGGAGAAATCATGTTCTCTCCCAAAATACTTGCTGGTATTCAGGCAAAAAGGAGCTGAATTAACAGTGAGTTGCATATAGATGGTTACCAAATTGTTTTTTGAGGATATAAAAAACCCCGCGCAACTGCCTGTATTTTGTTAGTCGAACAGGGGTGTTTTTAGCTTAAATTCCATTCACGGGAAAGGATCCATAGAATCTACTCATGGGTGTAGCAGGTAGCAGCTTTTGCGGGCTGGAAATACCTCGCGAGAACTCATTCGGTAACACCGGCTTTAAGCGGCCAACCCCATATCAGCACCGGCTATGCAGACAATGAACTTCTCTTTGTTAGCCTGTGACTGTAAACCGTGGCAAAAATGTTGTGACCAGTATTCGGCCAGTGTTGCCGAATCCCCGACGTGCGGCAATGCGATGCCGCTGGATTGATAAATCACCCATGCGATTGCCGTAGCATAGGCAAGATTGGTTGCCAGTTCGGCGTGGGGGTCTTGCAGAAAGTTGAGCTGTGAGGCAAAGCCGCGTACATTGCTGGCCAAGTCCGGCCTAAAAGCCAGATAATTATCCCACAGCGACAAATGACTGGCTTCATCGATACCGTAAGCCCCTATACCATGGCTGTTGCTTTGATAAAGGAATTCAGCCTGGGCGGCAACAGTCGCCAATAACAAATGCTCGGCAAATGCGCTGGTACAGCCGAGTGCGGTTAATGTGTGTCGAATCGCAAAGTGATTAAGATCAACGCTGTAAGTCGTCATTGCCTGCCACCACTGTCAAATGAATGTCGTTACACTTATGACGCAAATTCAATGCCACAACTCCCATAATTAGGTTATCGGCGGAATGATAGCGAAGTAAAAGAACTAAAAGTTGAATGGGATCTTGCTGTTAAACGAAATGAGTATGAATGAGCCGCTATCCGGGCGGGTTAGTCTTTATTTTTTAGTTGCTCATAGCCAATGGCGCCTGCTGTGCCGAGTGCGTAGCTGCCGTACTGCGAAGGTTAAGGGCAGGCTAGGCAAAAAAGGGGGTTTGTGTCCCTTATGCCCGATGGGTTAGTAGTAACATGCCACTTATAGCCGTTTAAGTGTCAATATGTCACCATCGGGACGGGGTAAATCCTATCTGAGTCGAAGCGGAACAAATGCCCCATTTGCAGCCAACTTACCCTAGAATGCAGGCGGCTGATAACGGCTTTTTCGCCTCCAGATATTTCGATGAACATCGAGAAGCTCCTTCATTGTGTTTAGTTCTTCATCTGTTCCTTCCAAAGTTCCAATTTTTTAATCAACCTGTCTTTCACAGACGGAAATCTATATCCAAGGTCTTTGCGCTCGCTGGGGTCTTCATCCAGATTAAATAACAGTTTTGAATTCGTATCGTGAATCAACTTCCACTTACCCTGTCTGATAGCAAATTGAGGTCGTATGTTCATATTTTTTGGTGGATACCTCCAGTACAAGACTCTTTGTTTATCAATGTTATTCGACAACAAATCGACTCCATCAAGGTCTTCAACAGAAACCTCTGCTGCATTTAACAGCGTAGCGGTGACATCCATATTGATAGCCAGTCGAGCATCCACAGTATTGGTTTTTGTTTCATGTGGACGACGTATTATCAATGGTACGCGGATACCTCCTTCCCAAAGCGTGTTGAAACCATGGAATAATTCCCCGTGATCAACATAATCTTTGCCTCCATGATCATAAGTAAAAACAATAATGGTATTCTCAAGCAGCCCTTTGTTCTTTAGATTGCCTACAATCCTTCCTATGTTTTCATCTAAATTTTCAATTACTATTACGTAATCTTCTCTTGTATTGCTAAACCATGTGGTTTTGTCCCTAATATCTTGAGGGTTTCTAGGCGCTTGTAATGGCGGTAGTGGCGCATTGTAAAAAAGGCTAAGAAAAAAGGGTCTGCTCGGTTGTTTGTTTATAAACTCGATTGCATTATCGGTAAAAACATTTGTTATATAGCCTTCTACTTCTATCGGACTATCATTCTTATAAAGACTAGAGCCACTAAACGTTTTATGACTGTAATAATCGATACTCCAATCATTAAAGCCAAAGTAATAGTCAAAACCATTGGCTTTGGGAGAAGATAGCTCAGTATAACCCAGGTGCCATTTGCCGATAAAACCGGTTCGGTATCCTTTCTTTTTCAATTTTGTTGCTATGGAAGGAAAGCTTGCAGTCAATCCTGTATGGTTTTTACCTACGTTTGTTTCAATGCCGTTCTTAAATGGGTATAGACCCGTTAATAAAGCACCTCTTGCGGGGCTGCACACTGGTGCTGCAGAGTAGAAGTTTGTGTATTTAATACCTTGATTTGCTAGATCAGAGATTGAAGGTGTTTTTATTTCGTTAGAGCCAAAAGGTTCTATGTCAGCATAACCCATATAGTCGGCCATTATTAAAACAATATTTGGTTGATCTTGTGCGTGTGAGACATCTGCTATGCTTACAAGAAGAAGTACAAATAATGATGAGAACAGTATTCTAAATTTTTTCTTCATCTTCATGTATTAATTATCCACAATGCTAAAGAATATAAACGGGAGAAATTCCCGGCTTACTGGCAGCAGGCACTAGAAATCAGGCTGCAGTTGTTCGCAACCTCCGTCAATTGTTATATGGCCTGCCCATTTCTCACACTGACCATCCATCGCATTCGAACAACCCAGCTAGGAGCCCAGCACAGTCAAAATCTGATTTTCGGTCCCTGTGTCGGCAGTCACGTGCTTTGAATACAGGCGAGAGTAATCAGTTTGTTCAAAGATACTATGTCCTTATTTTAGTTAGGCCACCTCTATAGTCATGCCCGCCATTTCAAGTTATTCATTATAGCTATGATTTTTGTTTTTGTTTTTGCATGAAGCCATCACCATTGTTGCTACTATCACAAGTAACACTGGGTCCGATACTCTGGTAACAACTCGAGCAAGCAATAAGCAGAGTAGTGAATATTGGAGCGATTCGAATACTTGCATGCGCACATAGGGGTTAATCCTACACTGAGCTAGGGTAAGATGTGCTTCTGTTATTGTTGTTATACATACGAAGTGACGATGATACAAAATGAGAAAAACTAACTGCTGCGGCTAAAGTTGTTAGTCTGTAGCCGCGAAGTGCCCACCTTTACTGTATGGTCTGGGTATTTTCATTCAATTATGTAATTTGGTTATTTGCATTCAATCACATAGCCTGGATATTTGCATTCAATCTGAAAAGATTTGTTGGGTCGAATTTTTTCTTTATTTTTAGCAGTCGTGGTAAGTTCTCACGGTAGGTTTTATTTATTAACTCTTGAGATTGATCGTAATCGTCATTGACGTAGAAACCCGTCGAAAATGGCTCCACATTGGACCAGTGCGACTTAATGTATTTGACGTGTTCTTCGCGCTCGCTGTCCGATTTCCAGCTAACAAACGACATTAAATTGAAGCTTGCATCGCGGTGTGAAAACGCAGTGTCGGCGTTGTCAACCCGGGCAATGGCACCGCCTAACTGCCCGAAGCTGAATCGGGTGGCGCGTTCAGGATGGGGTTCGAAATTATCAACTACGTTGTTTATGAGCTTACTCGTTAGGGCATTAACGAATCCTGACTTCATATAGCCAGTGAATGCACGGGTGTCATCGGTGTCGCCAGAACGTTGTACTGCGACGTAATCCATTGTTCTTATTCGTTCAAAAGCGACGGTGCCGGCTTTTCGTAATGGTTCTATGTGTTTGTCAGCCTTGGAGGGATCACCACTCCATACGAAACTGATGCCAACGCCAGGCTCCCGTCCCAAACGGCCTCCGATACTGGCACTGATATTCATTTCGTCAGGGATTTTTTCTGAGTGCTCTGCAAAAAATTCAATAATTTGTTTGGCTTCGGAAAGCGGATATCCAATAAAGCCGGTAACGATATCACGCTGCATTTCATGCAACTGGAACAGGAAGGACGTTACAACACCGAAATTACCACCACCACCACGTAACGCCCAGTATAGGTCTGGGTCATTGTTCGCGTTGACCCGACGTAGTTTTCCGTCCGGGGTTATGACGTCCATCTCAAGAACATTGTCGATAGTCATACCAAAGCGCCGACCGAGCCGACCAAATCCGCCGCCTAGCGTGAGTCCGCCGACACCGGTGTGCGACACTGATCCTGCCGTTGTTACTAATCCGTGAGACATTGCCTCGTGGTCGAGTTCGCCCAACAGACTGCCACCGGCAACGCGAGCTGTCTTAGCACCGCGGTCGACGCGTGTATTTCTTAACTGCGACAAGTCTATCTGTAAGCCTTTGTCACAGCTTGATTTCCCTGATGCGCTATGACCGCCACACTTCACTGCAAGCAGTAGTGAATTGTCACGGGCGAAATTAACGGCATTTTGTACGTCTGCAGAGCCTGTTGGTTGCACAATCAATGCCGGATACTTGTCGTATTCCTGCTTCAGCAACCAGCGTGCACTGTCATACGCTGGGCTCCCGGGCAATAACAATTTTCCCTTCAGGCTGTCACTGAGGTCCTGAACAGCAGACTTCTGCAATGTGATTTCAGCGCCATCACTGGTAATTGCATCGATGTTGTTAGGAATGGTAGTCGAGGTGTGCAGTAGTGAGGCTGCGAGTGCCCGCGTACCTGGAAATGAGACTGCAACAGCGGCGGACAGAGACGAGCGAATAAAATTGCGACGATCCATGACTGATTTCCCTGCGGATAATAAGTAGAGTGAATATTAGGCTTTCTTATTTTTTGAGTCAACATGCACTTATGGTTAGAATTCATCAGTGGAAGATCATAAGTATCAAGCCCTCATAGAAACTGCGAATATAAGGCCGCAGCCGATTCCATCTGCATAGATCAAGCCCACTTTGTAGTGGCCAAATCACGGTGCTGATCGAAAGTGCCGATGAAGCAAAGGTTCAAAATTCTGACTGTCAATCAGTCAGTGCTTGATGGCAATGTTAATAGCTGAGTAGGAGAGAGTGGTGCTGCGTTTTTCGTCCCGTGCATTGGTGCCGGTCCAGCTCACTAAATGTAAATAGTCGCTCAGAACAAGAGCATACCTCTTTATACGTCATTTCTATTACTGCCGCTAAAGTGTAGTGGGGGCTAAACGATAAGTTCCCCGGGTTGTCAAGCAACTGGGTGCGGGCGTGGCTCAATCCTATTAACTTCTTACATCTGGCAATAGGCCGCATAACAGGGCCATCGGTAGCCGGTTGGATCGATGACTATGCAGCTCAATCAAGTAGGCTAGTTCAGGTCAACTGACAGCTACCTGTGCTGGACGCTTACCATTAGGACCGTACAAATTAACTTGCAAACTCGAGATAGCGTGAACCAAGGTGTTTGGGGAAATAGTTTGTTTTCCTGTCCAGGTGATATCGGGGAAGCGGTCAAATATTCGCTCGAAGGCGAGCCGCAACTGCATTTTTGCGACTCGAGCCCCTAGACATTTATGTACGCCATGGCCGAACGCAATGTGCTTTTCGACATTTTTCCGGTGCATGTTGAAGGTATCTGGATCGGGAAAGACATCAGGGTCGCGATTGGCAGCCCCGTACCAGAGAACCAATTTCTCATCCTTGGCGATTCTTTGGCCATTCAATTCCGTGTCTTCGAGCGCGGTGCGCCGCATATGCATAACAGGAGATACCATTCGCAGTGCTTCTTCTGACATTTTGGGAATGAGTGAAGGGTCGTCCAGAACCATGGCGCGCTGATCTGGGAATTGGTTCATTAATCGAATGGTGCCCGATAGTGAGTTCCGTGAGGTGTCGTTACCGGCAAAGATGATTAGAAGCCAAGAGCCATCTAAAAACTCTTGTGGTAGTAGCTCTCCACCCAGTTTGGATTGGGCTATGATGGTTAGTAGATCTTTGCGAGGGTTAACTCGCCGATCCGCCATGACGCGCTCGCCATAGGCAAACATGTCGTTTACGACATGTTTAAAACGAAGTGGGAACATTGGCTCGGAGAAAAATGTTTGCCAGGGGTTGGACAAAAACTGCGCCGCTAGCTCTAGGTGGTGCATCCAAACCTTTATTTTGGGTCGATCTTCTTCATCGATGCCGAGCATTTCACAAAGCGTGAATAGGGGAAGTTCTTCTGAAAACAGTTTGACAAAGTCGACAACAGGCCCCTTTCTCTCCATTTCATCGAGTAGCGCATCAATTTTCAGACCCACTTTCTCTCGTATCGTCTCTACATATGCGGGGAAAAAGAAGTCGCTCTGTTGTATGCGCATTTCTCGGTGCAGCGGTTCGTCTAAATTGATTAAGGAGTTTAAGGCCGCGGGCATGAGCTTTTCTGGGCGCCACTGTTTTCTTTCAGGTACGGCCATGTTGATACTGCCACGCTGAGATGAATAAACACTGTTGGCAAGTTCGATTTTCTTGATGTCATCGTATCGGGTAACGGACCAAAAGCCCGAAATGTCCTTCTCTGCAGGTGACCACATCACCGGCGCTTCCTCACGCATCTTCTTGTATAGATCGAAAGGATGCCCTTTTGTCCACGCAGCGGGGTCCCAAAACTTGAAGCCTTCGAACGTTGGGAATATTGCCTCATTAATGGGGGAATGCTGTCCCAAATCGATCAAGATTTCATCGCTGATTAGTTTCAAGAATTGTCTCCTACTCTTTGTTTTTGTTGATTATTGTGTAGACAGCATACAGGAAAATTGAAGATGTTTTTGGTAATAGTCATTACAAACCACATTTACATCTGCTTTCATAAGTCTTTTAAGCGAAGCCTCTTAGCCTGGGTGACATAGATATTTAGTTTGCAATAATTGGGGTCCAGTAAACTTTGCATTATGAGGTGGCCTGATCCGGTATCTAGCCTTAGGTTTTCATTCGCTCCATGACTGGAGGCGATTGCAACAATCATCATAATCAACAAACAGGGTTGGCGGCGTCGTTTTGCCGCGGGTTTCCATCCCTTTGCTGAAGCGGTGATTCCCGGTGAATTCTTCTTTCCTTGTCCTAGAAAGAATAGCCGTTGTCGGGGTGTTCTATTGATTTTGCAAGGGGAGCTACTAAAACCCGATGCTGTACCGGTGCCGGGTTAGTAGTCTGCAATTATCTTGGTCCAGTTTTTGAGCCAGCAGCAGTTGTGCCCGAAATTGTCAAAATATTGATAGCTGGCCTCGGGGTGTGCGGCAATATACCGTTTAAGTGTGCTCACGGGTACTAGTTGATCGCTATTGCCAATGAGATGAACTTTATAGCTGTTGTTACTGTTCAACTGGGTCACTGGGTTTAGCGATTCGGTCAGTGGTAGGAAACCGTGGTAGTCGGTCCAGGCATCTATATCAAGGTTGGAGGCAACCGTTATGACAGTCGTTTGAACGGGTATTCTTTCCGCTGCTAGTAAGGCGATGACGCCGCCGCCGCTATGCCCCAGTAAGGTGAGTGACGTTGCCTGGTGGTGGTCAATCAGCGTTAGCAGTGCTGTAGTCATTGCACTAACGACAGTGTCGGAATATCGGCCGCTGGTCCACAAGGCTGGTGTGCACTGTTCAGGCATGGTGCTTAGGTTATAACAGGGCCGGGTAAGAAAAATAGCCGGTTTCGGGTCTCTTTGCATCAGCTTTAAGGCTAGTAATCCATCGCCGGTGGGGTTTGCTGTGGGTCGATTTCCTTGCCAGGGTCGCCCGTCACCTGCTATATACACTCTGAGGTCTGAGGGAGAGGGAAATTCGGCGGGGCTTAGGGTGGAAAGCCCAAATTCTCCGGCGCTTAACTGTCGACGAATAAGCTTGTGGTTGTTAGCAAATTCATCCAAGGTGGGCGCGCTGGTACAGCTCGTAATAAAGCCGCAGATAGACAGCAGCAGTAACTTGTTCACCGTTTGTTTCAGCCGTGGTGATAGGCTACAGTTGGGCTTGTAAAAGAAAAGGTAGTGATGCGACATGTTGGCGATTATAACGGATAATACTGTCTCTGGCTCGGAGTCATTGCACAGGGAGTTGCGTGAAAGTCCATTTTTAATACTGGCGGTTACTGGCCTATGCGGTGCAAGAGCACGGTAGCCATGCTGCGGCGACGATATCGTCACGGTGCGAGTTTATGCCTATTGGGAGATAAATTGTTGTGATAGTCCATTTGATAAAAACCAATCTAAGTCGCTGCTTTGCATTTGTTATGCTCACTTGCTGCTGTTTGAGTGCAGGGGCGGAACAGTTAAATGTCTCGGTGACCGGCGGTGGAAATATAGTCGGTATCGAATTTGGTGAAGAAGTCATAAATTGCCCTGATGGAGGGTCATGCAGCCATGGTGGCGCGGCTACTATGACGCTAACCGCCACCGCCGACAATGGTCATGAACACATTTCCTGGGGCGGGGCCTGTGCGGGAACCGTGGGCAGCGTTTGTACATTGGCGCTATCTGAAACCTCTGACACCATTGTCGCCAGCGCTGTTTTTCAACCTATACCCAGATTGACTCTCTCAGTTGCGACGGCGGGCAGCGGTGCCGGTACAGTGACCGGCTCCGGAGGTATTAACTGTCCAGGGCAGTGTACGACTAGCGCTGAGTCTGGTACATCACTGACGCTTTCTGCAGCGGCAAGCTCCACTGATTCTACCTTTAGCGGATGGACGGGAGCCTGCTCAGGTACCGACGGTTGTACTGTCATCTTGTCTGAAAATACAGCGGTGACGGCTAACTTTCATTTAGTCGATGCAGATGGTGACGGTGTCGCCGACTCCGCCGATAGTTGCCCGGCGACTCCCACGGGAGAGTCTGTGGATGTCAATGGATGCGGTGCGTCTCAGCGTGATACCGATGGCGATGGTGTTGATGATGCCCACGACGCCTGTCCCGCTACGCCCATAGGGGAGTCTGTGGATGTGAATGGCTGTAGTACGTCTCAGAGTGACGCCGATGGCGATGGTGTTGTTGATACCAGCGACTCCTGCCCCTCGACCCCAGCGGGAGAGTCTGTGGATGTGAATGGCTGTAGCAACTCGCAAAGTGATGCGGACGGCGATGGTGTCGCCAATGCCAGTGATAGCTGTCCCTCGACGCCAGCGGGAGAGTCTGTGGATGTGAATGGCTGTAGTGACTCGCAAGGTGATGCTGATGGTGACAGTGTGGCCAATGCGACTGACTCCTGCCCATCGACGCCAGCGGGAGAGTCTGTGGACGCGAATGGTTGTAGTGCGGCGCAACTCGATGAAGACGGAGATGGTGTTGCCAATGCCTCCGATTCCTGTCCCGGCACACCAGCGGGGGAATCCGTCGATGAGAATGGCTGTAGTGACTCTCAAAATGACGCCGATGGGGATGGTGTTAATGACGCCATTGATCAATGCCCCGATACGCCACCCGGTTCAACAGCAGACGAAAATGGCTGCATTAGCGAGCAGCTTGATACTGACCAAGATGGAATCTCTGATGCAGATGATAGCTGCCCCAACACCGATTCGAGTACAACCATTGATGCTGATGGATGTTCGGAAGTACAGCAATTTGGTGGTGATCTTGGCGCTGTGCCCGGCCTCACTTCTACTGAGCGCGTGCTTGGCTCGCGCATTGACGAGGTCTGTCCGCAACTGATTAAGGAAGGCAGTGCGGATAATCTCACCGAGGGTCAGAGTGAATTAAGGTCTGCCTGTAGCCGTCTTAAAAATAAGAATACAACGGACGAGCAGGCAGCGGCCGCCTTGAAAGAGATTTCCATAACAGAGTTGGCATCGCAGGCGGATTTTTCCCGTGAAATGTTCACTAACCAGTATCGAAAGCTGGGTAACAGAATTAATAGCGTGAATACAGGAGGTGGTAGGGGTGTGTCAGTGAGTGGGCTGAACCTTACATCCGGCGACCAACGTATCCCTGGCCAAGTAGTGCAATCTCTCTTTCAGGGCTTGCTTGGAATTGGAGCCAGTGACGATGCTTTCGCTGACTTTGGCAAGCTCGGCATATTTGTTCAGGGCGATCTCGACTTTGGAGAGCGCGATGATACAGCTCGCGAGTCCGGGTATGATTTTGATTCCTGGAATTTATCTATTGGATCTGATTACCGCTTCAGTGACAGGTTTTTTGCTGGCGTCTCTGTTGCGCTGGGAGAAACAGAAGTTGATTTTAATCATCAGGGTGGAGACTCGGATATTTCCAGTGTAACGCTTTCTATTTATGCCGGTTGGCAGCTCACGGAAAACTGGTTTTTGGACGGTTTACTGAGTTATGGCCAGACCGATTTTGATACCACCCGTCATGTGCGTTACGTCGACTTTGATGGTGACTTCGAGTCCACCCAGTTCGGCGATACCGAAGGTGAGCAAGTATTTATCGGTATCAATACCGGTTACATGAGCAATGTTGGCAGCTGGCGATTTGGACCAACGGCATCCTTAACCTATCTCGAGGGTAAAATCGATGGCTTCACAGAGTATTCTAGCGAAGATAATTCTGGCGCCTGGAATTTCATTGTCGACGATCAGGAATTCGAATCACTACGTTTTAGTATGGGTGTACAGGCTGACTACATCATCAACACATCTTTTGGTGTGCTAGTGCCGGGTATTCGTATCGCCTATGTCTATGAAGCCGAAAACGGTGCCGAAAACATTGCGATGCGACTTGCCAATAACCCGTTTGGAGAAAACGACCTCGATAGTGAGCAGATTATTGTCACCACAGATGGCCGGGACAGTAGCTTTTTGGATGCCAGTTTCAATCTGTCTGGCCAGTTTATAATGGGTATATCAGGGTATATTGGATACCACTTTTACAGTGCCTATGATGATTATTCTCAGGAGGGCGTCACCGTTGGTTTACGTTGGGACAAACCCTATTAATGAGTGGTGTAGTCGCGGTAAAAATTCGGTTCTATAGGCAAAAAGACTGGTTGCTGGGCCGGTGCAGGTATCAATTAGCATGCTCAATATAAGTATCTAGAGGGATCTTGACGCCTTGTTTACCGCGCCCGTTAATGGCGCGATGAATACCTGCTCTTTTTATAGCTTGTGTTGTTTGCTGAACCTGTGTGCCAGTCTAATGGTGCGGTCACATTCTCCAGAGAAATTGTCAATATCATAAATCGGCGGCAGGGAGGAGACTGTGTCACCGCCACGTTATCTGTTATGTGCTTTCGCTTTATATAATCCTTTCGATTCACTAATTATGAAAATTCAGAGTTGCTTTGCAATGAAAAACTCCTGGACTACAACCACTACATTAGTACGATTCGTTTTCGCTGTGATGATTGCGTTCCCCAGTATTGGAGAAACTATCAATGTTGGGCGGTCGCAGGTGCAGTTAGTGATTCCTTCCGGGTATTCTACATCGATAAAAACACCTCTGGTTATTTTGCTGCATGGCTATACCTCAAGTGGCGCAGCACAGGAAAGCTATTTGAAGTTCGGTGAATTAGCTGACGAATATAATTTTCTTTTGCTGACACCCGATGGCACGGTAGAGGCCTTTGGCGATCGCAATCGTTTTTGGAATGCCACGGCAGCCTGCTGCAATTTTTACAGTA
>Ga0105356_10004252_pt1 | contig 13849 bp, 8 predicted proteins | sample GOMGulsemesocosm_3_FD_83502 | JGI IMG/M metagenome (GOLD analysis project Ga0105356, IMG submission 83502) | Methane-oxidizing microbial communities from mesocosms in the Gulf of Mexico - GOM9D Gulf of Mexico | ecosystem: Environmental > Aquatic > Marine > Cold seeps | place: Gulf of Mexico...
AACACCGAGAAATGGACCCGGGAATGTGGGCTGAAGGACCTGTCGCTGCAACTGAAAGGCGTGGGTGAGTTCGAGCTGTCGGTGATTCTGGTACCCCGGGGCAAATCCTGGGAACGGGTGATAAGTGACATTGTCACCTTTCCTGAAGATGGTCAGCTGCGGCTGGATCTGAGCCATGTACTGCAGTCGCCTTATGACCTGGGATTGTTGTTTTTTGAATTGCGCGCCTTAGGCGATGGCGCGTTGCATGATGCCAGCTGGCAGACCCAGCAGCCCCCCCGGCGCAGCCCTGATCTGGTGCTGGCGGTGACCACCTTCAAACGCGAGGCCGAAGTGGCCCGCACGGTTGCGCGTTTCAGTGCCTTTGCCGCACAGTCCTGGATGCTCGATCACCTGCACATGGTTGTGGTCGACAATGGGAAATCGGTCGAGACCGCAGCAAATGATCACGTCAGCATTGTGCCCAATGCCAATCTGGGCGGCGCGGGCGGCTTTACCCGTGGCGCGCTGGAAGCGCGTAGGCGCGGCGCCAGCCACTGTTTGTTTATGGATGACGATGCGTCAATCCATATGGACAGCCTGGAGCGCAGCTATCAGTTCCTGTCTTATGCCAAGGATCCGCGCACGGCGGTGGCTGGGGCGATGATCAGCGAACAGGCCCGCTGGGCCATCTGGGAAAACGGCGCTCTGTTCCACGGCGGCTGCCGCCCGCTGTATATGGGCACGGATCTGAGGCAGGTTGATGACGTGATGGACATGGAGGCTGAGGCGAGTCGTCCGGTGCCCCCAACCTTTTATGGCGGTTGGTGGTATTTTGCCTTTCCACTGGAGCAGGCTGAGCATCTGGCGTTTCCGTTCTTTGTCCGTGGTGATGACGTTAGCTTTTCGCTGGCCAATGATTTCAACATTGTCACCTTGAACGGGGTGGTGTCCTTCCAGGAGAGTTTCACTGAAAAGGAAAGCCCGCAGACCTGGTATCTGGATCTGCGCAGCCACATGGCGCATCATCTGAGCTTGCCTGCACTGGATGTTGGGCGGTTTGGGGTGCTGAAAATTGCGCTATGGTTCCTGCTGCGCAACCTGCCGCGGATGCATTATGACACCCTGGCTGCCATCAACCTTGCGGTTGAAGATGTGATGCAGGGCCCCGAGTTTTTTGACCGGAATGCTGATATGGCGCAGCGCCGTGCCGACCTGAAGGCGCTGACCGGTGCTGAGACCTGGCAGGATCTGGACAGTCTGCATGCTTTGCCACCGACACGTAAAGAGCCGCCCTCTTGGGCGGTGAGATTGATGATGAAGCTAACGTTGAACGGGCTGTTGATCCCGTTTTACAGCCGTCTGGGGCGCAAGATCACCCTGCGGGCCAAGCACCGTGGCCACATTGGCTATGTTTGGGGCGCAGCACAGATCACGGTGCTGAACTCTGACGAAACCAAAGCCTATACGGTGCGGCATGACAAGTGGCGGGCGGTTCAGCTTTGCGGGCGGTTCCTGCGCAATGGTCTGCGCTTTCTGCAGACCTATGAGAGGCTGCGCGACAGCTACCGGCATGAATATAACAATCTGACCAGCGACAGCTACTGGCAGGCCAAGCTTGGTCTGCCGTCACAGGGCACAACAGCGCAGAAGGATTCTGAGTAACGAGGGTCTTCACACTCAGATGATGGAACATGGGTGCAAGCTGGACTCGGGTGGTTTTATCTCCCGCGTCCAGATGGGAAGTCGCAGGTTAGTCTTTGCCCTCAGTGCGTTTTTGTTCCTTATCTTTGGCAATGATCGCAGTCAGGAGCGGAGCGACGTAGTTTTTCATTAATTCGGTGGTGTCACTGGGCAGCGCCATTTTGGCCAGCTGAGCATCCGGGGCAGGCAAAGGATCCAGGAACAGCTCGTCCCGATCAAAGTAACGCTGTGCCAAGGCGCGGTTGCCGCTGGCATAGGTTTTCATCAGGTTGACGCGCTGGTCATATGGTAAAAGCCGTTCGGATTGCTTCTTCGTCTCACCATGCAGTGCCTTGTCGATATTGGCACAGGCGCCGGCGAGCATATTGCGGTATTCAACCGACGCCTTATCCAGGGGTAACTGGCGCATGAACTCTGATATCACCGGCGAAAAGCTGGCATTCATGTGGATGGGATCGGTAAACTCGTGACGCTTGGTAAGACCAATGCTGTTGCAGAAGGTTTCAATTGGACCGCCCTGCATTTGTTCTTTTTCATGGATGTTCAGGATGATATTGTTCTGCCCAAACAGGGCTTCGAGATGGCGCACATATCGATCATAATGGATCCAGTGAAAATCCTCGCGCATCGCGATGAACTCATCAAAGGTGCAATGGCTTAGCTTTTTGTTCCATTGCCATTTGATGTTCTGGAAGAACCAGCTTTCCAGCCAGCTGTCCTGGCGACGCAGGGTGAAAACCAGTTTTACGTCAAAATAGTCACGAAACTGGGCCAGCAGGCTCAGATCCGGCCGCATACAGATATCTTCATCGCTGAGAATGATGGTGTGGATCTCTCTGGAGGGCCTGTTGGCCCGCTCATTCAGAATCTCGACGGCTCTGGAAATATCCCGTTTTTTGTCAAACAACGCATTGATGAAATTTATGTGACGTCGCACGTTCAAGGGGTATAAAAAACCCTCCCTGACCAGGTTTTTGTGGTTTTTTTGCAGGTACGCCTGAAGTGCAGATGTGGCGGTCCGGTGGGCGCCAATGTGAAAAATAAGGGTCCGTTTCAACCTAGGTACCTACTGTTAGTATGACGTTTGATGTGGATTAGCTTTTTTGGGGGGGATTACCAAGAGAAAATAGGCCAGCAGCAAGGGGGCTTACCGGAGATCAGGAGCAATCAAAATCTCGCTCAACCTGTCCAGATTGTTCCAGACGGCCTGGGCATTTTTTCGGTGGGCTGCCGTATAGTCGCCGGGCAGCCTTTGACGTTGGCCAATGCTGACCTGATAGTCCTGCCGCCAGGCACGCGGCATCGTGGTCAGTTTGCGGGCCATTTTTTTACTACAGGTTTGCAGCTGCTTTATCTGGCGGGAAGAAAAATAATCTTCTGGCTCAAAAGACTGTGGCTGGGCAATTGCAACGTCGCGGCTGTGGTGCAATTCGGTTTCCATAATGGCGCTCCCAAAGAAAGCCTGATCCAGCATCCGGGCATCGTCCTCAAAGGCTTGTACAAGCGCCGCGGCACTGGCCTGGTCCAGGGCTGACTTGGTTCCGCTGCGCTGGTTTGAGCCGCTTAGTTTGCGTTGCAGGGTGCCGCCAATGGACTGTTTTAAATGGGGCACAACATCAGCCTGAGACAGGCTTCTTTGGATCAGCCGCAGGCCGGCCAGTTCGGCTAGCGTGAGCGTTTCGTTGACAGGCGGAGAGGGGTGCAGCTCAAAAGCACTGGTTTGGAGAGCCTGATGCAGAAAGTCGCTGACCGCGTCCCCTTGGTAGAGCTGAGAGCGCAGGAAGGGCCGCAGAACCATCTTAGGGCCGAAGGCCTGGCGCCATTTTTTGAACCGCGGCGCATAAAACAGCGAGGACACGGTGGGGATGAACTGGATGAACTCTTGCAGGCTGCCGTCGAAGGTTCCGGTCTTTAACCGTTGCCCATAGGCAGAGAGGGCGCGTGAGGCATGTGGGCGTACATATGACAGCACCCGGGTGCGCGGCGCGATCTCGGGGAAAAATTCACTCAGAACCTCTTGCAGGCGCTGCGGGCTGCGGCGTGAAAAATACTCTGACGACACCACCCCGACATCCCCTTGCTGGCTGTCAAACCAGTTGCGCAGGTTCTGAAAATTCTGCTGACGTTGTTCGGCAGGATGTTCGTTGAGCAGGGCATTGGCCAGGGGCGTGGCATTGATATCCTGCTGTGGCACCAATTGAACTGTATCACAGTGCCAGGCGCGGTTGTGCAGGACAGATTGAATGGAGCTGGTGCCGGTTTTGGGATCACCTGTATGGAACAAGAGTTCTTTGATCACCTGACTACGCCTTACCCTGTCCGGTCTGGGCCCATTTTTTGTCGTCGGTCTTATGGGCATGTCCCCAATGCTGCGGATCAAGTGGCAGGCTGTCGGCGAAGAAGTCTACGAGTTTTTCGATCGGGTCGGTGTTGATGTGGAACTCGACCAACCGCTGCGGCTGCGATTGGAAGTAGCGTCTGATCTGAGCGTGGTGGTCGTCAAAATCCTGCGCCCAGCGGGTCAAAACCTGTGCTTCTGTCTCGTTGTAGTTTTGTTTGTAGTTGTTCAGATATTTACCGTTGGAATGGCGTATACGGCTTCTGAGCCAGTCTTCTTTGTAGCGCAGGTTCAGGATGAATTTTGCATTTGGGTAGGTCTCGGCGATGGTCGCAAACTGCTTGAAATTTTCAAAATGGCGTTTGCTGCGGATCAGTTCCAAATCAAAAAATGCGGAAAACCGGTCGAACCCGTCGAAGGCGGGGCGCCCGGCCCGAAGGTTGCGATGAATCCTGCGCTGATAATGTGGCTTTTTACTGTTTGGGTGACCTTTGGACCAGTTGCAATGTACCGAGTTGACGCCGCTGCGATTGAACAATCGGGTCAGCGAGAGGGTCGCACATTTGTTAAAGCCGATTTGGACGGCCATGGGGCGCAGGGTCGGATCGATGGTGGCAGAGGCTGGGGGCACGGTGTGGGGTCCTCGGTTAAGCGTTAAATGAGTAGCCAAAATATTCCCAGGCGCGGACCTGGTTTCGCAACCGGTAACCTTTTGGGAATTGGGACAGATATGTTTCGTTTGAATTGCGTATGGCGCCGAATCTATCCGCGATATCCAGCGGGGTAGAGCGGGGCTCTAGATCACAGAAACGGGCGATTTCTGCCGCAGTGCCTGCCGGATCGGCGCAAAATGCCTCGTAACTGCAGACCAGGCAGTCATCATCCAGGTCATTGAAGGCTTTCATATACGCGGTGTTCCAATGCATCATCAATTGCGACACTGGCAGCTTGTGCCACTTGCGGGTGGACAGGGAGACCGCCCGGGGGTCGCGGGTCCAGACCACAAAGCGGGCCTTGGGATACAGGCTGCGAAAAAACGGGATGCGGACAATGTTGGGGGGCGATTTCTCGAGCAATACCGGGCTGTTGCCGGTGACCCAATGCTGCCACTGGCCCAGCAGCCGGGCGGCCATTTTTTGCGCCCGCTCGGGGCGCCGCACCGGGGCAAACTGCATTTGTGGGTAGAAGGCAAAGGAACCCGGTCCGCCAAAGGGGCGCTCGGCCATATACAGGTCCTGTAGAAACTGGCCTTCGTTTTCGGGAACTTTGGCATTTTTAAAAAAACTGACACCATAGTAGGCACAGAGATAGTCATGCAGTAGCGTGGTGCCGCTGCGATGTAGACCGCAGATGAACACTGGTCGCTGCAATGAGAGGTCTTCGGGTGCTTTGCGAACCCGGCGGCGCTTGATCTGGGTGTGGGACTTCCCCAAGGCCTGCAACCGTTGCCGGGCAGCTGCAAAGTTGCGACCCTGTAACAGCTCGGCAATCTCCTGCGTGGCAATCTGGGCCTCTGCTGTTGCGGCGGCCTGAGAGTATTGGGGCTTGCTCATGGTATCCGTATTCCCTGCAGGCTGAGGACTGAACCGATGTTTCTACGGCGTTGGTTGTGTTTAGCGAGTTCCACGAGGCTTCACCATCATAACGTCCGCGGTTTTTGCTGCGCTGAGGCGGGCAGTGTTTGGGTGTGCGGTTTGGGCAACAAGGGGTCCAGAGGCCTCTGTGACATCTGTAAAAAGCGATAATGTGGTGGGGTCATTTTCCTTGAATATACGCGAGCGAGGCTGTAGCCAAACGTGGACCAATGGCACAGAAGGTGGGACAAGGTTTGGACAATCAAATCATAGGGATCGTTCCGTTTTCTTACGCTGCAACTGACAGGTTTCAGGCCGCGCGTGATCACCGGGATGAAGACCGGATCCTGCAGGCCCTATTTGAAGAAAGCCGCATTGCCTTCCGGTTTCGAATGTTGGAACTGTTGAACGCTTATTCCTTCAAACAGCAGAAGGATCAGGATTTTTCCATTGTTTACCTGGTCTCCGAGCGGATGCCGCCGGAGCATCGCCAGCATTTGGAAGCCCTTGTGTCGGATGTTCCAGGCGTGCGGCTGGTGGCGCTGCCACAGATGCCGCTGGCCCAGGCGGTGCAGCAGGCGTTTGAGCAGGTGATCTCGCCACAGGCAACCCATGTCACCCTGTTCCGGCTGGACGATGATGATGCGCTGGCGGTGGATTACATTGGCAGTCTGCGCCGCCGGTCCCGCCGGTTGATCAAGGCCGGGCTGATCCAAAAACCCACTGTTCTGTCGTATACCCGGGGGGTGTATTGGAAGAATGACCGGGCCGGCTCTCAGCTGATTGATATCTGTGACCGGGTGCCGTTGTCGATGGGCTATGCCATCACCAGCCCGCGGGAAGAGATTGGACATCATTATCTGAAGGGCCATCGCGATGCGGCGATGTTCTATCCCACCTTCATGGATCCCTCGCGGATTATGTATATTCGTTCTGTGCATGGCGACAATGACGGCGGTATCAGTAATCTGGATCGGGGCAGGGTGCTAACGCCGCAGCAGGGCCAGGATGTTTTGGCACGGCGGTTCAATCTGGATGCGGATCTGCTGCTGTCGCCCCGGGGGGCGCTGGCGGACAAAGATTTCAGCGCCCGGCAGAATAAACGTAAGTGACGGTGCAGAACTGACGGGGTGCAGATGTCTGCCGCAGACCTGCTCTGATGGATGAGCGGTCAGGGCAGCAGTGGCCAAAAACAAGAGACCGGCGATTGGGAGAGAGCATGATCAAGGAACTGGTCTTTCACATTGGAGACCCCAAATGTGGTTCGTCTTCGATCCAACAGGTTCTCTATGACCGGGCCTGGACCTGCGACAGCGTCACGCTCGAAGCGCCAGCAGAAATTAACGGTGCTGGTCTGGCGAATGCTTTGAAACAGAAAGACAAACCTCGCCGTCGCAAGAAAGAATTTGCCAAGAAACAGGCCTGGATATGTGACACAGAGGCGGATTTTGGCGTCCTGTCTTCGGAGTTTTATGCAAATTCAAACCCGCAGGATTTGCAGCAGGCGTTGCATGAGTTTCTGCCGTCTCATGCCGCAACCACCCGGGTCATTGCCTATGTGCGTCCACATGCGGGATGGGTGGTTTCAGCCTATAGCACCCGGGTCAAGACGGGGCGGTTCACCGGTACTTTGTCACAGTTCACGAAACGGATTTGTGTGCGGCCTTTTCTGTACTATCAGCCACGCTTTGATGCTTGGCAAAAAGTGTTTGCTGATCGTTTCACGTTGCGCCCGTTCATAGGCCGCGCCTTGTGGCGGGGAGATGCGACCGCTGATTTTTTTCACCAGGTGTTGAAGGGGGCTGAATTTTCTGTGGAGAAGCTGGCCTCTCACAACAAGTCTCTGACGTTGCAGGAACTCTCAGCGATGCGGATTGTACAGGCGGAATTGATTGCCCTGCAGGTCCCTGCTTTTCTGCGCCTGTCCTTTGGAGGAGCCATTGGGCGGAAACTGGCACAGCTCAGGAGGCAGACAGGCCCCAATCTACGGCTGGACCGGAAGAATGCAGAACGGATTAACGCGACCTTTCGTGCGGATGCGATGGCGCTGGATGCACAGTTCTTTGATCAGCCGCTGATGGAAATCGCTATGGATGAGGCTCTTGAGAAAGCCAGTGCAACTTTGCAATCCCTGGAGGCGCAGGATCATTATCGTGCCGTGTCCATCCAAGAGATGCGCAACATTGGCGCAGAGGTGGCGAAGCTTATTCTCGAGAGCCCCCAAGCTTGGCGCAGCGATTACCAGGCACACAAACGTGGGGTGCCTGTGGATCAGGTTTTAATGATGAATAAGTCAGATCGAGCAAATGCCGATGCGGTCTGGATGCTGCTACACCAGTTGATACAAATTATGACAAAAGGCGGCGCCCTTAAAGGTGTCCAGAACCGGGGTTGAAACAGTGAAAATTCTTTGTGTAGGCGCAGGACTGTCTGGCGCTGTTATTGGCCGACATCTTGCTGAAGCCGGTCATCAGGTGACCGTGGTGGACAGCCGCGATCACATCGGCGGCAATTGCCACACCGCGCGCGATCCAGACACCGGGGTGATGGTGCATATCTACGGACCGCATATCTTTCACACCGATGACAGTGAAGTCTGGGACTATGTGAACGGCTTTGAGACATTCAAACCCTATAAAAACCGGGTCAAGACCACGTCACAGGATGCTGCGGGCAAGCGTCAGGTGTTCTCATTGCCGGTGAACCTGCACACGATCAATCAGTTCTTTGACAAGACCCTGCGCCCGGATGAGGCGCACAGCTTTATCACGCAAGAACAGGCCGACACCTCCATCACCGATCCGCAGAGTTTTGAAGACCAGGCAATGCGCTTTGTTGGCAAAGACCTGTACGAGGCCTTTTTCAAGGGCTACACCATCAAGCAATGGGGCTGTCAGCCCTCGGAGCTGCCCGCCAGCATCCTGAAACGCCTGCCGGTGCGATTCAACTACGATGACAATTACTTCTTTCACAAATATCAAGGCATGCCAGAGAGTGGCTATACCGCGATGATCGAAAAAATCCTCGATCATTCGGGCATAACGGTCAAGTTAGAGACTGTTTTTGATCGTGCGCAGAGCGATGATTATGATCATGTGTTCTACTCGGGGCCGCTGGATGGTTATTTTGGCTATGAGTTGGGGCGGCTGGGCTATCGCACGCTGGATTTTGAACGCTTTACCTATGACGGCGATTATCAGGGCTGTGCGGTGATGAACTATGGCGAGGAAGAGGTGCCCTATACCCGCATCACCGAACATAAGCATTTCTCGCCCTGGGAAGAGCATGAGGGGTCGGTCTGTTACCGCGAGTTCTCCCGCGCGGCCGAGCCTGAGGATATTCCCTATTACCCAATCCGCCAGGTGGCCGAAAAGGCGCTGCTGGGGGACTATGTGAAATTGGCCGAGACCACGCAGGGGGTCACCTTTGTGGGCCGCTTGGGGACCTATCGTTATCTGGATATGGATGTCACCATCCGCGAGGCGTTGGACACGGCGCGTGGTTTTCTGGCTGGCGTTGAACGGGAGGCGGTGCAGCCTGCGTTCTGCGTGAGACCTGTGTGACCTGGCCGGCTCTGCAGCGGTTCTACCGGAGAGGATCTGTGCCTGCCTCGCAGAGATCTGATGCAGAGCGGCGGTTTACGGCGCGTCTTGGTCTGGACTTGGTGGTGCGAGGGCAGCTGGGGGAGCAGCCGCATCCGCACCAAGCCACCACGGTCGAGTTGCGGGATGGCACCGGTCGGGTTTGGCGCGCGGTGCAGGCGGATGCGGCGCTGGCTTATGAACTCAAGCTCCCCGAAGAGCTGCTGGATGGGCTGTCGCGGCATCTGGCTGTACACGTTGTGGGCTGGAGAGGGGCAGAGATTTCTCTGCCGCTGAGCCTGTCGTCGACAGGGATGGGATTGGTCGAGCGGATTGACCAAGATCATATCTCGGGGTGGGCGGTCAGCTTGGAGACATCAGATTACACCGCAGATGTGGTGGCCCTGGTTGAGGGCAGGGTCGTGGGGCGCGCGCGCGCGGACGGGTTCTGTGCCCCGCTGACCCATTGGCTGCAGGGCAGTGGTTTTCATGGATTCCACGTTCCTTTGGATCGCCCCTTAAGTGATGCCGAACGAGCTGTTCTAGAGGTCCGGATCCGTGGGGCAGAGCTCGGGCTGGCTTCTGCGCCAGACGCCGTGGCGGTGCTGGAGTCGGCTCCGGCGGCATCACAGTCGCTGTCGTCGCGGTTCGATGCTGGCTTGGACGAGATCAGGTCTGAGGGGGTCTCGGGGTGGCTGCGCGATCTGGAGGGCAGGGGGGAAGATCTGAGCCTGGGGTTGTATATCGACGGGGAACTGGTGGAGGCAGTGCGGCCAGATGGCTGGCGCGAGGACCGGGGGCGCTGTGGCTTCTGGGTGGCCTTTCCACCCGGTTTGGATTTGACCAAAGAGCACAACATCAGCTTGCGATTGCCGCAGGGAAACATGGCGTTGCCAGAGTTGACGCGGCGATGGGCCGCCCCGGCCATTGGTTGGTCTCATATCCGTCTGGATCCGGGGGGCGTGGGGACATCCGGCCCAACCCCTTTGCCTCTGCCGCTGTCCCAAGAAGACGCGACAGCGGCGGTGACTGTGGCCATTATCGTGCTCAATCGCGATGGGGCCAAACATCTGGAGGCGTTGTTTGCCAGTTTTGCAACGCATAACCTGCACCCGCATTACCGGTTTATCATCCTTGATCACGGGTCGCGTGACGGAAGCGTTGCTCTGTGTCAGCAGTGGATGGCACAGCTCAATATTGATCTGTATTGCCGGGGGCAGAACTATTCCTTCTCGCAGTCCAACAACTACGGTGCGTCTCTGGCAGAAGAAGACGTCGTTTTCTTTCTCAACAATGACATTATTCTGGACCGTTGTGTCCTGACACCACTGCTGCGTTGTCTGGGAGAGGATAGCGTTGGGATTGTTGGGTTGAAGCTGGTGACGCCGATGGAGGGGGCTGAGGGCGAGTTGACACCGGGTTTTGTGCAACACCTTGGGGTGAAATTTGGCACGCGGCCGGATCGGCCGCCAATTTCCCCTTATGAGCTGCCACTGACCGAGGAGACCAGGGCCATTTCAGAATCCTCCTGGGAGGTGCCGGCAGTCACGGCTGCGGCCCTGGCTCTGCGTCGGGTGGATTTCGAGACGGTTGGCGGTTTTGATGAAGCGTATTTTTATGGATACGAGGATGTGGATTTTTGTCTGGCAGCCCGACGCAGACTGAACAAACGCATCATCTGTGCCAATCACATTCAGGCCTACCATAAACGCGGTGCCACCCGCACGGCGCAAGACCCGGTGACCCGGCGTCGTTATGTCCTGAACCAGGACGTGCTGGCGGCGCGGTTTGGCGCATATCTGCGTCAGTCCACGCGCCAGGATCTGGTTCCGGGGAGGCAGTTCTGGCGGCAGGTCCCGCTGCGGATTGCCTTTGTGGTCAGTGCCGTTGAGCCTGCTCAACCCGCCCGTGATTTTAATGTTGCGTTTGAGCTGGGCCGGGCCCTGGTTTTTGGGCTGGGCTGGCAGGTCAGCTACCTGGCGCCAGAAGATTGGTACGCTCTGGATGGGTTTGACGTGGTGGTGGTTATGGCCGCTGACTGGCTGCCGAACCACAGTGTCAGTGGCAATGCCACGCTGACACTTGTTGCCTGGACCTATGACCGGGTGGAGCAGTGGCTTGATCACCTCTGGCTGCGGCATTTCGATATGATCTGGGCTGGCTCAGATCGCGCGCAACAGGCGTTTTCCGGACGCGTGTCGCTGCCGGTGATTGTGATGCGCCCGATGGTGGACCCGGAGCGTTTCACGCCCAACCCCGCTGAAACAGGACGTCTGAGTGAGTATTGCTTTATTGGTGATTTTCACCATCAGCCCGGGCAATTGGTGCCACAGTTGGACGCGGCTGCCTTGCCTTATCGTTTTGCGCTCTATGGAAAGAACTGGTCTGATATTGCCTGGTTAGAGCCGTATTATCGCGGGGCGGTGACGCAGGAGATGCGTCCTGCTGTTTATGCCGGGAGCTTGCTGGTGCTGGACGACGCCACGGAATGCGAGCGGCGCTGGGGCGGGTTGGGGTCAGATGTGTTTGAGGCCTTGGCCGCGGGGGCATTGGTGATCAGTCGCAACCTGCGTGGAGCGCAGGAGGTCTTTGGGGATCGGCTGCCGGTGTGTCGCAATAGCGCTGACCTGCAGGGGGTGATCCGCTATTACATGGACAATCCACAGGAACGGCAGGCGCTGGCTGCTGAACTGCGGTCCGTGGTGCTGACTGACCACAGCAGTCAGGTCCGGGCCAAGGCGGTTGCAGGAGCCTTACAGGGGATGTTTGGAGCGCTTCGCTTTTCTGTTCGCTGTCTCAGTTCGGCGGGTCAGCAGGCAAAGGGTACCCCATGGGGGATTGGCCAGCTGTTGACTGATCAGTTGCGGCAGCAGGGGGCCTGGGTGCGGCTGCTTGATCCGAGTGCGACCCTGCCTCAGACCATGCTGCTGGGGGATGATGTGGTGTTGCATGTCAGCACCGACCCGGCAGTGGATCCCGCCGTGCTGCGACCCGATCAGGTGCATCTGCGTCTGCATTTTGGCGCGGCCGCTGATCTGAGTGAAACCGAAGCTGGGCGATATGATGGATTGCTCTTGGCCAGCGACACCGAGGCGGAGGCCCTGCGGGGCGGCCGGGGACCGGTTTTGACGCTCTTTGCAAATCGCTCTGAGCAACAGGATTGTTACCAAGTGGATCGTGCCAGTGGTGAACTGCACTATGGGGATGCGCGGCAGATGTTGGCGGCGTTGCAACGGCAATTGCCCCGGTTGGAGGCATTGGCCCGACGGCTGGATCGCGGCAAATACCGGCAGGATAGGCTAGGCCGGAGGGCTGCACCTGTGGCCGCGGGCCCGGTGGACGGGGCAGCGCGACCTGCTCCGCTGCAGCAGCAGATCGAGATTGGTGCGGGCGGAGCGCTGCGGCGGTGCCGGGTGGCAGCCCCGGTGCAGACTGCTGCCGGCCGGGTGGCGGCGGTGGTGCTGCATTATCAGCATGTCGAGGATACCCAGCGCTGCGTTTTGGCGCTGTTGCAGCAGTCTTATACTGAACAGCATATTTATATCGTCAGCAATGATGAGGATGACGAGGCCTTTGATCTTTTTGTGGATCAGTTTCCCTTGTGCACGGTGATCCAGTCCCCCGGGAATCTGGGTTATGCAGGGGGTAACAATATTGCCTTGTCACTGGCCCGGGCGCAGGGGTTCGATCTGATGTGGGTGGTTAATCCGGATACGGTTGCACCACCCGACTATCTGCAACAGATGGTGACGCTGGCGGATCTTCATCCGGAGATATCGATATTGGGGTCGACCATTGTGTATGGGCATCAGCCGGACAGAGTGTGGTTCGGGGGTGGTTTTGTTCAGTGGGACGAGGGCTTGGATGTGCGGCATGGTCATATCGGTCGGCGTATCGATCATCTGCCAGACAGGCCGATCCCCTGCGATTACGTGACCGGGGCCAGTTTGATCCTGCGCAGTTCCCTGTTGCAGGGCGTTGGATATTTCCCAGAGGATCACTTCTTATATTTCGAAGAAACCCGCTGGTGCCTAGAGGCGGCGGCCCAGGGGCACCGGATTGTGACCTTTCCGCAGGTGGCTCTGGCCCATCACAAACGGTCCGAGGAAGGCGGCGCTCCAACCCCGGTGTTCTTATACTACTACGTGCGCAATGCACTGATCCTGTGCCGCGATCAGCACCCGGACAAACTGGAGCAAACCAGGGCACGGCTGGGGCAGTTCACTGAAATGCTGCTGAGCAAGGTGGCTGCCCATGTTCCAGAGCGCCTGGCAGCCAGCACCTCGGCTGTAGCAGCTGGCTTCCGGGATGGGGATGCCGGTGTCACCGGCAAGATGAATCCTGCGCATTATGCGGGGGGCATTGAGAATTGCGCTTCAGAAGAGCATGGGCCTCTTGTTTGAAACGAAGAATACTAATACGAAAAGTTGCATAGTTCTGGTTTGAAATCTGATACTGGCAATATCAAAAAGTAGGAAAAATATGCTCCCTAGATCTGATTGTACTAAGAAAGAGCTAGAAACGCTTATCGAAATTGCGAAAGGGTACCGGGGGCGGGGGATAATTTGTGACGTTGGCTGTGGAATCGGAGGCTCTACTGCAGCTTTTGCGATTGGGCTACAGGCAGCGGGAGCTTCGCCGATGAAGCAAATTAGGGCGTTTGACATCTTTCA
>Ga0105356_10004253_pt1 | contig 13840 bp, 9 predicted proteins | sample GOMGulsemesocosm_3_FD_83502 | JGI IMG/M metagenome (GOLD analysis project Ga0105356, IMG submission 83502) | Methane-oxidizing microbial communities from mesocosms in the Gulf of Mexico - GOM9D Gulf of Mexico | ecosystem: Environmental > Aquatic > Marine > Cold seeps | place: Gulf of Mexico...
AAGTTTTTATATATGATAAGTGCTAGTTTTTTCGAAGATTAAAAATCTTTGGTACCTGAATGCTGTAAAGGCCTAGGGAACTACAGTCAGGGTTTCCTATATCCTTTGAAATTTGAGATTAAAAGCAGAGTCATTTGTGCATCGAAAAGAATTTATTATCGCGAAATTTCCTGAGAATGTATGGTACGACAATGTCGGTCGCCCTAAAAAGATAAATTAATAACAGGCAAAGGCTAAAACACTTTATGAATTGCTCATTATTGATGAATACATAGATGTTAGAATCCTGTTAATAAATCTTACATTTCCTATTGCCTAACAAGAATTGTTATCTTATCTTTGTGCAAGATTTTTTAAAGACACACCACATTATGTTTACTTTTGATCAATATTTAGGATTTTTAGCATTTTTAGCCATTTTTACAATTGGATTTTGGTTAATGATTTTTTTAATAACTTTCGTGATTCCTTACTGGATTGGAGGTTCAATTATTGAGCGTCTTAAAGAAATGAAAGCTGAAAGAAAAGCAAAGCGAGAAGCATTAACACAGTAATTGTGTTTTAATCATATAAAAAAGGAAGCCATTGGCTTCCTTTTTTTGTTGTCTAATATTTTTATTTGATAATAATTCCAAAAGTGCTGCATGACATTTTTATTACAGCGCTTTTGAAATTTAATTATTTAGCCTTGAAACTCCATTTCTTCGCCGCCGCCATTCATGCCGCGTTCTCTACTGCGCTTCTTCTTTTGATTGAACCTGTAAGTGAAAGATAAATTATAACTACGTTGACGCCATTGAAATTCGCTATAACTATTATATGTATCGGTAAATGTATTTGAACGATACTTTCTTGAATTGAATAAATCGCTCACTCTAAATGAGATAGAAGCCTTATCCTTAAAAAGATCTTTACTGAAAGCCATGTTTGTTCCAAATGTGCCCTTGCTTTTTGATTGAGCAGTTTCTCTGGGACCTCTGTAAGATATTGTAGTTTGCCAGTCAATTTTTCCAGGGAGTGTATATTTATTGCTCATCCTTGCTCTCCAACTAAAATTATCAGCATCGAAGGTGATGTCATTATAATCCCCTTTGGTCACCGATTTGTAGAAATTGAAATCCCCATTGATACGCCATTTTCTACTAGGGCTATAGGTTAAATTAAACTCATAACCATAACGATCATTTGTCGCTAAGTTAATAGGTGATCTTTGAATTACTGGGACTTCTTGTCCGTTAACTACGACCTTTTCTCCAGTGTCAAAACTTATAAAGTTAAAGACGTCGGGTGAATGCTGATAGTAAATCGATGTGCTAAGGGTGACTTTACCAAAACGGTTTAAATACCCTAGGTCAAAAGTCCCGGAATAGGTAGGGTCAAGATCCGGGTTCCCTGTAAAGATATTCGTTACACTAGATCGAGATGGAAATGGATTAAGAAACCATGAGCGGGGTCTGCGTAGTCGTCGACTATAGCCTAAGGTCAAATTCTCTTTATCGCTTATCTCGTAATTTAAATTTACCGTTGGAAATAAACCCGTATAATTTTTCTTTTCATAATCTCCACTTGTAGGCTGGTCTATTACGATATGTGTGTTTTCCAATCGCAGGCCTAATAAGAATGAAAACTTATTAAATTTAGTCCCGTATTGTGTATAAAAGGCATGGATGTTTTCCTTAAAATTTAAAATATTAGATAAGCCAATATCTTCGTTAAATTCGCCTGTCTCAGTATTTAATATATCAACGGTATAATCTGTAGATTGATCTCTAAAACTTCCGCGATAACCAGCCTCAAACTGTGTTTTTTCTCCAATAGGAAGTACATAATCTGATTGTATTAAATATCGTGTTTGTTCATTTAAAGTTTCTACCTTTTCAGTGTTTAAGTTATTCACGAAAATATCAGATCCTTCATCTTCATCACTATTTTCATGTTGGAACTCAATAGAGAACTTACCACTGTTTTCAAAATTTTTCGTAAAATTGGTCGAATATTGAACGGTTTTATTGTCCTGAATTTCTGGGTCGAAACGAGAACCTTCACCAACTAAAATTCTATTATTGTCATATTGTAATAAACGATTGATTGTACTGCTCTCGTTATCACTATTTCTAAACACTATAGATGATGTTAATGATGCCGAATCCGTAATATACCATTCTACACCAAAATTTGTAGTCAGCCCTTTTCTAATACGCTCGGTTTCTCTGAATTCGTCCAAAAATGTGCCGCTTTGTAGATATTCAGTTAAATTAAGGGAGTTCCCAGGCGAATTGCTATATCTATAACTCGTATTGTTAAATATATTGAGATCACCAGTTCTATAGTTGATGTTTCCAGCAATTCCAGCCGATGTGGGATGTCCCGCATTTAAAGTTAATGCTCCATTTAAGCCTTGCAATTTACTTCTGCGAAGAATAATATTTATAATTCCTGCGGTGCCTTCAGATTCATATCTCGCCGAAGGAGATGTTATCACTTCAACCTTTTCTATAGATTCAGCAGGTAGTTGACGCAGGGCTTCTGTAGAATTTAAACCGACCAATCCAGAAGGTTTGCCATTGATGAGGATACGTACATTATCATTCCCTCTTAGGGCTACATTACCTTCTACATCTACTGATACAGAAGGAACATTATCTAAAACATCGCTCACGTTCCCACCGCTAACGGTAAGATCCTTACCAACATTGTATATTTTTTTGTCTAAGCGAATCTCTACAGTGGTCCGTTCTGCTATAATTTCAACGGCATCTAAAGCTTCCGCATCGATATCTAAAGAAAAAGTACCAATATTTTCATTTTTGACAATCCTTCTATTGCTTATTGTTTGTGTTTTAAAGGAAATGTATTCTATGGATATATCATACATTCCTGTCGGTACTGAAATATTGAAATCTCCTTTGATATCGGTTATGCCACCGGTTACAATTTTATTTTGACGTTTATTAAAAAAGGAAATGGTAGCATATTCCAATGGTTCACTGGTTTCTTGGTCTATGACTTTACCGGTTATGGAAACTTGCTTGGGCTCTGGTCGCTGCGCCCTTGCTGTAAATACAAATAATCCCGTGAAAAGGATGGTTAAAAATAGTTTGTTCATGTGTGATTTTTGCAAGTTAGACCGCAAATGTATCCTATGGTTTAATTGGTATTGGTTAAATATTTGTTAAAAGAAAAAACTCCAAAAAGACATTTAGCTTTTTGGAGTTTTTACAAGTCTTAAATAATCTCAAGAATACGTTCAGGTGGTCTGCCAATAACGGCCTTATTCCTATTGATAACAATAGGGCGCTCAATGAGTTTTGGGTATTTGACCATGGCTTCTATAAGTTCATTATCTGATAGCTGTTTCGTTTTGAAATTTTCCTTCCAAATGGCTTCTCCTTTTCTAACCAATTGCAATGGCGAAATTCCTAATAGTTTAATCAGCTCTGTTAATTCGTCAATCGAAGGTGTGTCTTCTAAATATTTAACAACCTCAAAGTCTTTCCCCGAATCCTCTAAAATTTGCAATCCACAGCGGGATTTGCTGCATCTGTTATTGTGGTATATTTTAATCATAAGTTGATATTAAAATCTTGTAATTGTGCTTTTAATAATTCCGGGGATTTAAAATGAATGCCATTAATTCCCAGTCTATTTGCAGTTTCTATATTATCGGCATTGTCATCAATAAAAATAGACTCTTCCGGCTTTATTTTAAAACGATCTAGTGTTGTTAAATAAATATCGTCAAAAGGTTTTCTAGTTTTTTCTTCTCCTGAAACCACAATACCTTCGAACCAATGTAGAAAATCAAAGCGTTCTAAGGCTACCGGGAAAGTTTCATGACTCCAGTTAGTCAAGGCTACAACTTTATAATCCGCTCTGAGTTTGTTGAGTATTGAAACCGTACCTTCAATGGCTTCGCCAAGCATTTCTTCCCAACGGCCATAAAACATTTCAATAAGTTCTTTATGCTCTGGAAATAAGGCGATACGCTCTTTAGTAGCTTTTGCTAAAGGATAACCGGCATCTTGATTTAAATTCCAATCTGAAGGGCAGATCTCATCAAAAAACCATTTCATCTTTTGTCTATCCCCATTAAATACATCCAAATAAACATATTCGGGATTCCAATCAATTAATACGCCTCCGAGGTCAAAAATGACATTTTTTATAGTATTCACAGGATTCTATTTTTTATAATTAATATGTTATTGACTATTTTCCTTTTGCCCCATGGTCATTAAATAGGATTTTAAAAAAGCATCGATATGACCATCCATAACGGCATCCACATTTCCAGTTTCATGAGCTGTACGCACATCTTTTACTAATTTATAAGGATGCATCACATAGTTTCGAATTTGACTACCCCATTCAATTTTCATTTTACCAGCTTCAATATCCTCACGTTGTGCTAATTGCTTTTTGAGTTCAATCTCATACAATTGCGACTTCAACATTTGTAAGGCACGCGATCTATTATCGTGTTGTGATCTCGTTTCTGAGCATGAAATTTGTATTCCAGAAGGTTTATGAGTCAACTGAACTTTAGTTTCTACCTTATTTACATTTTGACCACCAGCACCACTGGATCTCGCTGTTACGATTTCTATATCTGCAGGATTGATTTCAATTTCTATGGAATCATCAACTAGAGGATACACATATACGGAGGCAAAACTGGTATGACGCTTGGCATTACTATCAAAGGGAGAAATGCGAACCAAACGATGGACACCATTCTCTCCTTTTAACCATCCGAAAGCAAAATCGCCTTCAATTTCTATGGTAACAGTTTTTATACCAGCAGAATCTCCAGCCTGATAATTGAGTTCACGAACCTTATGGCCACATCTTTCGGCATACATTAAATACATGCGCATTAGCATTTGTGCCCAATCACAACTCTCTGTGCCACCAGCACCAGCTGTGATTTGTAATACTGCACTTAGACTGTCACCTTCTTCAGAAAGCATGTTTTTAAACTCAATGTCTTCCAAAAGTGTACTGACCTTTTCAAATTCTTCTACAACCTCTTCTTCTGTAGATTCACCTTCTTTATAAAAATCATAAAGAATTTCAAGATCGTCGGTAAGGGTTTTTAAAGTATTGAAATCATCTACCCATTTCTTTTTTACACGAAGTGATTTCATTACTATTTCGGCAGCTTTGGAATCATTCCAGAAATTGGGATCAAAGGTTTGTTCTTCTTCGTTTTGTATTTCTATAAGTTTGGCATCAATGTCAAAGATACCTCCTTAACGCACCAAGGCGCTCAATAAGATCTTTAATCTGATCTGTAGTTACCATATATCATTCAATTTTTAACAAAAATAGAATTAATAAACCTATGAAAAAATTTCGCATGGAATTATTTTTAAAGGAAAAGTTACCGAGACGTTAAACTCCTTTTATGTGAACATTTATTTGTTTAGTTTTAAGCACTAAATTATTTAAAATGAAACCGGCAATAGTTCTTTTTGAATAAAACAACTAACTAACTTGGATAATTAGGGATTGAATAATTATCTGCAAACCAATCTAAATGAAAAAATATACTGCGTGCTTCGTATTATTCTTATGTGCCAGCATAGGATTCTCACAATCTTTCAGTGACAAAAAACTAGAAAACTTTAAAGGCTACTTCGATTTCTTTTATGAGGAAGCTGAGGACAAGATGTTCTTAGAAGTAAAGCAGCTCGATCATGAGTTTTTATATGTCAATGCCTTATCGAGTGGTATAGGATCCAATGATATCGGACTAGACCGCGGGCAACTGGGTGGTGAACGCGTTGTGAAATTTGTAAAAAAAGGAAACAAATTATTGCTCATTCAGCCAAATCTAGATTATAGAGCAATTACGGATAATGAACTTGAACGAAAAAGTATAGAGCAGGCATTCGCCAAATCTGTAATCTTTGGTTTTAAAATCATCGAAACTAAAGGAGATAGTTATATTATCGATCTCACCCCGTTTTTAATGCAAGACACTCATGGTGTTGCAAATCGTTTAAAACGTAGTGGTGAAGGATCGTATAGTCTTGACAAAAGTAAAAGTGCTTTGAATATGGAGCGAAGCAAAGCATTTCCTAAAAATGTAGAGTTTGATGTGCTGTTAACCTTTAAAGGACAACCAACTGGTCGTAATTTAAGAAGCGTAACACCTACGGGTTCTTTGGTAACGGTTACCCAACACCATTCGTTTATTGAGTTACCAGATAATAATTATAAACCCCGTGAATTTGACGTGCGTAGTGGCGCGATTTCTATGTCTTATATGGATTATGCAACGCCTGTAGAGGAGCAGATAAGAAAGCGCTTTGTTGTGCGTCATCGCTTAGAAAAAAAGAACCCTGGAGCAGCCATGAGTGAGGCCGTAGAACCCATAATATATTATTTAGATAATGGGACTCCGGAACCTATCCGTTCTGCTTTATTAGATGGTGCACGTTGGTGGAACCAAGCCTATGAAGCGGCAGGATTTATAAATGCATTTCAGGTAAAGATGTTACCCGCCGATGCCGATCCTTTAGATTGTCGCTATAATGTGATTCAATGGGTGCACCGTTCGACAAGAGGATGGAGTTATGGTGGAAGTGTAACCGACCCGAGAACAGGAGAAATTATTAAAGGGCATGTCAGTCTTGGAAGCTTAAGAGTGCGTCAGGATTTTTTAATTGCCCAAGCCTTATTAAATAAACCATTTGCCGAACGCGATGATAATTATCAACCAATGTTGGATATGGCCTTAGCGAGAATTCGTCAGTTAGGTGCTCATGAAGTTGGTCATACCATAGGGTTTACACATAATTTTGCGGCCTCTACAAATGGAAGAGCTTCTGTGATGGATTACCCGCATCCTACGGTAAGTTTAACCAATGGTGAAGTTGATTTAAGTAATGCCTATGCTGTTGGAATTGGCGAATGGGATAAAGTCACTGTAGCCTATAGTTACGCAGAGTTTGATAATAACACCAATGAACGTGCCCAACTCAATAAAATCTTGGAAAAGGCGAATAATGACGGATTGCGTTTTATTGCCGATAGGGATGCCAGAGCACAGGGTGGTGCTCATGCCTTAGCACATCTATGGGATAATGGAAAAAGTGCTTCTGAAGAGCTAGATAATATGTTAGCCGTGAGAGCAAAAGCTATTTCCAATTTCTCTGTAGATAATATCCGTACCAATGAGCCCTATTCAGTATTGGAAGATGTGTTTGTTCCCTTGTATTTCTTTCACCGCTTTCAAGTGGAGGCAGCAACCAAGGTTGTTGGAGGATTAGATTATAATTATGCCGTGAAAGGGGATGGACAATTTACCTCCAAAATTGTGACTGTGGAAACACAAAAACGAGCTCTTAATGCCATATTAAATACAATAAGTCCAAAGACCTTAGCTATTCCAAAAAACAAACTAGATCTATTTCCTCCGAGAGCCTTTGCTTATGGGAGAACCAGAGAATCATTCAAAGGAAAAACAGGAGTTGCTTTTGATGCCTTAAGTGTAGCATCTACAGCAAGTGATATGACCTTAGGTTTGCTATTGCACCCACAGCGGGCTAATAGATTGGTACAGCAAAAAGGATTGGACTCAAAACAATTAGGACTGGATGAGGTATTGCAAACGCTGATTGATAATTCCTTTAAAGTACAGCATAAAGACTCCTATTTAAATGAAGTTCAGCAAATGGTGAATGTTAACTTATTAAAGCATATCATGAATTTGGCTATGAACGATCGTGCTTATTTTCAGGTCAATGCCATTGCTAATGAAGCCTTGAATTCTATTTCTAAAATTTTATATAGCAAAAAAGGAGCCCTGAAATACGCGAGTCAATACGCTTTACTTATTAAAGAATTCAAAGCTAAACCAGAAAAATTTAAGTTAACTGATTCACCGACGATTCCTGATGGATCCCCAATAGGAAGTGATATTTGTAACTATAATACTGCTAATTAAATTTGAGATGTTTATTTTTATAGAAACATTTTAAATATTGAAAATATAATTATCGAAAAGACGAACGTTAAAGCTTCGTCTTTTCTTTGTCATAAACTATTTTACCATGATTATTGATTTAAGAAGCGATACCGTTACCAAACCTAGTAAAGGCATGTTAGACGCCATGTTAAGTGCTCAGGTTGGTGATGACGTATATAAAGAAGATCCAACCGTTAATGCTTTAGAAGAGCGTATTGCAAAAATGTTTGGTAAACCCAAAGCATTGTTCTTCCCTACAGGAAGTATGGCTAATCAAGCAGCCATAAAATTGCATACCAACCCAGGGGAACAGGTGATTTGCGATAAATATGCCCATATTTATAATTATGAAGGCGGAGGAGCCTCTTTTAATAGCGGGGTGTCCTGTAGATTATTAGATGGTCATCGCGGCATGTTTACTGCTGATCAAGTTGCGGAAGCTATCAATCCACCCGATTTTTATCACAGTCCGTTAACCAGCCTTGTTGCCATAGAAAACACGACCAATAAAGGTGGAGGTGCCTGTTGGGATTTTGAAGAAATAAAAAAAATAAGAAAGGTTTGTGACGCGCATAGTTTAGGCTATCATTTGGATGGTGCTAGATTGTGGAATGCCTTGGTGGCTAAAGGAGAAAGCCCTGCACAATATGGAGAAGTGTTTGATACAATTTCGGTGTGTTTAAGTAAAGGCCTCGGATGCCCGATAGGATCGGTATTGGTTGGTGATGCCGAAATTATGGAAGGCGCCATTAGGATTCGCAAGATATTTGGAGGAGGGATGCGCCAAGTTGGGTATTTGGCCGCCGCAGGATTATATGCCCTAGATAATCATGTGGATCGCCTAGCAGATGATCATAAGAAAGCTCAGGAAATAGGTGTCTTATTAGAAGGTCTATCCATGATTAAAGTGGTAGAACCTATCGAAACCAATATCATTATTTTTGAATTAAATGCCGATGTAGACGAATCAGTCTTTGTGCAACGATTGGCTGACGCCGATATTCATATTATTGGCATGGGAGGAGCTAAGCTCCGTATTGTCACACATTTGGATTATACTGATGCCATGCATGAGAAGTTATTATCGACATTAAGTGGACTCTAATACGAGATGATTAACGTCATTACGAAGGAGGGTACCGACTGAAGTAATCTGTTTAAATAAAGTTTAAATCATGAGATTGCCACGCTGCGCTCGCAATGACGTAAATTGATTATCTCCAAATATGTTGTATGTATTTATTTTTGCACTGCAAGGGCAAGTAATGATACTTTATTTAATTCATAAAGGATTAATAAAGTGTGTATGTCCATAGAAATATTAAGCTTATTTTAGCACACTGATTAGCAATACTAGAATGAATAAGAATACAACGCCTCCAAAGGCCAAGATTATCCCTAAACAATTAGAAATCCATGGTGATATACGAACGGATAACTACTATTGGCTTAGAGACAGAGAACAGCAAGAAGTTATTGAGTATTTGGAGCAGGAAAATGCATATTGCGATAGTGTAATGTCACATACCGATACATTTCAGACTGATTTATTTGAAGAAATGAAAGCGCGTATTAAGGAAGATGATGAATCTGTGCCTTATAAATACAATGGGTATTGGTATATCGTAAAGTTTGAAAAAAATAAAGATTACCCCATTTATATTCGTCGTAAAGAACACTTAGAAGCTGCAAATGAACTCTTGTTTGATTGTAATGAAATGGCTAAAGGTCATTCCTATTTTAAACTCGTGGGTATTAGTGTCAGTCCTGATAATACAAAGGTGTCTTTCGGAATTGATACCGTAAGTAGACGACAATATAATATTCAAATTAAAAACATACTTACAGGAGAGGTCTATGATGAACTTATAAAAAACACTACTGGTGGAGCCACTTGGGCAAGTGATAATAAAACCTTGTTTTATACCGCTAAGAATGCACAAACCTTACGCTCTGATAAAATATATAGACATATATTGGGAACGGAAATTACCGAAGATGTTTTGGTGTTTGAAGAACAGGATGATACATTTAATACGACTGTTTTTAAAACGAAATCTAAAAAGTATCTCGTTATTGCCAGTTTTAGTACACTTACTACCGAATACCAAATTTTATCAGCCCAGCATCCTGAAGGTGAATTTAAAGTCTTTCAGTCCAGAATTAGAGGCTTGGAATACAGTGTAAGTCATTATGAAAATGAATTTTATATACTTACTAATGCCGATAAAGCGATTAATTTTAAATTAATGAAAACTTCCGAAAATGCTACTGAGAAAAAGCATTGGAAGGATGTTATTGCACATCGTGAAGATGTGATGCTGGAGGATATAGAAATTTTTAAGGATTTTTTGGTCATTAGTGAAAGGCGTAATGGCTTAAACGAAATTAGAATTAAGCGTTGGGATAATACGGATGAGTATTATCTGCCCTTTAATAATGAAACCTATACTGCATATACAAGTACAAATGTAGATTTTGACACACAAATTCTGCGTTATGGTTACAATGCCTTGACCACACCATCTTCAGTGATAGACTTTGATATGGTGAGCAAAACCAAGACCATTTTAAAGGAGCAGGAAGTATTGGGAGGTACTTTTGATAAGGATAATTACCTATCTGAACGTACTTGGGCCACGGCCGAAGACGGTACCAAAATCCCAATATCTTTAGTGTACCATAAAGACACTAAAAAAAGCTCGGAAACACCATTATTACTCTATGCATATGGGTCTTATGGAGCCACTATTGACCCCTATTTCTCAACCATTCGTTTGAGTATTCTCGATAGAGGGTTTATTTATGCTATAGCTCATATTAGAGGCGGTGAGTATTTAGGTAGACCTTGGTACGACGATGGAAAATTATTCTGTAAAAAGAATACATTTTCAGATTTTGTCGACTGTTCAAAGTTTTTAATAGCTGAAGGCTATACCTCTGCCGAGCATCATTATGCCATGGGAGGATCTGCAGGAGGATTATTAATGGGAGCCATAATTAATATGAATGCTGAATTATATAATGGCATCGTGGCACAAGTGCCTTTTGTAGATGTGATCACAACCATGTTAGACGATAGTATTCCGTTGACCACGGGTGAATATGACGAGTGGGGGAATCCTAATAGTAAGGATTCTTATGAGTATATGAAGTCCTATTCCCCTTATGATAATGTAAGAGAACAAGCCTATCCAAACATGCTAATTACGGCTGGATTACACGATTCGCAAGTGCAATATTGGGAACCTGCAAAATGGGTTGCTAAATTGAGAACCCTAAAAACAAATACAAATAATTTAGTTTTAAAAACAAACATGGAAGCTGGTCATGGCGGGGCATCAGGACGTTTTGAATCTATAAAAGAAGACGCCCTAGAATATGCTTTTTTATTAGATTTAGAAGGGATTACTGCCTAATTAAAAAAAAACGCTTATTTTTGCGACGTTTTAGCTTACATTTAATAAATTAGTAGCTCAGATTACGTTTATGAAACAACACAAACAAGTATTTGATAATGTATTGGACCTCATTGGAAAAACACCTCTTATTAAACTCAATAAAATAGTTTCAGATTTTAAAGGAGAATACTTAGCTAAAGTAGAAGCTTTTAATCCTGGACACTCCACTAAAGATAGAATTGCATTATACATCATTGAAGAAGCCGAGAAAAAGGGAATCCTTAAGCCCGGTGACACCATAATAGAAACCACTTCTGGCAATACAGGATTTAGTATTGCAATGGTCAGTATTATTAAGGGTTATGACTGTGTTTTAGCCGTGAGTTCTAAATCTTCAGCCGATAAAATTGATATGTTACGTACCATGGGTGCGAAGGTTTACGTTTGTCCTGCACACGTTAGTGCTGACGATCCTAGGTCTTACTATCAAGTGGCAAAACGATTACATGAAGAAATAAAAGGTTCGGTATATATCAACCAATATTTTAACAGCCTAAACCTTGAGGCCCATTACAGGTCGACAGGACCTGAAATTTGGGAACAAACAGAAGGAAAAATCACGCATTTAGTTGCCTGTAGCGGTACTGGTGGTACCATTTCAGGTACTGCAAAATATTTAAAGGAACAAAACCCTGATATTAAAGTTATAGGTGTTGATGCTTTTGGCTCTGTATTGAAAAAATACCACGAAACCCGTGAATTTGATGCCGATGAGATCTATCCTTACCGTATCGAAGGACTCGGAAAAAACTTAATTCCAACGGCGACAAATTTTGATGTTATTGATAAGTTTGTAAAAGTTACAGATGAAGAAAGTGCACATACAGCTAGAGAAGTTGCAAGAACCGAAGGTTTATTTGTGGGTTATACTAGTGGTGCTGCTTTTCAAGCTTTAAAACAACTTAACGCTTCAGGAGAATTTAAAAAAGACGATAAAATTGTAGTTATTTTTCCCGATCATGGATCGCGCTATATGAGTAAGATATATAGCGATAAATGGATGGAAGAACAAGGCTTCTTTGATAGTGTAAATGAGGCAACAGTAAAGACAATACAATATATTGATTAGTAAAACTAAAAACATTAAAGACCCTGTAATCTGATTATCAGACTATTACAGGGTCTTTTTTTGTAAAAAAATTATGAACAGTGTTGGATAAATTAATTATGTAGTCAGGATTAATTTATATAATTTTGCAGCATCTAACTAAGACTGATAACTTAATGAGGGATTTATTTGAAAAGATTTATAGGGACAAGGGTCCTTTAGGAAAATGGGCATCGCAAGCGGAAGGTTATTTTGTATTCCCAAAATTAGAAGGGCAAATTTCTAATAGAATGAAATTTCAAGGGAAAGATGTTATTACCTGGAGTATTAATGACTACTTGGGATTAGCAAATCACCCAGAAATTCGTAAAGTAGATGCTGAAGCAGGAGCTGCTTACGGATCTGCTTACCCAATGGGTGCACGAATGATGTCTGGTCATACAGCATTACACGAACAATTACAGGAGGAATTGGCTGCCTTTGTAAATAAAGAATCGGCTTATTTACTGAATTTTGGTTACCAAGGAATGGTTTCTACGATTGATGCTTTAGTTTCTAAGAACGATATTATTGTATATGATGTTGATTCACATGCTTGTATTATTGATGGTGTACGTTTACATATGGGTAAACGATTTACCTATAAGCACAACGATGTTATAAGCTTAGAAAAGAATCTTGAAAGAGCTACAAAAATGGCCGAACAAACTGGAGGTGGGATTTTAGTGATCTCTGAAGGTGTTTTCGGAATGCGTGGTGAACAAGGGATCCTTAGAGAAATAGTAGCCCTTAAAGAGAAATATAACTTCAGATTTCTTGTTGATGATGCTCATGGTTTTGGAACCTTAGGTAAAACAGGAGCAGGAGCAGGAGAAGAGCAAGGTGTTCAAGATGATATTGATGTGTATTTTGCAACTTTCGCAAAATCAATGGCTGGAACAGGTGCTTTTATTGCCGCTGATCAAGAAATAATTGATTATTTAAAATATAATTTACGCTCACAAATGTTTGCTAAATCACTGCAAATGCAGTTGGTTGTTGGTGCTTTAAAGCGTTTGGATATGTTGCGTACAATGCCAGAGTTAAAAAATAACTTATGGAATATTGTTAATGCACTACAGACAGGACTAAAGGAAAGAGGTTTTGATATTGGAACGACACAAAGTTGTGTGACTCCAGTATTCTTAAAAGGAAGTATTCCTGAAGCTATGGCCTTAGTTAGGGATTTAAGAGAGAATTACGGAATTTTCTGTTCTATCGTTGTATATCCAGTGGTGCCAAAAGGTATTATTCTGTTGAGAATGATTCCTACGGCGACCCACACCTTACAAGATGTAGAAGAAACATTAGTTGCGT
>Ga0105356_10004256_pt1 | contig 13834 bp, 9 predicted proteins | sample GOMGulsemesocosm_3_FD_83502 | JGI IMG/M metagenome (GOLD analysis project Ga0105356, IMG submission 83502) | Methane-oxidizing microbial communities from mesocosms in the Gulf of Mexico - GOM9D Gulf of Mexico | ecosystem: Environmental > Aquatic > Marine > Cold seeps | place: Gulf of Mexico...
GAAGGAAATGTTTATAACGACTGGTTAGAATTAGAAAATTATGTAAATAAAATTTTCAGAAAAACATTACCAAATGAGTTAAAGAATGAGACTACAGTACATGCATATATTTATCAAAAAAGAATCTGTAAACGCGTTTATGACACCCTCTGAACAATTCTTTGTTTATGTATGATAAGTAGATGCAATGACGAGGCAACTTTTTTAGCAGTATTAACTCATGAACTTGCACATTAATAAACAACATTCTCTAGACTCTTACATTCATTCCCAATTAGTTGATTTCGGAAATAGCTTGATTAATAATGATGACAAATACAACATTTCTTCAGTAAAACAAGAAATTGAAGTTGATTCGCTTGCAATGGTTTGGAACAAAAATTCTCAACACAGTCAATTAGGCATTTTTAAAAGTCATAAATGCTTGAAAGAGAAAATAAAGGCAACTTGCTAGAGTAGAAAACGAATGGAAATTAAAAGTTAGGACACACCCAGTATCAAGTAAACGAGTTGAAAAATATAAAAGTTTTTACAAAAATAAGGAGTAAATAAAATTGAGTTTTTGAATTACATTTATACTGATTCTAGAAAAAAGACAATAGTTTCTAATGTTATAAATCTTTATGAGAGCTTAATCATAAAGATTTGTCTAGGCCTAATTAAACAATGTATGTTAAAGGATTAAAGCTGAACAATCAAATGTACCATATTTTTGTTACCATTTACTAACTGTGGAATCATCTATTATCCAATATTTGGTATCGCTTGATTCTTTGTGTGTATACATTGCTCTATTTCCTCTACTAAAAGTAACTAAAAAGTAAGTGAGTCGCCTTTTTGGGTCCGCTTGCTAAACGCTTGTTTATTGATTTTAACATTACACTAATGTTTTAGTGTATCGCTATTTTAGGACCGGATATAAGAACAACAAAAAAGGGAGTTCAACAACTGAACTCCCTTTTTTATATCTATTATAATTAAGAATTTATCATTCAAATTTAACTCTAATCTCTTTTGCTTTATCGTACTGTCCTGTTTGCGTATACAGATTGATTAACATCTCTCCTGTTGCTCCATCACCTGGTTTTATTCTATGTGCAGTTGCAATATACGGAACTGCTGCTTGAAAATCTTTCTTAGCTTCAGCCTTTAATGCATCATACTCTTTTACTTTACTTAAAGGCAACTTGTTAGATTCGTTAATCTTATCAGCACCTGAATTAAAATAATAAGCCCCTAAATTAAAAGCTGCATCATAATAATTTGGATTTAATTCAATTGCTTTTTTATAATCAGCAACCGCATTTTCCTTATTCTTTAAATTTTCATAAACTGTACCTCTTGCAAAATAAAGAACAGAGTTTGTTGGATCGTTAGTAATTCCTGTGTTTAAGTTAGCTAATGCTTGATCATTATTACCAGACTGTAAAAAACCTTGTAACTCTTCAACTAATAAGCTATTATCATCTGGATAAGCTTTTCTACCTTTCGAAATATATTCAGCTGCTTTTACTTTGTCGCCTTCTTTTTTATAAATCTTAGACATTGATTTATATAAATCAGGTCCTGCACCATCAACATTATATTTCATTACAATTAAACCGTCATAAACTTTTTTAGCAGTTTCATTATCTTCTGCATATTCTGAAGCCAATGCTATGTTATACATTAACATAGTATCCAATCTACCTGTTAACTGACTCAACAGCATAGATTTTCCAAAGTCTTCCTGAGCACCTTTATAGTTTTTATTTCCAAACTTTGTAATCCCTTGATTTGCATATTGACCCGACAATCCTGGTATTTTTCGCCCTAGAATCTTACCAGTATATTCTTCATCATCCATCTTTGGGCGATTTTTTAAAGCCTCAAAAAACTTGATCAAATCTGTACCGTCTTCTTTTGTCAAATCTAATTTCTTCAATTCTGGGTCTTCAAAATTTAATACCAAAGCTTTTAAGTAGGAATCTGTACATTTATCTAATGCGTCAACAGCTATCGCTTTACACTCACTATCCTTACTTGCAATAATATTAAAATAAAGGTTACCTCTATAGTACCAAGTTTTTGCCCAGTTTTTAGTTTGATCATGTTCAATCGCCAGATTAATGGCTTCAACACCATTAACTAATTCTTTACATTTCCCTGATCTAGTAAATGCTTTATCATAGTTATAAGCACTTACCACTTTGTTCTTTTGTGAAAACACTGCTGATGTTATTCCAACTGCAGCAATTATTAAAATATATTTTTTCATTTCTTTTTTTTAGATCTTTTATTTATTTAATAAGTTCATAGGGATTAGTTCTTCATTATATTTTGATGTTTCAAAATAATGGTTTACTAATCTTCATCATTATTATCAACTTCCTTGCCATTGTTTTCTTCAGATGTCTTTTTGTCAGAATCTTCAGTTGTTTCTTCTTCCGTTTCAGTAATAACAGGATTTCCATCTTCATCTAAAACAATTGCATCCTCTACTTCATCATCTTCAGAACGTTCAACTTTCGCAACAGCAGCGATAGTATCTTTGCCTTTTAAGTTAATTAATTTAACACCTTGAGTGGCTCTTCCCATAACTCTTAAATCCTCAACTGCTAATCGAATAACAATTCCAGATTTATTAATTATCATTAAATCATCATTATCATTTACATTTTTAATGGCAATTAAATCTCCTGTTTTGTCAGTAATACTGATCGTTTTAACTCCTTTACCACCTCTATTTGTTACTCTGTAATCTTCAATATCAGAACGTTTACCAAAACCATTTTCAGAAACTACTAACACGTTAGAATCGCTAGAATCAGGAATTGTAATCATACCAATAACAGCATCCTTATCATGTCCCAATCTAATTCCTCTAACACCAGACGCATTTCTACCCATCGGTCTCGTTTTACGTTCGTTAAATCGAATCGCTTTACCAGATTTTAATGCCATTAATATTTCATCAGTTCCTGTTGTTAATTTAGCTTCTAACAATTGATCTCCTTCCTTAATCGTAATGGCATTAATTCCGTTTGTTCTTGGACGAGAATAAGCCTCTAAAGCGGTTTTCTTAACGGTACCATTTTTAGTACACATAATAATGTAATACTGGTCCACTAAATCATCTAAGGTTTCAGCAAATCCATGATCAATATCATCCTGTGTTGCTGGTCTTTTTAAGTATTCAGAATCTTTAATATCTTGAACATTGATATAAGCCAGTACTTTATCATCAGACTCAATGTTAATTAAGTTCTGAATAGCTCTTCCTTTAGCCTGTTTAGATCCTTCGGGAACCTCATAAACTCTCATCCAGAAACATTTACCTTTTTCAGTAAAAACTAATAAGTAATTATGAGTACTTGCAACAAATAACTCTTGAACAAAATCAGCATCTCTTGTGGCAGTACCTTTAGAACCGACTCCACCTCTATTTTGTAATCTATATTCTGATAAAGATGTACGTTTCATATAACCTAAATGAGAAATTGTAACAACAACTTTTTCATTCGGAATCATATCCTCTACACTAAACTCTCCTCCAGCATATTCAATTACACTTCTTCTCTCATCTCCATATTTATCTCTAATGTAAACCAATTCATCTTTAATGATTTGCATTCTACGAGATTCATTTGCTAAAATATCTAGTAAATCTTTAATTGTTTCCATTAAAGCATCATACTCTGCTCTTAATTTATCTTGCTCAAGACCTGTTAATTGTCTCAATCTCATTTCAACAATAGCACGAGATTGAATTTCACTTAGCTTAAAGCGTTCAATTAATTTAGCTCTTGCCTCATCAGGACTCTTAGAAGCTCTAATCAATTTAATTACTTCATCAATATTGTCTGAAGCTATAATTAATCCCTCTAAAATATGAGCTCTTTCTTCTGCTTTTCTTAATTCGTATTTTGTTCTTCTAACAATTACTTCATGTCTAAATTCAATAAACTCTTCAATAATGTCTTTTAAATTTAAAACAACTGGTCTTCCTTTTACTAATGCGATGTTATTTACACTAAAAGAAGTTTGTAAGGCCGTTTGCTTAAATAAATTATTTAAAACAACATTTGGAATTGAATCTCTTTTTAATTCATAAACAATTCGCATACCTGTTCTATCCGACTCATCGCGAATATCTGAGATACCTTCAATTTTACTATCATTAATAAGATCAGCAGTCTTTTTAATCATATCTGCCTTATTCACTTGATAAGGAATTTCAGAGACGATTATTCGAAAACGACCACTTTTAGTCTCTTCCAATTCTGTTTGTGCACGCATTACAATTCTACCTTTCCCAGTATGAAATGCATCCTTTACACCTTGGTAACCATATATAATACCTCCTGTTGGAAAATCGGGTGCTTTTATATGCTCCATTAATCCATCAATGTCAATATCCTTATTTTCAACATAAGCAACGGTACCATTAATAACTTCTGTTAAGTTATGTGGTGCCATGTTTGTAGCCATTCCTACGGCAATACCTGAAGCACCATTTAATAATAATGCTGGAATTTTAGTTGGTAATACAGTTGGCTCTTCTAAAGAATCATCAAAATTCAATTTAAAATCAACCGTTTCTTTATCTAAATCACCTAACATTTCTTCCGCAATCTTTCTCAGTCTTGCTTCAGTATACCTCATTGCTGCAGGGCTATCTCCATCAACAGATCCAAAGTTACCTTGTCCATCTACTAACATATAACGTAACGACCATTCTTGAGCCATACGTACCATAGAATCATAAACAGCAGTATCTCCGTGTGGATGATACTTCCCTAATACTTCCCCTACAATTCTTGCAGATTTTTTATACGTACTGTTTGAACGAATTCCTAAATCTAACATTCCGTATAATATTCTTCTGTGTACGGGTTTTAATCCATCCCTTACATCTGGAAGTGCTCTAGAAACAATAACCGACATCGAATAATCGATATAGGCAGACTTCATTTCCTCTTCAATATTAATCTGTATTATTCTTTCACCTTCAGCCATATTTTCTTTTAATTATTCCTTTAAAATAACATCTTTTTATAGACCTTCGAAAATACGCATTATCAATCTGAAAAGATTAGATTATAAATGGTTACTTACTAACAAAATTCTGTTGAAAAAGGTGTTTTTTGTGACAATCCAATATTTAGTTAAAATATTATTTTTGATATAGCTCAATTTATCCTAACTTTCGTGATAGTTGATATTATCAAAAAAAATATTTATATGGATGCAAATTTTTCAGCAAAAGTAAAAGATGTCATAACATTTAGTAAAGAAGAGGCGCTAAGATTAGGGCACGACTATATAGGTGTAGAACATTTACTTTTAGGTATTATTAGAGAGGGAAATGGCCTCGCTGTTAAAATAATGGTCACACTTGGCGTTGATTTAAGAGAACTCCGAAAAAAAGTTGAGTCATCAACTAAGATTGGAAATGGATCTAGCTCACAACTAACCAATATTCCTTTAGTGAAACAAGCTGAAAAAGTATTAAAAATCACATATCTAGAGGCTAAGGTCTTAAAAAATAACACCATAGGGACTGAACACCTTTTACTTTCTATTTTAAAAGGCGAAGATAATATTGCTACAAATGCATTGAACGCATTAAACATTAATTACGAATCTGTAAAAGAAGAAATTATGATTTTAAACGTAACTGAAGAGAATACGCCAAAGGCTGATTTTCCAAACATTCCACCTGAGGAGGGGAATGACGAAGATAATTCAAAAGGATTCATGGGTAGCTCTGCAGGTGATGGACCATCTAAGAGCTCTTCAAAATCTAGGACACCTGTATTAGATAACTTTGGAAGAGACTTAACAAAATATGCAGAAGAAGGCAAACTCGATCCTATAGTTGGTCGAGAAAAAGAAATAGAGCGTGTTTCTCAAATCTTAAGTAGAAGAAAAAAGAATAACCCCATTTTATTAGGAGAGCCTGGTGTTGGGAAATCTGCTATAGCAGAAGGATTAGCATTAAGAATTGTTCAAAAGAAAGTTTCAAGAGTATTATTTGGGAAAGTAATTGTAACCCTTGACCTTGCATCTTTAGTTGCCGGAACAAAATATAGAGGCCAATTTGAAGAACGAATGAAAGCAGTTATGAATGAATTGGAAAAATCTCCACACATCATTCTCTTTATTGATGAAATACACACCATTATTGGTGCTGGTGGAGCTTCTGGTTCTATGGATGCATCAAACATGTTTAAACCTGCTTTAGCTAGAGGTGAATTACAATGTATTGGAGCTACTACTTTAGATGAGTACAGACAACATATAGAAAAAGATGGCGCTTTAGCGAGGAGGTTTCAAAAAGTAATTATAAACCCTACTTCTGCCGAAGAGACAATTGAAATTTTGAACAATATAAAGGAAAAATACGAAGACCATCATAATGTAACCTATACCGATGAAGCAATTCAAGCTTGTGCTAAATTGACCGATAGATATATGACTGATCGATTTTTACCGGATAAAGCTATAGATGCTTTAGATGAGGCAGGTTCTAGAGTACACATTACCAACATTAAAGTACCTAAGAATATTATTGAAATTGAGAAGAAAATTGAAGAGATAAAAGATCAAAAAAATCATGTTGTCCGCAGTCAAAAATATGAAGAGGCAGCTCAATTAAGAGATAGTGAAAGAACATTACTAAAAGACCTAAGCACTGCAAAAAAAGCTTGGGAAGATGAAACCAAAAACAATAGAGAAGTTGTTACTGAAGATAACGTTGCCGAAGTTGTGGCAATGATGACTGGAATTCCTACTCAACGAATAGCTCAAGCTGAAGGAGATCGTTTGGCTCATATGGGGGACGAAATTAATGACGCAGTAATTGGCCAAGATGAAGCTGTTAAAAAAGTAGTAAAAGCCATACAACGTAATAGAGCTGGGTTGAAAGACCCTAATAAGCCGATTGGCTCATTTATATTTTTAGGACCAACAGGAGTTGGTAAAACACAATTAGCAAAAGTATTAGCTAAATATTTGTTTGACACTGAGGATGCATTGATCAGGATTGACATGAGTGAATACATGGAAAAATTTGCTGTTTCGCGTTTAGTAGGTGCTCCTCCTGGATATATTGGATATGAAGAAGGCGGTCAATTAACTGAAAAAGTTAGAAGAAAACCTTATTCTATCGTTTTACTAGATGAGATAGAGAAAGCACACCCTGATGTTTTTAATTTGCTATTACAAGCTTTAGATGATGGGATAATGACTGATAGTGCAGGGAGAAAGATCAATTTTAAAAACACTATCATTATAATGACATCAAATATTGGTGCTCGTCAGCTTAAAGATTTTGGTCAAGGTGTTGGATTTTCTACAGCTGCTAAAAAAGAAAGTGCTGAAGATCATTCTTCTGGAGTAATACAAAGTGCTCTAAAGAAAGCATTTGCTCCTGAATTTTTAAATAGAATTGATGACGTTGTTATTTTCAATTCTTTAGAGAAAGAAGATATTCACCAAATTATTGATATTGAATTAAAGAGTCTATTTAAGAGAGTTGAAGAAATAGGATACCAAATCAATTTAACTCAGGAAGCTAAAGATTATATAGCAGACAAAGGTTATGATGCTGCTTACGGAGCTAGACCACTTAAGAGAGCTATTCAGAAATATCTTGAAGATCCATTAGCTGAAGAAATAATTCAATCAAAAGTTGTTGATGGAAGCATTATTGATGTAACTTTTGATGATGTAACTGAAGAATTAGTGTTTTCAATTAATAATCCAGAGAAAAAACAAGAAGATAGCGAAGCTAAAAAAGAAGATTGATTTAGTATTAATCAACCTAAAATAGGTTTATTAATAAAGTATACAAAATATAAACCTATATCAAATTATTGATATAGGTTTTTTATTGATAAATTTAATCAGTCAGTATTTTTGACTCTTAATAATTTAGAATAACTTTCTAATTTAACTGCTGTATAGTGTATTATAATAAGTTATCTTTTACTTATTATTCCACAGATATTGATGTTAATAATTATGCCAACCAATTTCAGGACAAATATGGCATAAAAAAAGCCTCTCAAATTTAATTCGAGAGGCTTATCTATATATTTAATATTATTATTCGAATCCTAATTTTTCCATTACCTTATTAGAAACTCCAGTTGTTGAGAAACCTCCATCATGCATTAAGTTTTGCATCGTAACATACTTAGTCAAATCTGAAAAAAGTGTGATACAATAATTTGCACAATCTAATGCCGGGGCATTTCCTAAAGGAGATTGTAAATCAGCAAACCCATATAATGAACCAAATCCTTTAATTCCACTACCTGCAGTTGTTTTAGTTGGTGATTGAGAAATAGTATTAACTCTTACTTTTTTATCTATTCCATAATAGTAACCAAAGTTTCTAGCTATTGCCTCTAACTGAGCTTTAGCATCAGCCATATCATTATAACCAGGAAATGCTAATTGCCCAGCAATATAAGAAAGAGCTAAGATTGACCCCCACTCATTCATAATATCTTTTTTCTTTGCAATTTTCATTACTCTATGAAAAGATATTGCAGAAATATCCATTGCTTTGTTATAAAAATCATAATTACTTTCTGTGTAATGAATCTTTTTCCTAACATTTATAGACATTCCAATAGAATGTAAAATAAAATCTAATTTTCCAAATTTCTCTTCAGCTACCTTAAAAAGATTTTCTAAATCTTCTGTTGAAGTAACATCTGCAGCAACAACTTCTGAACCAGTTGCTTCTGCTAATTTGTTCAGTTCTCCCATTCTTAATGCTACAGGAGCATTAGTTAAAATAAATTCTGCACCTTCTTCATGAGCTCTTTCTGCAACTTTCCAAGCTATCGAATCTTCATTCAATGCACCAAAGATAATTCCTTTCTTTCCTTTTAAAAGATTGTTTGACATACTTCCTATTAATTTATTTTTTCTTTATGATAACTATTTATTCAATCTTGTTTTATGCTTTGCCGTAGCTGGCTTTATATACTTCACTCTACTATTACTCACATCATTTATTACAGAATCCTATTCTAGAAGTACTATATTTGTAAGCTTTTAAAAAGCAATACCAATATAGGTATTAAAAATAATATGTAGCACTTCTTAGTCTTCAAAAAATTGTGAATTATTAAGAGTGACAAACTTACAATTTTTAGACAATATTAGAGAAATTAATTACTATTTATATGCTTAATAATGATTTAGCATTATCAATAGCTGCTTCACTTAATTTTTCACCACTTAACATTTTTGCTATTTCTTCAATCCTACTTTGGTTTTCAAGAATAGCAAGGTTAGTAATTGTCTTACCAGCTTCATTTTCTTTGTATATTTTAAAATGATATTTTGCTTTAACTGCAACCTGAGGTAAATGAGTAATAGAAATAACTTGCATATATTCTCCCATTCTAGTCATAATATTTGCCATTTTACCTGCAATATCACCAGAAACTCCAGTATCAATTTCATCAAAAACTATGGAAGACAATTTATCTTTTGCCAGGATAGATTTAATCACCAACATTAATCTTGAAAGTTCACCTCCTGAAGCAGATTTTTTAAGTTCTACAAGTTCCATTCCTTTATTTGCTGTAAAAAGGAAGTTTATATTGTCAATCCCACTTTCACTCAATTCTTTCAAAGGGTCATGTTTAACCTCAAATGAAGCATCAAGCATACCTAACTGAATTAAGTCCGATTTAATTTTCACACATAAGTCTTTAAAAACACCTAGCCTTAATTTAGAAATGTTTTGAGCTTCAATAAATAAAATGTTCTCTTGTTTTTTTATTTTAGCAGATAATTCTTTAATTCTTTCTTCAAATGAATTGGTTTCATTTAATTTAAAATTAAACTTTTCTAACAACTGGATGATCTCTTCTGTAGTTGAGACATTATGTTTTTGTTCAATTGCATAGATACTACTCAAACGATTATTAAGGAATGATAAGTTATCTTGATTGAAATTTACATTTCCATTTTCTGCATCAATTTCATTTGATAGATCTTCTAAATCTATCACCAAACTGAGTAACCTTTCATGTATAATACGGTAAGAATCTGTACAATTACTAATTTTTGCAAAAGAAGCAGTTATATTCTTCAATTCTACAACTACGTTTTGATCAGAAATTCTTAATGCTTGATCTGCATAATCCAATACAGATTTTATTTCTTCAGCATTATTTATTAGTTCTAATTCTGATTCAATCTTTTCCTTTTCATTTGGCTTAAGTTGTAAATCAGTAATTTCTTGAGCTTGAAAAGAAATATAATCAACATCTAATTTGGCTTTTGCAGCTAAATCAAGTAATTTACTTAATTCTCTTTTAGATTTAAGGTATTTTGTATACTTAACAGAATATTCTAATACATCCTTTCCGTTATTAGCAAAAGCATCTATAACACTTAATTGAAATTTATTACTCTGAATATTTAAAGTTTCATGTTGTGAATGAATGTCAATTAATTGTGATGTTAGTTCTTTTAGAACTGAAAGTGTTACAGGAGTATCATTAATAAAAGCCCTACTTTTTCCTTTTGAATTAATTTCTCTTCTAATGATATTAGGCTGTTCAAAATCTAATTCATTTGATTCAAAAAAATGATTAAACCTATCAAAATCAATTTCAAATTCTCCTTCAACAATACACTTCTTCTCTTTATTCTTTAAAACAGATTTCTCTGCACGGTGGCCAAGTATTAGAGATAATGCTCCTAAAAGAATAGATTTCCCTGCTCCTGTTTCTCCAGTAATAGCAGTAAAACCTTTGTTAAGATTAATTTCTAACTGCTCAATAATAGCGTAATTATTTATAGATAAATGTTTGAGCATTAGTTCCCTTTAGTAATTTTTTCATACTTCGTCAGGTTTGTTATATCAATTTTATTAACGAGGTTACTCACCTGCGTTTTTTCTTTGGCTAACCCTTTAGAAAATAAATTTACAATTTCATCAGCCTTAGAATTAAAAAATATTTGAAGTAGAAAACTTCCAGGTCTTCTTTGATAAACCTCTTCTAATTTCATTAAAGATTTCAATACAACACTTCGCCCTTTAGCAATGTCTTTCGACATAACATCAAAGCCTAATCTATGATACTGATAAAAACATAAACGCAAAGGAGTATAATTCTGATGTAACATATTCGTTGCAAACCAATATCTATTCCGCTCAGATTCAAAAGCCTTCCAACCCGTTTCTTGTGCAGACTGCGCATTTCCAACAATTTTTAAGGCCTCTTCAAAATATCTAGTTCCTCCATTTTGAGAAAATGAATCATAATCAAATCCTATTATGATGTTTGCATAAAATGATAATACCGAAGTTAAGTTCGATGTAAACGTATTCTTTGAATACTCGAGATTATCAAACTCATTAAATTTAAATTCAAACTCTTTATCTAAATGATTTAAAGTAGTAGAAGGATATGACGTGTTATAAATAGGTCGTCTTGACTGAATTTGTATCGTAGCTTTAAAGTGTCCTGTTGAAATTTGTTCCGTAATGTTTATTAAAATAGAACATTCTATTCTCTCATTGTTTTGAAATACATTATTAGTCCATGTTGTTGTGTTCATAAACTCGAATATATTCTTTTCCATGACATCGAATATACTCTTATCTGATGCTTGAATTTGAGTGGAATTAATTTGAACACTGCAATTTAATTCTTGCGCAGTAACATCAACAACTGAGATCACAAGAATCAATTGGAATAATATTTTAAAGAATCTTTTCATTTTAAATCAAAGTAAAGATATGATTTTATTAAAAATATCAGTAGCAACTTCTGACTTAGGTTTTAACTCAAATTCCTCGATATTATTGTTATTATCAATAATAGTAATTTTATTTGTATCAAAACCAAAACCAGCTCCTTTATCATTTAATGAATTTAAGACTATAAAGTCTAAATTTTTACGCTTTAGCTTATCCTTAGCGTTATTTTTTTCGTTTGCTGTTTCTAAAGCAAATCCTACTAATAATTGTTCTTTGGTTTTCAATTGACCGACTGTAGCCAAGATATCTTTTGTAGCCTTTAAATTAATTTGTAAATTATCTTGAGTCTTTTTTATCTTTTGTAATGCAGTATTATCAGGAGTGTAATCAGAAACAGCTGCAGCCATAATAATTATCTCTGATTTTTTATAATCCTCTTGAACAGCTTCAAACATTTCTGCAGCAGAACGAACATTAACTCTTTTAACACCTTTAATTGTAGTTAAATTTGTTGGTCCCGAGATTAAAGTAACTGAAGCACCTAAATTATAGGCTTTTTCAGCCAGCTCATACCCCATCTTTCCAGAAGAGTTATTACCAATAAATCGAACAGGATCTATTTGTTCATAGGTAGGACCAGCAGTTATTAAAACTTTTTTACCAGATAATGGCAAACCTTTTTTTAAATAATCTTTAATAATCTCAACAATAGTTTCAGGTTCCTCCATTCTTCCCTTACCAACTAATCCGCTGGCAAGTTCTCCATCTTTAGCTTCAATAATAAAATTACCGTTGCTTATTAGTTTTTTAATATTTTGTGTAGTTGTTGCATGCTTATACATATCCAAATCCATAGCTGGCGCTACAAATACAAGGCATTTTGCAGAAAGATATGTTGCCAATAAAAGATTATCACATAAACCATTGGCCATTTTACCAATAGTATTAGCTGTTGCTGGAGCTATAATAAATATGTCAGCCCATAAACCAAGATCTACATGACTATCCCACATCCCTGTTTCTTCATTAGAAAAAACAGAATGTACCGGATTTTCAGATAGAGTTGAAAGAGTTAAAGGTGTTACAAATTCTTTAGCATCAGGAGTCATTACCACTTGAATATTGGCTCCTGATTTCTTAAACAACCTGATAAGACTAGCGGTTTTATAGGCTGCAATCCCTCCGGTTATTCCGATAAGGATATTTTTTCCGCTAAGCATGGAATATTAAATTATGCTTCTTCTGAAGAATCAGTTGGCAATCTAAAATAAACTTTATCGTCTAAAAATTCTTTAAGTGCAATAGCGTTTGTTTTAGGAAGTCTTTCGTAATATCTTGAAATTTCAATTTGTTCTCTGTTTTCAAAAACTTCTTCTAAGTTATCCGTTGAGGATGCAAATTCATTTAACTTGTTAATTAACTCTTCTTTTAAATCTACAGCTAATTGATCAGATCTTTTAGATACTACAACACAAGATTCGTAAATATTTCCAGTTACCTCTTCAATTTCATCCATGTTTCTTGTTACAGTACTGGATTCTGCATTTGTATTTTTAAAATTTATCATTACGAATTTTTTGTTATATAATCATCTCTCAATTTACTCACCTTTGTAAAGATGTTTTGAGCTTCTTTTAAATACTTACTTTCTTTATAAGTGTCTGCAAAGATATAATAAGCATCTATAGTTTCATTAATTCTTCCTAGTTTTTTTTTCTTAACACTATTTTCAGCTAATAAAAAATGCGATTTGAGAATTAAAAAAGTTAATTCCTCTCTATACTCTGTCTCCGGAAAGTCCAATAAAGTATTATTTATAGCAATAATTGCTGCTTTAAATTTAAATATTTTATGGTATTGCTTAGCATTTAAATAGGACTTTATTTCTAATTTCCCTCTCAATTTATCCATCAATACATTACTAGAATCAACCAACTCGTGTTTCGGATATGTATTTATAAATAATTGTAGTGCATTAATACCATCTTTAGTCTCTGTTTCATCTAATGTCGGAATAGGCGATAGCGCGTAATTAGAATAAGCAAACATAAAAAGTGTTTCTTGAGCATGTTCACTTAATGGATAAGTCACTGAAAATTTCTTAAAATGATA
>Ga0105356_10004259_pt1 | contig 13827 bp, 13 predicted proteins | sample GOMGulsemesocosm_3_FD_83502 | JGI IMG/M metagenome (GOLD analysis project Ga0105356, IMG submission 83502) | Methane-oxidizing microbial communities from mesocosms in the Gulf of Mexico - GOM9D Gulf of Mexico | ecosystem: Environmental > Aquatic > Marine > Cold seeps | place: Gulf of Mexico...
CACCTCTCGATGGGTTACGATATTTTATTTCAACCGTTTTGGCTCGTTTACTTATGCTCGAATAATTGGGACTACGCAGTGGAACATTCATCAGAGAAAAAATTGAATCGATAAAGCCTTGTAATGAGCGTAATGGCAGAGAAAATACACCTTTCACTATTAATGCAGTTTCAATTGCCACGTCAGAGAATTGAAATCCTCGACCACGCTTTCCGTGATGTTTAGTGCAAGTCCATGCCTCTATGGCAGATTCGTCTACCCAAAATGTAATTGAGCCACGTTGAGTTAACGCACGATTATACTCTGGCCAGTTTGTGACTTTGTTCTTCGACTTACCCATCAGATGAACCTTTTTAAATCCGTGATAATGATCGGATTACAAGACTTACGAAAGGTTCCCTGACTTAGTCAACAACGCCCCTTCAAACCCATTAGATTCAAGTAACATGGAAACCGAGCTTGCATAATTATGTGAGCTTGCATTAGGTCCAATAATGACTTCACCCATGGCACTCTTTGAAAAGCTTAATATAGGTAATGTACCCAACCTACTTCAAGATGCAGGTTCTAGTATTTGAAAGTTTCATTAATTCGACTCGACAATGAGTCTCCTATTTCGGGTAATTTACTTTTAAAAAAATGGTCTATTTTTTCTCTAAATTCTTTTGCAGTAGAAAAATATTTATTATTCCTCACGTGTTCATTCATTACTTTCCAAAGCCGCTCTACTGGGTTCAGGTTCGGGCTATAAGGCGGCAAATATAGCAGTTTATCACCCGGCCCAAAACAACAAGATGTGTTAGGGGGCCGTCATGCGTAAAGCAAATCTGTCCTTCCGAATAACCTGATATATCTGCATATTGCCGATATATCAGGCGTTCATCACGCTGTATGGCGTAGCGACGGATAATAACCCAACTTCTTAAGGGAGTGACGCTAGAATAAATTTATAAGTTTCAGGTGTTTGCCATTCTAAAATGATCTACTACGTTTAAATTTGTAGTAATAATATGATCTTATCCAACTATTTTAACTTTACTTCATAAAACAAGGACAAATGTATATGAAGATATTTAATAAAGTTGTAATTCAAAAAACTCTTTTAATGTTTCCTTTGGTTATTTTACCGCTTACCTCATTCGCTGAACTAATACCTAAGATAGCTCATGATGAAGTGGAAACGTCTTCTAATGAGAGTTTTCCATCAATTGCAAACACAAACAACTTTTAAATATTACCTTTTGTGACAACATCTAGATTTGGTAAGGGGCTCAAGACGTATCGCTTTACTTTTGCTTGTGTAGATCCCCGGACTGGCTATGCAGTTCCAAATAATGGAATACAAATTTCTGATTATAAACCTGTCGCGTTTTCAGGGGCACATGATGATGCTACACGGCCAAAAGGTAGTTATTCACCAGAAGTTGGCATAACAAATGGAAGCGGGTATTGGACAACAACATATACTGCACCAGAGGAGGCCGGTATTGTTGAGTCAAAATTGATCTGTAATACGCCAACGGGAACAACGGCCCCATATGCATTTACTATTGGCATTAGAACCCCTGGATTTACTGAGCTACCAACCGGCTATTCAGAAATAAGCTAACACCTTAAATCAAAAAACTACAAATGAAATTGAATGCTAAAAATCGGCCAAAGTAGTTGACGTCTAATACTTGAGCCTAATTCACTAATAAAGCTATAGGTCCAAAATCAGGAATTTATAAGAGTTCAGCGTACCGTGGCTGAGACTGGCAAAGAACTTTAATTTCATTATCTAACTGTTCAACTCGCAGGTTCAAAGTATATCAATCCTCATATAAAGATTTATCTGATTACCACTAATGCTCATAATAAAAGCCTCAGAAGTCTTAATGCCAGCAATTAAATTTGGCATAAATTGCCAAACGTTAGTGCCGAGGCGTCCATTACATCACTACAGTTTGATATCTTCTATTGTAAATAAATAACACTAACAATCCTAACAATACCAACGAACCCAAAAAGTAGAATATACTGTTATATATTACATTTTCCAAGAGTATTCCCAATATATAACACCCTAAAGTAGCACTTCCCAAAAAACATCCATAGTATAACGATATATATTTATGTTTATAATCATTTGAAAGGTTATGTATATATGATGAATACATCATGGGGCCGTATATTCCAGATACAAATCCAAAACAAAAAACCAATGTATAGAAATATATGATTGAATCAAATAAAGGAGTAAGAAAAACATTGATAGTGTTAATTATTATAAAAAAAGTATAATGCTTATTATTTAATATACTTATATTTTTAGATGCTAAAAAGGTAGATGTTGCATTACCTAAGTAAAACAGGAAAAACAGGAAAACTATTCCACTGCCTTCTGTTCCGAATTTATCTCTTAAAACAATTGGCCACAGGACTGTACCTATCGGCAAGAATGTTAACCCTAAAAGTATTTGAATGTATAGAATGCTTTTATGGCTATTTTTTAAATTTATATTTCTTTGCGAGACAGGTATTAATCCTGACTTATTTTTTGAAAAATTTATCGATTTTTTTCTCTGTATCAAATGTAATAAAAATGAAAAGTATGAAACTAAAACTATAAAAATATTTACATAAAACCATTCTTTTACGCTATCTAGACATGAACATAAGTTACTAAAAATTATTGTCATCTTTGAAAAGTGGTATAGAAAATGGAATTTTGTAACTTTTCCCTTTGTTTGTGATATTGTATTTTGGGTCATGCTAGAATCTAATGCTGGGTTAACTATTGAACTTATGGTACCTATAAGAAAACAATATACTTCTAAAGAAAATGAATAATAATTACCATTAAATGAAAGATAAAATATCAACAAAATTATGTATAGAGCGCAAAATACAATATATATTCTTTGTGGGCCATATACATCAGAAAATTTCCCAGCCATAGTAATAAAAATAAAGTATGGTAAAAGTCTCAATGATTGACATAGTCCAATTTCCTCTGGCCCCAGATTTAAATACGATGTCATATACCAAATAAGAAGTACCCCTTGAAAACTTTCTCCTGCGTGCCAAAAAAAATATGAGATTTCATATTGTTTTTTCATATTAAATAATTTCATCTAATTGCTCGAGTCCTGTCGCTACAATTTCATAAAATAGAGCTGGAATGTGTTAACCGTGATTCCAGATGATAAGTGAAATATTCATAGTTGATCATAGAAAAGTGGTCAACCGCTGATAATTGTAAGCTATTAACCCCAAAAGAAAAACAGTAATACCATAAATCATCAGCTGTTGACTAAAAGTGAAATATACCTGTTTTTTTTGAACAAAAAATTATCATTGTCCATATGCAAAAACGATAAATATTCACCGAATATTAGGGAGAAGAGTCACGGTTAGCGCATTTTAATCCCAGACTCCAACAAGATTGAACGATATCAATCGTCTAGCCTTTTGTGATTTTATTTTTTACCGCAATACTTGCACGTTTTGGCTTATATTTATTTGAACTGCGCCATCGTTATTTTTTTCATGACATTTCAAGAATAGTGGTCCTTGAACTTTACGTATTAGAGATTCTCTAGACGTCATATCTAACACTAGGGTAACCGCATGAATGTAGATCACATTTTTGAGCGTTGGATTATTGATAAAAAGATTAAATTTGTCTTTTTTAAAGCCATAGCATCAAATACTTTGTGACACAGATCGGTTTATGCGTTCGCCCTGTATCTAAATCTAACACCCCGTGCATACTTTCTGCCTGCCAGTGATTTCGCACTGAATTTATAATGATCTTGCCGTGGAATCAGCTCTGCTTAAATGTAATTTCCCTTTATTTTGGTTGTAACTGATTGTTAACACTGATATGTTAATTACTAGCACTAATGTGGTAATTGTTAACATTTATATGTTGATTGTCAACGCTGATATTTGTATGTAAATAGCTTGTAAAGGATCGTACGGTAATGGATTTAACTTATGAACCAAAAATACGCTCATCCCATGAACGTATTATTACGACTCAATCCGTAATTAAAAAACGTCAATTCATTGTTAAAGTTTCTCTAGAAGAGCGCCTTTCGGCCTTAAATCAGCTTTTCGACTATTTGAACTTAGCTTCACCATTCGTTGATAGAAAAAGACAAATACTAGAAAATTTCGAATCTCCTAATACAGTATGCACTATTTTGGCAAATTGCTTAGAAATTGGTGAAGTTGATATTCACGTGACAGGTGTTTTGGAAGCTCGTATAGCCATTATTTTTTTACCAAAACAAACCCTTCTGGTGAAATTTGGTTCATTCGCATTTGAACAAATACCTCTCGAAATTCAATCCAAAATATCGAAATGGACGCATGTTACCAACTATATAATGACTATAACCCATGATAATGGTCTTAAAAATTATATAGCCCATCCGAAAGTGTATCTATGTGCTCTCTATCATCCAGAAATTTTCCCCCTACCAAGATTTTCTCTGGCTATATCAGATCTACTCCGTACGTGTCGAAGTGTTGGAGTGGGCAACCTTTACGTAGACGATATGCAATTGGGCGCTACTATAGAGACAATCTGTTCCCAAATAAAATTGCTCCAGCCTGATATCATTGGTATTTCGGCGACATTTGGGCAACAGGATGTACTTGAAGCACTTCTAAATAAGATTGAACCGCTAATGGTAAAAAAAGCTACTTTAATTCTAGGTGGGAGTCTACCAGTCTTAAATCGCGAAGTTTTGATTAATCAATTTCCAAATTCAATAATTTCTACAGGAGCCGGCGAACCTACTATTGCAGGCATTATTGGGTATCGACGAGGAGAACTACGGCTAAGAGATGTACCGGGGATATACTACCTTGATAACGAAGGTAAAATAAGTAAAACAATTGCAATTTCACCTCGTTCCAATAATGAAATGATTCCTGAATTGGATTTACTGCAACCCACTTTAAAGGCAAATGGGGTTATGCAATTAGAGACAAGCCGAGGGTGCAGTTACTTTTGTTCTTTTTGCCCTCGTGCCCATAAAGGTATCTGGTCTGGAGATGACCCTGCATCAATTGAGATACTACTTCCTGATATTGATCGAATTATGTCTAAATTCCCTAAGATGAGTCGTAAACTGTTTTTGGTAGACGAAGAATTTATCGGATATCGTAGGGATGGAGAATCGGAAGCTCGAGTTGAACAAATCGCTGATATGTTTAAACAGGCTGGATTCCAATTTGAAACTAACTCTCGCGTAGATCAAGTTTTTCGTGAAAAAAAGGATAAAAATTGGCATATTAAACGCTTAATGCTATGGCGTAAAATATTACACTCTGGGCTTCATCGATGCCTATTCGGTGTAGAATCCGGCGTTGATGAAACTCTGGTTAGATTTAATAAAAAATCGACGAGCTATCAGAATACAGTGGCTATACGAATACTATCTTTGATAGGGGTGCCTCCTAGATATACTTATATTACATTTGATCCACTGATGTCACGCCAGAACCTGATTGATACCTATAACTACCAAGGTCGTACAGATTTATTATTGCGACAATTACCCGACCTTACAGACAGCGAAGTCTATGATATAGCCAAATCTGACCAACGTTCAGAACAATACAATCAAGAAATACCATTTTATCGCGAAATTAGCTATATGCTTGTATCTATAGAGTGCTTAATGGATGCTCCTTACACTGCTATAGTGCGGGAAAAGGGATTGTTGGATCAATTCAATACACTCATGGGGCGATATGAGTGCCGTTACCTCGACCCAGAAATAGGATTATTTAGTAAAGTCACTCAAATGTGGATTGATCGAAATTTCAGTTTAGACTATTTGCTGAAGAGCATACAAAAATACGCCAAAGAAAAAGAACGTATAATTGTTGCAGAGTTACGTAATGTAATTAAAGATTATTCATACAATATTTTAGGCACCCTACTTTTAATATCAGGTGAAAACTTATCTAGTCTAAAGATATGTAATAGAATTTTAGACGTTATAACTGAAAAAAAAATAGTTGATAAATATAGTTGTGCCAATTTTGAAAATAAATATACGATAATTTTGGAATCTTTCGATGTTATATTTGATTTATTAGCTAATGATGTAACCAAATTCATGAATGAAAAAATATCATTTCTTCCAGATTTTGAGAAAAAAAAGTTAATACAAGAAATTGGAATATGGAAAAATAAAGACACATGGGAGTCTATTAATGCCTGATTTTAGTAAACATTCACATATCAAAGCGGCAGTATTATCAGAAGGTGTTCGATTTTCGACTGAATTTTTGAAACACTATGGAAAGCCTTTTCTTTTCAAACGTAGAGCTTATGGCAATAGTGATGATATAAAGTTTTGGAATGCTAACATCCCACAAGAGATGTTTTTAAAAGAGAGTGGTCTCGTCTGTGGCATCCACGGACGGGAAGCATCCAATTGGGTGCTAGATTATATTGATGACGAATATTGGTTATGTCGAAATGATGAAAGGTCCGTTATTCTTGATTTTCCCAAAGAACCAAATTTTTATAATGAAACGCTGAATTCACAAAAGAAAGGTAATCAACTTGGAACCTTGTATGGAGGAAATTCTCTAGGTATTTTTGTTTATGGATCTTGCGCATTAGTCGACATGAAAGCAGCATGCCAATACTGCTCTATTGAACCAAATCGTGAAAGACAAACTGAATTTGTTAAAGTGGTTAAACCAAGCGATGTTTACGATTTAGTGAAAATCGCCTTAGAATCAGATCATGGAAAATTTAGCCAAGTTATGATTAATGGAGGCAATTTTACTGACCGTGACAAGGGCTTTAAATATTATACAAAAGTTTGTGAAGCCGCTAGGCGTGCAATTAATGATACTCAATGTGCAGATACTGTAGAGCTACACCTTATTGTTTTCCCTCCTAAAAACAAAAAATTATTTCAAGATCTAGCAAATTTTAATGTATCGGTTGCGATGAACAGCGAAGTACATGATCCAGTTTTATTTGAAAAATATTGTCCCGGAAAAGTCATTATCGGTGGTCAAAAGGAAATTCTTGAAAGTTTGGAGAATGCTTCAAAATATTTGGGACAAGGAAAAGTGTACTCAATATTTGTGGGGGGATTAGAACCTATAACATCTTTGAAAAAAGGCATTTATGAAGCTTTAGATCATGGGGCTACACCTGTAATTAATGTATTCCATGCAGATCCAGGTACCCCGCTCTCGAATCACCCTTTGCCATCAACTGAATTTATCATTGAAGCTGGTAAAATTCTTCAAGAAGCATATATGCCTCATGACTACATTACTCCGTTTTATGATGGATGTGGAAGAAACGCTCTAGATAGCGAAGCTTATCATAAATTATGGTGATGAAACGCTATAGGCAGCATTCAAACTAGCTGGAAAATGTTTAGACAAGTTTTAACAGTTATTCCATTGAATTGAAAACTTGCATAGTTCAACACGTACCGCTGTTAAAGCGGTTACGAAGTATTGGAAATAATACATGCATATAAATAAGATTAATGGAGTAGAAAGTCGAATGAAAATTTGCATAGTAATTGAAGGTAGGTCCGGTGTGGGTAAAACTACATTGTTATATAAGCTTGTTGAAAATTTATCAATACACCGAATTATAACGACTACAACCAGACCGCCGAGAGAAGGAGAGCGAAACGGTGTTGATTACCATTTTATCAAGTGTAAAGACATCGGCGAAGAAGGTTATATGTTTGTAGACAAAATATTCGGAAATTACTATGGCATGAGCAAGAATGAATATGTCCAAGCAAAAAGGAGTGGGAAAGTAGTTGGGGTAGTTTTAAACATAAGTAATTCATCTTTAATCTATGAATTATTCAAAAAAGTAATATTAATACGATTAGAAACCCATGATTACAAAGCTTTGACACAAATGAGAACCTCTATTAATGAACGTATGAAAAAAAGAAAAAACTATGATTCAGAGTATCATTTTAAGCCCAGAGCGGCAGATGTTGTATATGACATAAATATTGACAACCTCTCAAAAACCGAAGTGTTTTCTCGTGTTTTCGAAACCATCAGTGGAGAACTGATATGAATATGTTTAAGAGAGCAAAAGTTCTAAAACTGTTTGTCGGTTATCCTGGCATCCCCGTTAACGAAATAAATATGGACTGTCACGGGATTTTTGAGGATCTAAAACATTATGGACCAATAAGAATAGCGGATAGAAGAAAACGTGATGGTTCAACTCAAGTCGATGAAGGAAAATATGATGAAAATTGGCGTATGATTTCAGTCATATCCAACAATGAAGTAGAATTTATTAAGAATAAATATGAAGAAAAATACGGTTTAAATTTCACTAACTCATTTGCAGAATTTATTTCTCCTAATATTGTTTTGGAAGGTATTGACTGTATTAGTAACGTTCCAGTAGGTACTATTATCGACTTTGCGGGAGCTGGGCCAACTATATATTGCACCAGTAAAAATTATGCATGTAAAAAACCAGGTCAATATATTGCAAATGAATATGGGTTACCAGTAAATGACTCTAGTCAATTTGTTGATTTTTCTTTGAATCAAAGAGGTATTGTAGGTAAAATATTAATAGGAGGTAGAATTTCACTTGGTAACGAATGTGTAATTTATTATCCAAAAGACGTATCCATAGAATTATTTAAATAATCATAAAAGAGATATAAATGAGTAAATATAAAATCCCCTTAGAAGTACATTTGATCTTGATACAAAACGACAAAATATTGATGCTCAGAAGGTATAATACTGGGTATGAAGATGGTAATTATAGCCTTGTAGCTGGGCATGTAGAGGAAAATGAAAATGCGACAGATGCGATTATAAGAGAAGCCAAAGAAGAATCTGGAATATTAATAACTCGTGAAAATATAGTTTTGTCTCATGTCATGCATAGATATGCACATGGTGCGAGAATGTCTTTATTTTATGTTGCAAATATCTATGATGGAAAAATAACTAATGAAGAACCACATAAATGTGATGATTTGTCATGGAAAGATATAGAAAATATACCTGATAATACTATCCCATATATTAAAACAGCAATTTTAAACTCATTTAACGGTATAAATTACTCCGAATTTGGATGGTAATTTTTTAAGGTAATTAGTAATGGCCAATTTAATATGTTTCGAAGGTATTGATGGTTCAGGAAAGACATCGCAATCTGTGCAATTATATGAGTACATGAAAAGTATTGGAAAAGATGTCGTCTTGCTTGGTAAAAAAAATTTTAATGGAGGTAATTTAAAAGAAGAATTATTTATGAATTATCATACTGATCTTCTTTGGAATAAATCTAAAGAAATTAACATAAATAAATTTGGAGATAAATATTGGCTGTTACTGATTGCATCTTGGTATAATATGATTGATGATTTGCTGATTAAATGCTCAAATAATAAATATATAATATTCGATGGTTGGGTATACAAATATATATCAAGATATATGCAAAAGGAAGGTTTCACAAAAGAATATTTAGAAAATGTTTTTTCTGGTTTGTCGACTCCTGATTTAATTATATACATTAATGTAAATGCAGAAGCCACGAGAAAGCGAAGACATAATTATAGTCAATCTGAGCGTGGAGGAAGTGACGCAGATAGATATATTGAATATCAGACTAAGATTAATAATGTGTACAATAATGTTTTGAAAAATGATCAATGGGTAACCATTTCTCCCGCTGTGAGTGATAATATAAAACACGTTCATTTAGATATAAGAAAAAAGGTAGCACAGAGGTTCTTTAGATGACTTTAAATGAAGTTGATACCGCACTAAATAGACAGTACAAAAAAGGCAATGGTTTTTATTGGTCTGAAGATGATAAGTCATGGATAATAAGTTCACCAAACTTTTTTTATTTGCTTAAAAATAGCAATGATTTTTCGGTCGTTAGGCCATTAACTACAGTTGGCCGGTTACATAAAGATATTCAAAGTGAATTTAATGAATTGGATAAGTTTTATAAAAGTTGGTTGCTTTTAAACGATGGCAGTTACCACAGTGACTACCGTAAAGAAATAAGTTATATATTTGGAAGCCAGAACTTTAATTTAATTAAAAACGATCTAAAACATATTGTTGAAAATGAACTGATTAATATGTCCGATAATACATCGTTAGATATAGTAAAGGATTATATATTCCCTATTGCGTTAAAATCTATGTTACATATTTCTGGGCTTGAATATGAAGATTATGAATGTGCTGGGAAATGGAGTGATATATTTACAGATTTTCTCATTAATCGAAATCCAACGTATGAAGATGCTTTATTAGCTCAAGAAACATTGATTAAAATAAAGAGTATTATTTCAAAGCAGAGAGACGTAGGTATTTCAAAAAAATATTTATTCGGTATAAAAACTAATAAATTAAATCAAGAAACTCTAGATAATATATGTATAGGTGTTTTAGTTGATGGTATTGGCCCTTTAAAAGGAGCTTTGTCTTTAGCATGTTTAGAGCGAATGCAGAATACAAATACTTTTCATGAGTCCCCGGAAGTTGAATCTTTCAAAGATATAAATATTACAGAACTACTTAGACTTTCTAATTTTTTTCAATATATAGCCAGATATGCAAAAAAAGATATTGAAATAGAAAAAGATTTAATTATAAAAAAAGGCGAAAGAATGATGTTCATAATCACTCTCGCTAATCAAGATAGAGATAGATATTCCTGCCCCAACAGCTATAGCGTTGATAATAAAGGGATTAGTAATTATACATTTGGATATGGCTCTCATGGGTGTCTCGGTGTAAGAATATCAAAGTACCTTACATATGAAGTTATCAGTGGACTGATGACAGAGTTTAATTCTTTAGAGTTATTGGATGTTCAATTAAACCCTAATAATAAAAGGGTAATTAGAACGATTGAAAGTATCAAAATACGAACCGGACGAAGGGAATTTTATTAATATGGAAAAGAATATTGAATTAAAAATTAGGAATGAAATTTTTAATATAGATACTAAAGATATCCTTCAAAGAATATATGCGAGCGAAGATTCAACGATTGTAATTTGTGGTACGTTGATCACAGGGTATGGTAACAGATACTCAGACCTTGATGTCCATGTTATTACTGAAAAACCAATACCTATAACACAAACAGTATTTGAACATAATGAATGGGTACAAGATTATGATGGGAACTACTTAAAAAGTTTTAGTTTACAAAATAATAGTTTTTTAAAGTCTTCATGGAACTATTGGCAAAAATTTGGATTTGCTGTTGATGTCAAATATTGGTCACATTGCAGTTTAAAAAAACTTCTTGATAAAATGCAATTCGACTATGATTATGCCCAAAATAATGTTGGTTATCTAAGATTCCCTCAATATATGGTATATGGGATAGGCGATAACACTGTGTTGTCGAAGATATATGATGGTATGGTTATAAAATCCGCCAATCAGAAATATTATGAGATAATTAAAAGATTTGATAGGAGTAAATACTGCTATTTAGCTTATAGATATCATATGCCATCATATAATGAATATCGTGATATTATTGGCTCTTTTTTAGACAAGGATTACACTAACTCTGTCAGGATGACAGAAAACTATTCTGAGTTAGCAATGTGGTCTTTTAGTCATTTGTTAGGATATGTTACAACAAACCGGAAATGGATTATGGAAGTAGTAGATAGAATTACACCTGATTTTGGGAGCATTGCTGCTGAATATAAAGCATTAAATTATATGGAAAAAACTACAGATCGAAATAAAATAGATTATATTAAACGTTCTCTAAATTTGGTAGACGATATATTTCGGCAGTCATTTATTGTAAAACAAAAAGATCCTACTGTGTATAACACAAATATTTTAAAAATATACTGGAATGAGAAAAAAATGATATTTGACAAAAAATTCATCGATGTTAAAAATTATTCACAATTTGAGTTTGAGTGGCACAAACGGACGTACCAAGATTGTTTTATTTCTTCGGCAGACTTAATGATAATGCATGAGAAAACTAATCTTAATAGTTAACCAACTTAAGGCTCTAGAATTGGCATCCGTAAATGGAAAAGTTCTGTAGCCTTTATTATATAAAGTGTCCAGTTTAGTTAGACCAGAATAGAATAAGATATTTCACAAAACAATTCTATATTCTCTTTAGTTTTCCTAACTGCTATATGCTATATGCTATATGCTATATGCTATAAATTACATTGGCATAATCGCAAATCCGTCATAGATTGATTATGTTTTTCCGGTATCACATACCTAGCTTGGTTTAACATGGCAACATCTATAATTTGTATCCCGTTAATTTTCACCAAGATATAAAATACCCAATTAAATGCTGATATGATATGTTGAAAAAGTGTCCTATACGTTGTAAAAGCCTTTAATTTAAATACTTCCCCCCCCCCAACATCCCTAATACCCTATTCTATCAACACTTTATTAAAGTGCTCCGTTTTAATTTTCATATTACAATGATCCCAAGGAACGAGGGTGTCAAGGTGCGGAGTGCGCCGCGAAAATTACTCGAAGCGGTGCAAAGCTGGGCTGGTAAACCCACTGATACCTCATTTTTTATCGGTGCGGTTCAATACCATTCAGAAAAAGACATTCTTCAGCGTCTTGCAAATCTAATTAGGTGGCCAAACTCACTCTACCACTTCATAGCTGCACACAAAAATAAAATGTTCATACTGTAACTTTCAGACATGAAATAGAATTTGGCTTTGTCATGTTCACCCAATCTCATGATCTGGTTGTTCTTGCTTCAATTTGGATTTCTTTGATGCTTTATTTACAGCTTGAGCAAAAATCAATGCTTCAGGCTCAGAATGTGTTTTACGTGATTTTCTTTTCATAATTCACTCAATCTAATTGATGTTCGCCTTTTTATTTTTTAATAAAAGTATAGCTAATAGATATTACTTAGTAATTTTTATTTATGTTTTCGCTTCGATTTGTTTTTTCAATTGGTAATGGAAATGACTCAATTGATCATCAAAATCTAAATCGTTTTCTCTGCACAAATCACGTATTTTTAGCAGCCTATGACGCTCTGTATAGCTCATTTGGATTAATACGCGACTATCTTCTGTGTGTTTATTTTTTAGTTTATATAACTTCTGAGCTGTCGCGTTTCTGAATGCCGTCTTCAATCCTTTCGTTGATTCAATAAGATCATTCACTGCCTTGAATGATCTGTCACTGATTTCGACTAGCATTTGCGTGTGGTTTTCATTGAGCGTCTCATTATCTATAATATCGAACATATCTACATCGTATTCATGTGAGAATTCTAGTTCTAATTTGTGTCGTGTATTTTTTGCTTCATCAATTAATTTAACGAATTTATCAGTCGTGTCATGATCAAGTTTTTTACTAATATAATCAATGAACGCGTTAGCATTTGAAGCACTAATTAACGCAATTTTTTTCCTTCCCATACGACACCTACTTAAATATCTCTTGTGTTATAAATAAAATCACTTCGTAATATTTACAATAATTAATTATGATTTACCTTTAAGCTCCAAGAGTTCTTCTTGAAGATCAAACAGGCGATACATCAATGTGTTATTCAATTTCTCAAGTTCTTTTTTTGCATTTTTTGCATCATTACGTTCATGACGGTATCGATCTTTCAATCGCTCTATTCTGTTTAACTCAACCCTAAAGTTCTCTGATTCTGTTAACGCCACCTCTGGTTCTGTTAGAGAAATATCATCATTCAACAACGTTTTCTTATCAGTATTGTACTTTTTTATTTGTGGCTTGGCTTCATCAATAAAGTCGGGGAACTTATGG
>Ga0105356_10004260_pt1 | contig 13821 bp, 7 predicted proteins | sample GOMGulsemesocosm_3_FD_83502 | JGI IMG/M metagenome (GOLD analysis project Ga0105356, IMG submission 83502) | Methane-oxidizing microbial communities from mesocosms in the Gulf of Mexico - GOM9D Gulf of Mexico | ecosystem: Environmental > Aquatic > Marine > Cold seeps | place: Gulf of Mexico...
CCCAATTTGCTATGAGCATCTTTGATATTGAGCGCATAGCGCATTGAGCGTTCAAGCGCCAAAGTATCCAGCGAGCTTTTGACAAGGTAATCGGTCACACCCGCCTTAATTAACGAGGTGCCAAGCGTGCTGTCCATTTCGGAACTAACAACAATGATTTGGGAGGAAGGGCTAAGCGTTTTGGCTTGACCTAGGAAGTCATTATCGCTTTGGTCGCTTAACCAGTATTCGGTAATGATGACATCAAAATAGGTGTCATTGGCCAATGCTCGTAACGCTTTGGCGGTGGTCCTGCACCAAGTCAGCTCATAATCAAGGCCGCCAATTTGGCGCAACAAGTTATCCAAGAACAGCTCGTCAGTATGCTGTTCTTCAACTAAAAGGATACGGACCCTTTCGTTTTGCAGTCTGTTTTCAAAAAGAACCATGGCTGCGGCTATCTATTCGCCTCCACACTTTCGTGCGGAGGCTAGGTTTGTGAATTGCACATCCGTACTCACATAAACTAAGATCGACGCAAGTTACTTGCTGTTATCAACCATATAGTTAACAGCTGCGGCAATATCATCGTCAGAGCAAGCGCCACAGGTACCGCGAGGAGGCATACCATTAAAACCGTTGATAGCGTTGCTGATTACAACATCCAGACCTTTTCCTGTACGAGCCGACCAAGCGCCTGCATCACCCAACTTCGGAGCACCGGCTGCGCCGGTACCGTGACAACCAAAACAAGTCGAATTGTAAATATCTTCGCCAGAACGTGGGCCCGCTGGAGCGGCTGGCGCAGGCGCGGCAATATCACCACAATCTTCGCCAGCTATACATACTTCGCCAATCGGCTTAATGCGCTCACGGATTTCATCATCAACGGAGCTAGCAGCCAACACAACGCTACTGAAGAACACAGCCGTGATAAATGAAGCAACAATGGCCAGGGATTTAGTTAAAAAATTATTATTGCTGGATGTCACTGCAAGCACCTCTGATTTAATCATTATGTTAAGCATATTCTGCCAAAAAATTTTATGCAGATTATACCGGCAATCGCATTTTAAAACAGGAAAATTTTCCCCTCTGGATACGCATCCTTGATTAAAAAATATTCCGACAAAACCAAAATCAAACACATCGCCCATAGACGAAAACCACAGTGATGCGTATTATTGCAGCCAATTAACTCTTAATGCGCCCGTAGCTCAGCTGGATAGAGTAGTGGCTTCCGAAGCCATTGGTCACAGGTTCGAATCCTGTCGGGCGCACCATATTGAAAATCATGCGCTCGCATTCTACGCCCCCTACCAAGATCTCACACTCTAGAAAGCTAATACAAATGTACTAGTGCGAATGCCGTATTTACGAAATCTGATTATCCTATAAACTTATTAATAAGAGATGTGGGGAACGGACTCCCGTACGCAAGGATGCGACTTCTCTTACTGAGTTCGGATCTCTTGGTCTCAGACCAAGAGGCTGGCTCAACCCCCCAAGATTGAAACCACCCCCACCCAGTGCTCCGCCGCTACACCTTGCGACATACTTTTTTAAAACTCTTATAGAAATATTCTCAGCCCGGCACTAATACGAACGAACTAGTGCGGATGCCGTATTTACGAAATTGGGTTTTCCTATAGAATTCTTAATAAGAGATTTAGGGAAAGGACTCCCCTACGCAAGGATGCGAACTTCTCTTACTGAGCGCCCCTCTTGGCTAACTTAACCTAACGACTAGGAGAGCGACTCAAACTTTCTTCCAGCGTAGCAAATATTCCCGCGCTTCTCTCAAGATCCTCATCAACACAAGCCTGCTCCAAATCACTTACCATTACGACAACTTCATCGGCATCTTCCAGTCCATACAGCACACTACGTAACTGATGCGCCTGATTTCGCACGGTGGTGAAAGCTCTATTCTGTAGCGCAGCATCCAATAATTCCAGCTGCCGCATGACCTCTTCATCTAAAAGTTCGGCTGGCAGCGCACTCAAAAACGATTGTTTTTGAGGTTTACTTGCCAGCTGACTCTGCGCGACGCTTCCTGTTAGCAATTCGACAATAGTATCAATCAACAATATCTCATCCAGCGGTTTGAAAAGGGCCCGATCAAAACCTTCTTCCAATAAACGGTGATCGTCATCCTCAAACACTTCTGCAGTGAGCGCTATTACTGGCAATTTCGCGATAGCCGCCTCACTTCGTCTTAATTCCTGTACTGCCTGCCGGCCATCAAGACGCGGCATATTCAAATCCATTAACACCAAATCAATAGGGTGCGCGTTTATTTCACGTAGCACCTCCACTCCATTTTTGGCACTAATGACTTTTCCACCCTCAGCCTCCACTACGGCACAAATTAAATTCCGGTTAAAATCATTATCCTCAGCCACCAGGATTCTAGCGCCACCTAAACGATCACTTTTTGTTATATCCGGCAAATCAAAAACAGCTTCAACTCGCCGCCCTTCCTTGAAGTTCTGCGCCATGCGTAACACATTCTGTAATTTTGCACGCCGAATAGGTTTGCTTCTTACAAAAAGAGGCCCAAACCTGGCGCACTCATCCTCTAATGCGTCAATACCCATCACATCCGTGCTCGCCAACAGAACAATCGGCCCAGAAAAGCGCTTTCGCACTTTACTTAATACCTCATCACGCCTCATTGTCCTCAGCTCGCCACCAGATAACCCTAAAACCAGCACATCCTGGAGAGAAGTTGATTGATCAAGGCTAATTAATAGCTTTTGTAAGCTTTCATTAATGGAAACATGACTTGAAACGGAGGTAGCAAGGCTGCGAAAAAAGCGTCGCATAGCGGAATTTTGTTCATAAATATATAGCCTGCTTTCCCGGTCAATCTCGATAACATTGTTATACCCTTCATCAAAAATACCGTCATCCGCCACATCACAATGAATACTAAAAACAACGTCAGTGCCTTGACCCAGCTGACTGGAGATCTCTACATCACCTCCCATCAACCGCGTTAATTGTCTGGCAATGGCCAGCCCCAGACCAGTACCACCAAAACGTCGAGTAATCGTTTGATTCGCCTGACTGAAGGCATCAAACAACTGTGACTGGTGTGACTCACTGATACCAATGCCCGAATCTTTTACGGAAAAAAGCAGTTCCGCGCCATGATCATCGAGCGACGTAAGCGACGCACTAACAACCACCTGACCGTTATCAGTAAACTTTAACGCATTACTAATCAGGTTCGTTAGCACCTGCCTCAACCGCAGAGCATCACCAACAATATACGGTGGCACGTCAGGCTCAATAAAAAGCACCAGCTCCAGTTGTTTTTGATGCGCCGTTAATGCATGCATCGTCAGCACATCCTCAAGCACGTCCTCCAGACAAAAAGGTAATGTTTCGACGGTTACAACACCCGACTCCAGCCGAGTAAAATCAAGGATATCGTCAATCGTCGACAACAAAATTTTCGAAGCCCCGGTAATACTCTTCAGGTATTCTTCCTGACTCTCGGTAGGAGACATGGACTGCAATAGTTTTGCGTAACCAGAAACCGCCGTTAAAGGTGTCCGTAACTCATGACTCATTCGCGCCAAAAAATCACCTTTAGCGGCACTCGCACTCTCTAACTCTTCGCGCGTCGCCTCCAATTGCTCATTTCGTCGCTCCAGCGCACTCAAGGCACCCGTCAATCGCCCTGTGGCCTCGGCAACACGCGCATTAAGATCCTTGCTCGCAGCCTCAACTGAGCCTGCCAAACTGTTTATGCCATGGGCTAATTCTCCCAACTCTCCTTTTCCTTCCACTTCGGAGCGTTCAGCAAGCTGCCCATCACCCAGCGCCCTAACGGTTTGTGTAAGCAAACTGATCGGCCGAGAAATACCTCGCGCAACGAATCCGGCCAACAGAAATAAAACCACGAAGCCAACTACACCCATCACAATACTGGTGACCAGAATCGCTTGCTGCTCTGTTCGCATTCTGCTTTCATCCATGATCAACTGAACCCAGCCCAACACAGGACTTGATTCGGTTGAATCATCCAGCATGACATCAAACTCATCCACATCCAGAGCGTTGTAGTACACAGGTATTTGAAAAGTCCATAATAGGTCATCACGCTGCACGACGTATTTGCTGCGGGTTTTCAGCAACTTAACCGACTCAAACTCGTCGCTAGCAGCCAGCAGCAACGCGCCCTGCGAATCAAAAAAACGCACCGCACGTACGTCTTCCTGTTCCAGCATGGCGTTTGCCAACCGTTTCAGTGTCACAAAGTCGCCAGCAAACAAACCAAATTCGGCGGCACCTGCGAGATAACGCGTCATACTGCTACCCCGATCACTCAGCATTTCTTCACGATCGGTTTGTCGGGTAATGACCATGTAAGAAGTCAGCAGTGTCGTAATCACGAACAGAGGCAATACCGTCAGCAACAATAGTCGCTGACCAACACTTAGCCCCTTCACCGCTCTCTTTTGTTGTTCGTTTTCTGGCATGTCAAACAACTCTATTCAAGATCAAATTTCAATCGCACAAATAAACGGCGCTCAAAATGATTGCTGTTATCGTAATCGGCATAATCATCACCCACGTTGTGTATCAGAAACTCTAACTGTCCTCGCCAACGACCTATTCGCAACCTTTTTGCCGCCCGTAAATCCAGTCGAGTTATTTCATCCACAGTATCACCTCTGTCCCATTCCATGGCCGAGGTATGATAAAGCACACCACTCAACTCCCAATCGGGCACTGGCCGATAAGCCGCAAGTAAACTGGTGTTGTGTTGCGGCAACTGGTTACTGATATCGTCCGGCGCAAAACCATCTACATCTGTATAGGCATACTGCCAACTGAACATCCATTGTTCATCCGGCTGATAACGCAGCTGGGCCTCAAAGCCGCTGTTATCCCAACCCAACCCATTTTTCCGTACAAAGACAAAACCATTAATGTCGCTGGCAGCCTGCAAGGGAAAATAGCGCACATCGCTCACCTGCTCATTAAACAGCTTAAGATCTACGCTCAAGTTACCCTTTAAAAAATACCCTAAATAACCCAATTCAAACGCTTCAATTCGTTCTACCTCGGCCTGACCGTCATTGCTAATCACCTGATCAATCACCGTGCCATCGGCAAAAGTCACTGCTTGATTCTGATATACACTGAGAATGGACGGTGTCCGCTTGCCCGATGTTGCGCTGGCGCGCAGCATATGGGCGGGCAAAAACTGATAATTAAGTCCCAATCGCGGTGACGCAAAATCTTTTACCAGATTATTATGCTCAGCCATTACGCCAACATTAGCATTCCATTGCGAATGGAAGCGCCAGTCAAGATTGCCAAACACCCGGTATAGGAGCTCATCAACTACCTCTCGGTGACCCAATAAAAATTGGCTTTTCAGCCGATCCAGTCGCACACCGGCCCCCCAGATAAGGTTCATATCCGGTGTCACTGCCAACGTCTGCTCCACTTCGATGTCATACCGCTCCGAAAAGCCGCCTCGCAGATCACTAAAAATCACTTCGTCAGCCTGCGATGGGAAACCCGCGGCTGCAGGCGTCATTTCAAAGGCATCTGAAAAAAGCCCCAGCACCGTATCATCGTCAAGCTGACCATAGTTATGATGAAAATTTAGCCTCACATCCCCGCTATCGAGCAAATGCTTCCAGCTCACTTGCTGGTAATTGCTATTAATTTCACGGTTATGGTAGCCCCGCACATCGCTTCGATGGCGCTCAATGTGACTTTGGCTGACCCCAAAAAACACATCGATTTCATCGCTAAGCGAAGGGGTATACAGTCCACTTAATCGCACATGCTGCGAAGACAAGCCATCACGGCCACGTCCTTGATCAGGAAAACCGTCATTACTGCGTGATAGCAGTGTTAGTGCATAGCTGAAATCTTCCACCGCATCAGAATAACTGGCGCTCACATCTCGCGTAGCAAGACTGCCTAGCACAGTCCGAACCGATGCCTTTGGCGCCGTTACCGGATCTGCAGTAACAATATTAATCGCGCCCAAAAAAGCATTCGATCCATAGGCCTGTGTATTAGAACCTCTCACCACCTCAATATATTCAATATCGTCAATATCAACGCCCAAGGTGCTCCACTCCATGGTCGCTAATGCCGGCTGATATGCGGTACGACCATTTACCATAATTTCTAAATGGCCTGGAAATTCAGGACTAATTCCCCGCGCACTCACACCAAACTGATTACCAAAAATGGAGTAACTTAAAAACCCCGGCACCAGTCGAAATAAATGCGGTATTTCTGTCGCCCCCGAGGCGGCGATCATTTTTTTATTAATAATCGTGATTGATGCGGGCACTTCGGTTAAACGCTGCTCCAAGCGTGTTCCGGCATAAACCAAAGGAATGTCGTCCAGCAAATCTGTTTCTATTACATAATCAGCAGCCCATGTTTGTTGCCCTAACAGCATCAGTAATAAAAAAGTTCCACGAAGTTTGCTTATTACAGTCATCCACGGATTCTTCTTTATCATCCAGAGAACGCTCTCTTGCCTATCATCCATGAAACTCAACGGCTGCAGGCTTCCTTTGTTTTCAACAGCGTTACCCGATGTCATTCAAGATCAAACTTCAATCGTACAAAAAAACGTCGTTCAAAAATATTATCTTTGTCGTAATCAATATAAGCGTCATCGACGTTGTGAATCAGGAACTCTAGCTGCCCCTGCCAATCACCCAAAGCAAAAGACTTTGCCAGCCTCAGATCGAGCCGTGTTATTTCGTCCACGTCATTACCACTGGTCCATTTCATTTCCGAGGTATGGTAAAGCACGCCGCTGAGCTCCCAGCCAGGCAATGGCCGATAGGCCGTCAGCAGGCTGACATTATGCGTTGGTATCTGGTTGCCAAAATCTTTGTGCGAATTTTCATTGGGGAAGAAACCATCAATATCGATATAGGCATACTGTAAACTCGCCAACCATTGCGAGTCAGGCTGGTAGCGCAACTGCATTTCAGCACCCTCCGTATCCCAATTAAGGCCATTGCGCCACACCCGACTAAAACCACTTGTATCATCTGCCGCCGGATCAGCATCATAGCGAGCATCCCGAAGCTGCTCTTTAAACAGTTTCATATCCAGCGTTAGATCACCTTGCAAAAAAGATCCCAGGTACCCCAGCTCCAATACATTTATTTTTTCTTCACTAGCCTCACCGGTATTACCAATCATTTTCTCAATGGGCGTGCCATCGGCAAAAGTAACGGCAGTTTTCTGGTGCACACTTAACAAGGAAGGGGTACGGCGAGCCGCCGTAGCGCTCATACGTAACATATGATTATCAAAAATCTGATAATTCACGCCGAGTCGTGGTGAAGCAAAACTGCCCACCAGATTATTAGTCTCCAGCATCACACCGACGTTTGCATTCCAGCGCGGTAAAAATTGCCAGTCCGCATTGGCAAATAACTGATATTGCTCCGCATCGATCACCTGATCATGGCCCAGCAAAAAACGACTTCCGAGACGGTCAACCCGAAACGCTGAACCCCAGACCATTTTCAATTGCGAACTCGCATTAAAGGTGTGCTGTACTTCCAAATGATAGCGCTCCGACAGTCCATCTTGGATATCGCCGCTTATCACTTCATCAACTTGTCCTGGATATCCCAATGGCACGTCAGAGGGAGAAACCTCTACATTCGCGGATAAAAGCCCGTAGCTCGTATCGTCTTCAATGCTCAAGTAGTTGTGGTAAAAACTGGTGGTCACATCACCGCTATCAAGCAGATGCTTCCAGCGGATATGTTGGTAATGACTATTAAATTGTCGGTTGTGATAGCCGCGTACGTCGCTCTCGGGCAATTTCAGATGATCTCGCCCTAATCCTAAGGTGACATCGATCTCATCATCCAGACTGGGAGTATATAAGCCCTGCACCCGTAACTGCGTGGTGTGCAAGTCGTCCACTCGACTCTGGGTCGGAAAAAGCTTGCGAGGGGGCTCACTTAACCCCTTAAATCCGCTATTTCGATTAGATAACAGCGATACGGCATAACTAAAGTCACCGACACTGCCCAATGAGCGCCCGCTGAAGTTTTTGGTATCGATGCTACCGGCCGTCGCGCGAACAGAGCTTTGCGAGCCAGTGAGCGGATCAAGTGTGACAATATTGATAGAGCCCTGAAAAGCGTTAGAGCCGTAGGCCGGAGTATTTGATCCGCGAATCACCTCAATATAATCAATGTCTTCGAGGGCAATGCCCAGCGACGTCCAGACAACGGTTAACAGGGCTGGCTGGTAAACCGAGCGACCATTAACCATCACCTCCAGGTGACCGGGGAAATCAGGACTCAAAGCTCGGGACGAAACACCTAACTGATTCGCTTTGGAGGAAAAACTCAGGAACCCCGGTACCAGCCGCATTAACTGTGGAATCTGAGTCGCACCCGAGGCTGCAATCATTTCCCTATCAATAACCGTTACCGATGCCGGCACCTGCATAATGGGCTGATGCAAACGGGTACCTGTTTTGACGATATTCACATCAGCAAACAGATCGACCTCTGTCACCGGCTCCTGCGCCGAACACATTGAGATATAACCAAGACCGCATAATAACTTTACCAGTTGCCGGTAATTCATTCCTCAACGACTTCCATCAATAGGCCTGAATCATCCTTTATTGTGACCCCGTATTTGATGCGCATTCGCTCCTTCAATTGCGCGGGAGTATCGATCTTGATACCCAGAGAATTCGCTACCTTTTCATTGATGGACAACGAAAAATAACGTGGATACTGCAAACGCACGATACCGGTCGAGCTGTTTTTCCCATTTAATTTTTCAACCAACCGTTCGCCGGTATCACGCCCAACCTGTTGCGGCGTGCTGAATATCGAAACCAGCGCGCCTGCATCGGTATATTTTTGTGAATAGCCAACCACAGGCACACGGTGCCGATAACTAAGAAACAGCACCCACTTGGCAATTTTGCTGTTGAAGCGGGATTTATCCGGAATCACCAAAAACACATCACTATTTGAAAAAATGCGTTTCAAGTCGGTAATAGGGTTACTTTCTTCAATCAGCGTCGCGGCCTTGAGCCGTAGGCCCTGCGCTTTTACCACCCTTGTAAATTCGTCCAACCTGTTTGGCGCTGAGCCATTTACAACGGTGCCCAGGTTTCTTGCTTTAGGGTTAATCAATTTCGCCAACTGCACAATTCGTAACGCCGGTTGATCCAGCACTACTGCGCCTTTCAAGGCTTTAGGGAAACCTTCATCGGTGGCAATTTCTCGCAACAGCCCACTCGCCGTTATAAAGCTGGCATAAATGGTATCGGATATTTTTTCTTGCAGGGCGTATCGGGTTGCACGCGTACCAATTGTCACCAACACCGTGTGTTTATCCGGCATCTGCTGCTCATTACTTAGCAGGCTGTCCAGCATTAGTGTTTGTAGCGAATGGGGCTGATATTTTTCAAGAAGCGTCTCACGAATACCACCCGCCACGTCCTGATAGGGCTCAGAATCGCTGGAAAGCAATAACACAACATCAACTTTTGCCTGTACCAGCGGCGCGCAAAGCAACAGCAAGCAGGCAATAAAGCTAACGGTGAATTTAGCCAGGGTTCGCATCAATGAGTGGTCTCTAAACATCCTTGTAACGGGCCGGGATTCATTTTATCCAGCGGTTTCTTGCAGAGATCTGAGGTGCCTCATCTTTTCGCCGATAACACCTGCCTGAGTGCGATTATTCAAATTAAGCGCTCTGAGTACACCACTAACGTGGACTTTAATGGTGTTTTCTGAAAGGTTCAGTCGCCTTGCGATATCCTTATTGCTTCGACCCTCCCCCAATAATAATAAAATCTCCTTTTGCCTTTCGGTCAAAACCTCAAAGGCATTTTGTAAATCAACCGGTAAATCCAACAACTGCTTATCGCTTTCTTCTTCAGCAGCAACATTCAAGAGATGTGGAGGCAGATAGGTGTCGCCACGCAGAATGAGTCGAACCGCATTGACCAGTGTTTCCTCAGAAACACTTTTAGGAATAAAACCGACAGCGCCCAAAGCAAGGGCTTTTTTGATGGTGGCAGGGTCATCTAGACCGGAAATAACCGCGACTTTCATATCTTTAAATTCGCGGCACAACTTTTCTAGAAAGACAAAACTGTCCATACCCGGCATCTTCAAATCAACCAGCGCAAGATCATAGTCCTGCTTTTCTTCGAGCAGCTTAAACACTTCCTCCGAACTATGAGCCAACGAAAAAGTAGCATCCGTAAAGGCTTGCCCCAGCGCACCCTTGAGTCCGGATATCACGACGTTGTGATCATCGGCAATTAGAAAATCCATAATCAATGCCCAGCTTGTTTTAAGGTTTGAATCATCGCGTAACGTTTGATTATCCCACAGAAAATCAGCGTTTCGCCCCCTTTTCTTGTTCTTTGCTAAATATCAGCTTTATATCAACTGATTTAACAATAATGCGTTCCCGCCAACTGCGGTGGTATTTACGGTACAAGTCTGCTCCGCGGTAAAACGTAGCAGATAATGTGGTCCCCCTGCCTTGGGGCCGGTACCCGATAAAGCTTGTCCGCCAAAGGGCTGCGCACCCACAACGGCGCCAATGGTATCGCGATTGATGTAAAGATTACCGGCGCACACCTGCTGTTTAACATGTGCGATGCTGTGGTCGATACGGCTATGAAATCCAAAGGTTAATCCGTAACCGCTGTTATTAATTTCAGTCAAAATCTCATCAAAACACTCACGATCATAACGAATCACGTGCAATATTGGGCCAAAGTGCTCTTCTTGTAATTGTCCGATATGCTCAATTTCAATCATTGCCGGTGCGATAAAAAAGCCATCCGAACAGCCTTCTGGCATTTGGCATTGATGCAACAAAGCGCCTTTTTTTTGCCAGTTTTCAATGTGCTGATTTAGATTCTGCTGGGCAGCACGATTAATAACAGGCCCGATGTCCGTCTTAATCTCTAGCGGGTCACCGATAATCAATTGATCCATTGCTCCAGTTAATAATTCAACAACCTGATCAGCAATCTCCCGTTGAACATACAGGACGCGCAACGCGGAACACCGCTGTCCGGCGCTATTAAAGGCTGACGTCATCACATCTTTAACTAATTGTTGAGGCTGCGCCGAGCTATCAGCGACCAAGGCATTCTGCCCACCGGTCTCAGCAATCAGTGTTGCAATCGCACCATCACGTTGTGCAAGCTGTTGATTGATATGCCGTGCGACTTGACAAGATCCGGTAAAAGCAACACCGGCCAAGCGTTGATCCTGCAGCACCGCTGCGGACAGCTCTTTTGCATCACAGGGCAGATAATGCAGAACGGCTGCTGGTATGCCTGCTTGATACATTAACTCCGTGACACGTTGTGCCGTCAAGGTCGCTAACGAGGACGGCTTGGCCAATACGCAATTACCCGTAACCAACGCCGCGGCAATTTGACCGGTAAAAATAGCCACCGGAAAATTCCACGGGCTAATACACAGGAAAACTCCTCGGCCATGTAAAGACAGCTCATTGGTTTCGCCCGTAAAACCCGGCATCAGCTGCGGCTCAGCCATCTGCTTAACGGCTAGCTGGGCGTAATACCGTAAAAAGTCGATAGCTTCACGCACATCGTTATGGCTATCAAATAACGTTTTACCAGTTTCCTTGACACATAGCCCGATCAATTCAGCCCGATGTTTCTCCAGTAAATCCGCAGCCATGTCTAAGATGTTGGCGCGTTCTTCCACTGTGGTGTTATTCCACGCTGGCCATATATCCACTGCCGTCGTTAATGCTTGATTGATAGCTTCGCCATCAAACTGCGATAATATTTTGCTGGAACCAATGACTTCCCCGGCCTTAGCTGGATTTATTATCGCCGTCGGCTCGGCATCAACATTTTTACCATTAATGATTGCCTGTGATTTGTGTTGTTGCTGAAGATAATCGGTTACCGCATTCATTAATGGCTGCAGCTCTTGGCAATCCGCAAAATTTATTCCCATCGAATTCTCGCGCTGTTCGCCAAACAATTGACTCGGCACGACAAGCTGCGAATTTCTAAAACCACCCTTTTCCTCCGACGCTTGTTGGCACGGACTCACGGTCATTTCCTCCAACGAGGTATCCGCTTGCGATAACTGGTTAACAAAAGAGCTATTTGCACCATTTTCTAACAACCGTCGTACCAGATAAGGTAATAAATCCTGATGCGCCCCCACTGGCGCGTAGACACGGCAATGGCATGCCTTATCCACTTGCGCCATATCAGTAAGTAACTGCTCGAATAATGGCTCACCCATGCCGTGCAAGCGCTGAAACTCATAATGACAGCCGACGCCATGCTGTAAAATTGTCGCTACCGTATAGGCGTTATGGGTGGCAAATTGCGGGTATAACCAGTCATTTTCGACGAGTAAAAAATACACGCAGACGAGGTATGAAACGTCAGTATTATTTTTCTGAGTAAACACCGGATAATCCGACAAACCCTGCTGCTGAGCGCGCTTAATCTCTGTATCCCAATAGGCGCCTTTGACCAAACGCACTGAAATCTGACGTTTACCGCAGCTCGCTAAATCGGTTAGATACTTCAACACTGGCAAGGCGCGTTTTTGATAGGCTTGAACAGCCAGCCCCAGGCCTGACCATTGTTCTAATGTCTGATGCCAATACACATTTTCAAAAATCTGTAACGACATACTCAGCCGATCGGCCTCCTCAGCATCCACCGTTAGGCAAATACCCGCCTGCATAGCAGCTTGGGCTAATTCAAGCAGTCGTAACGAAATGACCTCAATTGCTAAGGTCTGCTGTTTCACTTCGTAGCGCGGATAAAGTGCTGATAATTTAACCGAAATACTGGCCCGCTGATGTATCGGTAGCTCAGGATCGGCTTGCTCACCCATAGCGCTAATCGCGTTAAGATAAGCTTGCTGATAACGCTCAGCATCGTCAGCCGTTAACGCTGCTTCACCGAGCATGTCATAGGAATAAAGATAACGTTGGTTTTGCTGCTGGGTACGAGACAATGCCTGTGCAATATCAGGCCCCATGACAAATTGTTCCGCAATCAACTGCATCGCCTGTCGGATCGCCGAACGCAGCAGCGGTGCGTCTAAACGATTAACCAGCCTCGTCACAAAATGCTCGGGGTCTTCGGCTTGTTTGAGCAATCGCCCGCTGAACATCATCGCCCAAGTTGAGGCGTTCACAAATAATGAATCACTTTGTCCGAGATGCTGCTGCCATTGACCGGTCGTGAGCTTGTCTGCAATTAACGCATCAACAGTGGCGTTGTCAGGTATGCGTAATAAAGCTTCAGCAAGACACATCAACACGACACCTTCCTGTGTCGAGAGATCGTAGTAAGTGAGCAACGCCTGCAATCCACTGCCATGGCTGATTTTTTTTCTTGCCGCGAGTATTAACTGCTGAGCCTGTGTTTGAATCTGTTGTCGGTCGCTTTCGGCTTCTTCGATACCAGCCAACAGTTCACTCATCAGCCGATCTTCATCAACCAGAAAATGTTGTTCGATAGCCTGCCACAGCACATTATTGCGCCTATTTCCCGACGTATTAACGTTTTCACTCTTCATGTTTTACGCCTCAGACTAATCCGTTGGAGACATACACAAACATTCAGTAACTACTGTATAACCCTGCATCAATTATAGCCATTACTTACAATCAACCAAATTGATCTCCCGTCAACAAAACAGACGGGCAAAAAAATACCCGCACAGGGCGGGTATTCTTATCAGATCAATTAACGCCTGATCTCTCAAGCGCTAAACAACAAACGATTAATAACCGTCGTTACCTTGACCTGGG
>Ga0105356_10004266_pt1 | contig 13804 bp, 16 predicted proteins | sample GOMGulsemesocosm_3_FD_83502 | JGI IMG/M metagenome (GOLD analysis project Ga0105356, IMG submission 83502) | Methane-oxidizing microbial communities from mesocosms in the Gulf of Mexico - GOM9D Gulf of Mexico | ecosystem: Environmental > Aquatic > Marine > Cold seeps | place: Gulf of Mexico...
GCTATAACTAATATGTAAATAAGTTTCTTCATAATTTTAAACAGAATGCAAAAGTAAGCATTTATAACGTATTTTAAAAACAAATATTTTAAGCTAAAGTAAAACGAGTTTTTCCTTTAAAACCATGGTTTAAGTAATTTTTAACTTTTAAGAGACTCTATACTATTTAATAGCTTATGATCTAAGACCATCTCCCCTTTATTGTTGTAATAATAGGCCTTTGTAAACTTATAGTCGATTTTAATATCTTTTAAAATATAGGAGTTCAATTGATGTACTTCCTGATTAAAAGATTCGTCATAATAACTAATCATAACCAAAAGCTCACCGGTTTGTTTATTAATTTCTTCCTTTGAAAATTTATAAAACGGGCTTTCTTCATCGATTTCATGCACTATGGTCCATGTCGTCGGCAAATAGGTAATACTTTCCCGCTCTAGCTTTAAAGCATAAAAGGTATTGACAAATTCCCCTTTATTATTGGCTTCTGAAAGCGATAAAGTAACAGAAACTTTAGGTTTAATCATGATACTTTTTCGATTATTAACCAATCTAAACATTATAGCCTTTGTCAGATTAAAATCCCTTAATATAATGGGATCACTAAACCTGATGGATGCCTTAGGTTTTGAAAATCGACCATAGAGCAATCCTGTAATGAAGGAAAACAATAACAAGCCTAATAATGCTTCTATTGAAGACACAATACCACTAGCGATCCCCGATGGAGACATAGCGCCATAACCCAAGGTTGTAATGGTTTGTGATGAAAAAAAGAAGGCGTTTAAAAGATCTCGAAAAACATCACCTGTAGGTGTTGCAATTTCCTCTATACCGATGACCACATAAATAATAGCAAAAACAGCATTTAATGCGAGGTAAGCCATAAATGCAAGCGCAAAAAAACGAAACCAAGATAAATGTACCAGATAATTATAAGCTTCTCTTAACTGAATAGCTTTGTTTAGATGTATGATATTAAATGTACCATCGCTATTCACCATGCGTTTTGCATAAGGAGAAGCGCTATTACCTAAACCAGGATCCTTTATTTTTTTTGCCAAATTAAAACTGTGCTATATAATTTTCAATTTTAGACTTTAATTCTTGACTCGCTGAAACTAAAGGCAATCTAACGGTATCCTCACATAAATTCAACGCTTGAAAAACAGCTTTTATTCCTGCGGGATTATTTTCTTCAAAGATCAATCCTGTAACTTCCATAAACTTAAAGTGCAAGTCATAAGCTTCTTTTGCTTTTTGGTCTAAACCGAGTTGGATCATTTTCGAAAACTCTTTTGGAAAAGCTTGTCCTAAAACTGAAATAACACCAGAACCTCCGGCAAGTGTAACACTAAGCGCTAGGTCATCATCCCCAGAGATCACGAGAAAATCAGCGGGCTTATTTTTTAGCAATTGTAAATATTGGGCCACATTATTGCCGGCCTCTTTTACCGCCACAATATTTTCAAAATCATTAGCAAGACGCAAGGTCGTTTCTGGAGACATATTAGATGCAGTTCGTCCAGGAACATTATATAGTATTATGGAAACAGGACAAACCTCAGCTATGGCTTTAAAATGCTGATAAACCCCTTCTTGGGTTGGTTTACTATAACAGGGAGAAACAGATAATATCGCCACAAATTCACTTAGATCTGTACTTTTAATTTCTTCGATAACCTGAGCCGTATTGTTCCCTCCTATTCCTAAAACCATAGGAACTCTTCCTTTATTAGCATTACTAATGGTCGTAATGATGTCTTGCTTCTCCTGCTTTGTTATGGTAACGCTTTCTCCCGTTGTTCCGCTAATAACTAGATAATTCGTGCCATTCTCAATATTGTAATTTACAATATCTGTCAATGCATTGTGATCTACACTAAGATCTTCTTTAAAGGGTGTAACAAGAGCGACTCCTGTTCCTACTAATGCTTTCATTTATATTTTTTTAAGTACTTTTAAATATTTCGATAATTCTTCTTTAAAAAGATGTATTTGCTCAGGCTCTACTTCTACAATAAAATCATTAAGACGTTCATCTTTACTTGAAATTCCTATTTTAAAATTAGCCTTTGACAGCGCCGTAATCATGTTTAAATTTAAATCCTCACTTTTATAATAACTCACTAAAGCATCGAACTCTTGATCTATAAACGATCGTAAATTTGCACCAAGCACCTTAGCTTGCCACCCAATATCTTTAGGACTAAAACTAACATCCCAACTATTGAGTATTGTTTTTTCATCAGGTAAAAATGTGATGAACTTTATTTTATTTTGATTTATTCCAATGCTTTCAAAAAGCCCTAACAATTCCTCATAATTATTAAATTCTTCAAAGTTCACAATAATCCCTACCGATTCAATAATACGGTCATCAACAATCGCCGTTCTAGAATTTAATAATTTATTAATATATTTCTGATTTGATTTTTCCTTGAACCGCTTTAAAAACATATATCTTTATACTTTTTACAAATGTAATAAACGCCTGAGATAATTATAAAAGAAATAATAAATTTCACCCCAATTGTAAAAGAAATAACAACTTTCAATATAATTGTAATAGAAATAACAACTTTAGTAAATGATTTACAGAATCCTTATTCTATGTGCTCTAATAGGTGTAATGACAGCTTGCAAACAAGAGCTGCGGGTCAGTAAAATTGAAGGCAAAAGACTTGAAATAACCGACTCCATTTCGGGTACAAAGGCCATTCTTGACTTTATAGAACCATATAGGCTGCATGTGAATAAAAATTTAGATAGTGTTTTAGCTTATGCGGTAGACAACTACTCCAAAACTGACGGCACATTAAATACCGCGCTCGGGAATTTTATGGCCGACGTTATTTTTGAACAGTCGAACCCGATTTTCAAGGACAGAACAGGACATAATATAGATATGGTTTTGTTGAATCACGGTGGTATTCGATCTATGATCTCCAAAGGAAATATCACCATCAGAACCGCTTATAAGCTCATGCCTTTCGAAAATAGCGTCGTGGTTGTTGCCCTAAAAGGGAAATTTATTAAGGAAATGATACGCTTTTTACAAGACAAAAAAAGAGCCCATCCCATATCTAAATTAAATATAAAATTGAATGCTAATTACGAGCTCATCAAAGCTACAATCAACGATACATTAATTGAAGACGATAAAACCTATTATGTTGCCACCAATGATTATTTGTATGGCGGTGGGGATAATATGACTTTTCTAAAAAAAGGAGACAGCTTACATGTCTTACATTATAAAATACGAAATGCACTCATTGATTATTTTAAAAAGACAGATACCATTAGGCCTGTTATTGACGACCGATTTACGCTACTAAATTAATTGTATCCCATTGAAATGAAAAGAAGAGATTTTTTACAACAAACAGCCGCAACCACAGCTTTAGTTAGTCTCGGTGGTCTTGGCTTGCAATCATTTTCAACATCAAACACAAAGCATATCACCATTTTACATACCAATGACGTGCATAGTCATATTGATCCCTTTGGTCCAGATGATGGAAGAAATGCAAATAAAGGAGGCGTTGCAAGACGTGCCAGTTTGGTAGAACGTATAAGAAAAGAAAATTCAAACACCATTTTATTAGATGCAGGAGATATTTTTCAGGGCACACCTTACTTCAATTATTATGGTGGTGAAGTCGAATTTAAACTCATGAGCATGCTTAAATATGATGCGGCAACTTTAGGAAATCATGATTTTGACAATGGCCTAGACGGCCTATACAAACAGTTACCACATGCCGACTTTGAATTTGTTACAGCCAATTACGATTTTTCGAATACGCTAATGGACACACATGTAAAACCATATAAAATCTTTCTTAAAGATGGTGTTAAAATCGGTGTTTTTGGTCTAGGCATAGCCTTGGAAGGACTTGTACTGAAGAGCCTCTTTAAAGAAACCATCTATTTAAATCCTATCGAAATCGCACAAGATATGAGTAGGATATTAAAAGAAGACGAACAATGTGATCTGGTCATTTGCTTATCTCATTTAGGATATCATTATACAAATAGCCCTAACAAGGCTTCCGATTTGAATCTAGCTAGAGCAACCAAAGATATTGATCTAATTATTGGAGGACACACGCATACTTTTTTGCACAAACCTACTATAGAAAAAAATGTGCTAGATAAAAATGTGCTTATAAATCAAGTGGGGTGTTACGGGCTATATTTAGGTAGAATAGACTTTTATTTAGACAGTAATAAGCATAAATCTGCTCATGGAGCTTCCATTATTGTCTAAACTTATTTTTAATCTGTCAAAGGTTTAACAATCTTAAATAATAGAATCAAGACTCTATTCCATTTAAGACTTGATAGTTTTTCTCTTTCTCATAATTCATATTTGCCTGAATATAAAAGAAACTAAAGGCAAGCACTAACAATATAGAGTATACAACGATAAAGATATTTTCTTCCGAAACATAATAATAAGCCACTTGAATAACCTCAGAAAACACGATACAAAGGCCTCCTAACAGTAAATTCATAGCCTTTTTTGAGTGTCTATTAATATAATTAATTAAAGTAACTGTAAGCAATAACATCATCGTTATGTTGTATAATATTTCAACAACATATTCCATAGATTCCACAAAGTAACCACTACTCATAGAAACCTGAGAAACAAGGATTACACTATACACATCAAGGGCCAACAAAATTAAAATATGCCAAGTATAGCTACGCCATACAACTTTTAAATTCATTGATTTCAAAACCTCTAAAATCAGGAAAATATAAGCCGTGATATTTAGTCCGTTACCACCGTAATACATTAATTTGTTAACAAAAACTGAAGTGTCTTGTCCATATGTTAAAATTTCCGAAAACTCGGTAATAGAATAACACAATAAAAAAAAGAAAAAGTAACTCCGTCTATCTTTAGTTTTCAAATAATATAAAATAGTAAGTAATGGCAGAATAAATGATCTAACAACTATAGATAATTCATCCATTTTAAATATCTGAAATCCTATAAAGCTAATCGCAAGTACAACAATAAAGCCTAGTAATATTTTAGTAGTTCGCATATAAACAATATTCCTATTTGTGAGACAAATATAACATTTATTTACACATTATCGATATAAAATTACACTTTATCGATAAAACGGATTATTTGTAACCATTCTAAATAAGAAGATTCAGGAATTCCTGCTCCGTTAACAAGGTGACATTCAACTGTTCAGCTTTAGATTTCTTACTAGGCCCCATTTTATCCCCAGCGACAACATAACTGGTTTTAGACGAGATTGAACTTCCAACTTTTCCACCATTATCTTCTATAAGTTTTTTGAGTTCGGTTCGAGAAAGCGATGTAAACACCCCTGAAACGACAAAAGTTTGGCCTTTTAACACTTCCGTTTGATTGGCTAATACCTCAGCAGACATTTCCAATTGCAAGCCAAATTGCTTTAAGCGTTCAATAATTAAACGCTGTGATTCAGAAGCAAAAAACTGAACAACACTTTCTGCAATGCGCTCACCTATTTCGTCAACACTTACCAAATCTTCAATCGAAGCATTGGCAATTGCATCTATACTTTTATAATGTTTAGCCAATTTTTTAGCAACAGTCTCTCCCACAAATCGGATCCCAATAGCATATAATACACGCTCAAATTGTATTTGTTTTGAAGCTTCAACACCATTAACCAAATTCTCAGCACTCTTATCGGCCATACGATCGAGAGGAACAACTTGCTCTTTTGTTAATTGATATAAATCTGAATAGTCCTTTATCAACCCAGCATTTACCAACAAGGCTACTGTTTCTCCTCCTAAGCCCTCAATATCCATTGCTTTCCTAGAAATATAATGTTGGATACGCCCTATAACTTGTGGAGGGCACCCCATATAATTAGGACAAAAATGTTTTGCATCTCCCTCCGTTCTAACCAAAGCGGTATTACATTCAGGACATTCAGCTATATATATGGTTAATTCAGAATTTGCAGAACGCTTATCTAGGTCTACCGAAATAATCTTAGGGATAATTTCACCACCTTTCTCAACAAAAACCTCATCTCCTAGACGTATATCCAACTTTTCAATTTGATCTGCATTATGTAAAGAGGCACGTTTAACAGTGGTTCCCGCCAATTCCACAGGCTCCAAATTTGCTACTGGAGTAATTGCTCCTGTACGACCAACTTGATACGAAATACTATTTAAACGCGTAGATACGCGCTCAGCCTTAAACTTATAAGCCATGGCCCAACGAGGCGCCTTGGCCGTATAACCAAGTTCCTCTTGTTGAAACAAGCCGTTCACCTTAATAACGACTCCATCAGTCTCATAGGGCAAATTATGCCGATGCACATCCCAATAGTCTACAAAATCTAAAACTCCATCAATAGAATTCACCAACCTTGCAACGCTAGGAACTTTAAACCCCCATTGTCGTGCCTTTTCTAAACTTTCAGATTGAGTTTCTATATTCAGCTTATTACCAGTAATATTATACAACAAACACTCTAAGGGGCGTTTTGCGACCTCAGAACTATCCTGTAACTTCAAACTGCCCGACGCCGTATTTCTAGGATTCCTATAAGGCTCCTCCCCAATTTCAATACGCTCCTCATTCATTTTATTAAACCCATCAAAAGGCAATACAATTTCACCTCTAATATCAAATTTTGGAGGAAAATCGCCCGTTAACTTCAAAGGCACAGACTTTATGGTCTTTACATTTGCCGTTACATTATCACCTTGGGTGCCATCACCTCTAGTCACAGCCTTGGTCAAATTTCCATTTTCATAAGTTAAACTAATTGATGCCCCGTCATATTTTAATTCGCAGGTATAAAAAATATCACCATCGACCAATTTTTTAATTCGGGTTTCCCAATCCAATAAATCTTCTTTTGAATATGAATTATCCAACGAATACATTCTATGTTCATGAACAATCGTTTCAAAATTTTTGGTGATTTCCCCTCCTACTCTTAAGCTTGGTGAATTGGCATCATAACATTCAGGATGTTTTGCTTCCAGTTCTTGTAGCTTTTTTAATTTTATATCAAAATCGTAATCAGTAATCACTGGGGAATCAAGTACATAATACTTATGGTTATGACCTCTTAATTCATCACGTAATTGTTCAATTTGTTCTTTTACTGTCATTCAAAAAATTAATAGAATTTATATAATCTTTTTGGGTTATATTTAACGCAATAAATATACTAAAATGCTGCTCAAGAAAACACTCAAGACCGTAGTTTTTATCTGCTATTTATAGCCATATAAAAGTAAAATACCTGAGTTTGATCTTTAGAACATTACAACTATTTAAGCATATTATGAAACTAGAAATCTGCACTAGCTCTTATCTATCGGCAAATAATGCACAAGCTGCAGGAGCCCATCGTATAGAATTATGTTCTGAATTGTCTGTAGGAGGTATTACTCCCTCCTATGGTTTACTCAAACAGGTCGTCGATACCTTATCCATTCCCATAAATGTATTAATTAGACCTAGAAGTGGGAATTTTACCTATTCCGAGGCAGAATTCGACATCATGAAACAGGACATACAACTCTGCAAAGACTTAGGTTGTTCGGCTATTGTTTCAGGGGTATTACATGCTGACAATACTATAGATATTGAGCGTACAGGAGAACTTATTGAACTTTCCAAACCCTTAACCTTTACCTTTCATAGAGCCTTTGACTGGACAGCTAATGCGAAGGAGGCCATTGGACAGTTAATAGACCTAGGCGCTCATAGTGTATTAACTTCTGGACAAAATTCTAGTGCCGTAAAAGGCCTTCCCTTACTTAAAGAGTTAAAGGGAATTGCGAGTGATAAAATTAAAATTCTTCCGGGAGGAGGCATAAATGCTAATAATGCAGGTCTATTTAAATCTGCCGGTTTCAATGAAATTCACGCTTCAGCGTCTAGCATAAAACAAGTGAATGATCAACCAAAAATACCGATGAATTCTTTAAAATTCTTTGATGAAACTATCGAAGCATTTTCTGATGTAGACCAGATAAAATCAATTTTAAATACCATCAGTGACTAAGTCCGTTCTACTTTCAACCATTTAGGCACTGCCTTAGGTTTAAATGTTTTCATTTTATAAAGCAGGGCATCGATATCAGCATCAACTATAAGGAGTTCCAGATTATCCATTTTAAGAAAACCATTGGCGACCATAGTTTCAAGCATACTTATTAAATCATCATAAAAACCATTGCAATTTAACAAGCCTATTGGTTTTTGATGCAGTCCTAATTGCGCCCAAGTAATAATCTCAAAGAGTTCTTCAAAAGTCCCAAAGCCTCCTGGAAGGGTTATAAACCCATCCGATAATTCATGCATTTTCAATTTCCGCTGGTGCATATTATCCGTAGTGATCAATTCAGTCAACCCTAAATGCACGACCTCTTTTAGTTTTAAGAATTCAGGAATAACACCAATTACAACCCCGTTATTATCGAGAGATGCTCGTGCTATCTTACCCATAATCCCAATCTTCGCAGCACCGTAAACTAAACTGATATTCTCTTTTGCTAGCCTGAGACCTAACTGTTCAGCTTGCTCAATAATATATGGCGAATTTCCTTCACTACTCCCACAAAATACCGCTATGGATTTTAATTGAATCATATCAGCTCTCCTTTAATCATTCTATCCTTATCAAAAACATCTTGCTCCAATGTTATAGCCTTAAAGCCTTCATTTTCCATGAGCAATTTAGTCTCCTTACCAAGATACTCATTAATTTCAAAAAATAATTGCCCTTTGGCATTTAATCTTTGTTTTGAAAACTGAGTGATTTTTCTATAAAATATCAAGGCATCATCATCGGAAACAAACAGTGCCAAATGCGGCTCATGTTTTAACACATTTGCAGTCATCAATTCTTTTTCTAACTCCCGTACATATGGCGGATTGGAAACGACAACATCAAATCCTAAATCCCAAGGCTTCTGGTTTTTATTTTCTGCATTTAATTTCAGGATATCAGCCTCGATAAAATGGACATCTACAGCATTTAAAACTGCATTTTTCTTGGCCACCTCTAATGCCGACCTACTCACATCTAAAGCAAATACTTTAGCTTTTGGCAAATGCTTAGCCAGTGTTATTGCTATACAGCCACTTCCAGTGCCTATATCCAGAATAGAAATTCCTTCTTTAGTTTTATTTTCTTCAATAATCCAAGAGACCAGCTCTTCAGTTTCTGGCCTTGGAATCAAAACAGAGCTGTTCACTTTAAAAAGCAATCCATAAAACTCGGTATCCCCAAGAATATATTGAATGGGTTCATAACTTTGAAGCCGTTCTGCGGCTTCTTGAAAATGATTATAAGTCGCAGCTTCTATTGATGCATTTAACTCTAGTGACACATCAATGCGTTTCATTCCTAAAACAGCCTCCGCCAACATATAAAAAAAAGAATCGATCTCTGTCGCTGGGTAATACCCCAAAAGGGTGGTATTAAAATAGGTTTTTAAATTTTTCAGAATCATATCAAGTCCTTTATCATCCATACACCACAAGAAAAATGTCCTGTTTCTCCCAAAGGCCCTTCGAGATGCTTATATCCCGCTTTTTCATACATATTTACTGCAACTTCCATTTGAGATGCCGATTCCAAATAACATTGTTTATATCCAAAATCCCTAGCAGCATCTAAACACCTATCAAAAATCATTTTTCCATAACCCTTTCCTCTCGCCTCAGGAGGAAAGTATACTTTTTGTAATTCACAGATATCCTTTTCAAAACCTTTTAGAGGTTTTATTCCCCCTCCTCCTAGAACCACAGCATTTGCTTCCACAACAAAATAAACCTCTTTTTCTCCTTGATACGATTCAAACATTCTCGGTGTTTCAACATCTTCAAATGCAGTTCCTACCAAAGGCAAATTAAACTCAGGAAAAATAGCCTTGATAATTTGCTCTATTACAGGATTATCTCCTTTCTGAATTTCTCTTATTATAAGGTTATTCATACCAATTATTAAATCTTATTTTTGTACTGTGAAGATACATATATTCTAACTGATTTAAATGAGAAAAATTCTTTTATTATCAACGCTAATTATTCTGTTTACAAGCTGTACTGTTAAGGAAAAACCGGAATTTATTAAGGTGGAAAACATTAAAGTTGAAACCACCTCCACTAAGGTCGTGACGTTAAAAGCAAATGCAGTTTTCAACAACCCAAATGACCTTGGAGGCACCTTAAATTGTGAGAATATCACGGTTTTTATTGATGGCATTCCCTTTGGCAAAATTTCCTCGGAAGATTTTAAAGTTCCGGCACATAAAACATTTATTATTCCTCTTGAAATAGTTATAAATACTGGAGATCTACTTAAGAAAACAAGCAAGAGAGGCCTTGGAAGCATCTTAAATAGTATTATAGAAAATAAATTAAACGTACAATATAAAGGCGACATCTTTTACAGAGCTTTAGGCTTTTCATTTAGATACCCTATTGATATTACGGATCATATAAAACTAAAACTGTGAACATTGACGAACTTTATATAAAGCGTTGTCTGGAGATTGCCAAAAATGGTTTGGGAACTACGGCTCCAAACCCAATGGTTGGAAGCCTTATAGTCTATAAGGACAATATTATAGGCGAAGGCTTTACGAGTCCCTATGGTGGTTCTCATGCAGAAGTTAATGCGATTCAATCGGTTAAAGATAAATCTCTTTTAAACAAAGCCACCCTGTATGTAACATTAGAACCGTGTTCACATTTTGGAAAAACACCCCCTTGTAGTGATTTAATTATTACACATAACATCCCGAAGGTGATCATTGGATGTTCTGATGACAACCCGAAAGTTGCTGGAAAAGGCATAAGCAAACTCAAAGCCGCCGGTTGCGAAGTCATCCTTGGTGTTTTAGAAGCCGATTGCAAGGAACATCACAAACGATTTTTCACCTTTCACAATAAAAAACGACCCTATATAATTTTAAAATGGGCTGAAACTACTGATGGTTTTATTGCTCCGAATTCTAAAAAAGAAAACAATCCTGTTTGGATTACCAACACCAAATCACGGCAACTGGTTCATAAATGGCGCGCTGAAGAACAGGCCATTTTGGTTGGCACCAACACGGTAATTCAAGATAACCCAAGTTTAACCACAAGGGATTACCTAGGCAAGAATCCTATTAGAATTGTCATTGATCAAAGAAATAAACTTTCAAAAGATCATAGTGTTTTTAACTCAGCTTCCAAAACACTAGTAATTTCTGAAAGCTGCATAGATTTCAGTAGGGCTATTGGGACTCAAATATGCAATCTACTCCATAGCAATGATATCAATTCGGTAATTATTGAAGGTGGACGCAAAACACTACAAACCTTTATCGATGAAAACCTTTGGGATGAAGCACGAGTTTTTATTGGTAGGACAATGTTTAATTCAGGCGTAAAAGCTCCTGAGCTTAAAGGACATTTAATTTCCGAAACTCCTATCATTGACGACCTCTTAAAAATTTATGAGAATGATTAAAACCTTAATTTTCGATTTTGGAGATGTATTTATCAATTTAGATAAACCTGCAACAGAAAGGGAACTACTAAAATTAGGAATTTTAGAAATTACGGAGGACATGTATCAACAGGCCTATCAATATGAAAAAGGAAGCATAAGCACTGAAGAATTTACGTCCTATTTTTGCGATTTACACCCTCATATCTCTAAATCGGAATTAGAATATGCATGGAATGCCATTATTTTAGATTTTCCAGAACATAGATTACAATTTATTGAAGCCTTATCTAAAACGAAAACATACAACATGATATTATTGAGCAACACCAATGCGCTCCATATAGAAAAGGTTATAGAAAATATGAGCTTAGAGCGTTATCATCGTTTTCAAAATTGTTTTGACAAATTTTATTTATCTCACAACATACATTATCGCAAACCCGATACTGAGATTTTCCAATATGTCCTCGATCAAAATAAAATCATTGCCGAAGAGTGTCTATTTATAGATGACACCCAAGAAAACACAGCCGCAGCTTCTCAATTAGGACTACATATTTGGAACAATAATCCTAAACATGAAGATGTTGTAAATTTATTCACCATTAAAAACGAATTATTTTGATTTATCTCTTATTAAGCATTCTTGCATCAACAGCGATATTTGTGATTTTCAAATTATTTGATCGTTACAAAATTAACACCCTCAATGCCATAGTTATAAACTACATCACTGCCTGTATCAGTGGCGTTTTAAGCTATGATGACAGTTTTAGCACGAGTCAAATAATAAGTTCAAAATGGTTTTTCGGCGCTATTGCTTTAGGTTTTTTATTTATTTCGGTCTTTAATTTAATGGCATTAACTGCTCAGCGAAACGGGCTATCGGTAGCATCTGTTGCAGGAAAAATGAGTGTTGTAATTCCAGTAATCTTTGGGATTTACGTCTATAATGAATCTATTGGAGCTCAGAAAGTCATTGGTATCATTATGGCACTCATAGCGGTGTATCTTACGGCTGTAAAAAACACTGCCAGTTTTAGTTTGCGCAAAGGCATGCTATTTCCCTTATTATTATTCATTGGTTCTGGAGTTATCGACACTTCGATAAAATACTTGGAAACAACCTATGTGGCTTCAAACGGTATCCCTATATTTTCGGCAACCATATTTGGTTGCGCGGCGATTATAGGTGTTTTAATACTTTCTATCAAGGCAATACTCGGTCAATTAAAAATAGATATCAAAAGTATTATTGGAGGAATCTCTTTAGGAATCATAAATTATTATTCCATTTATTACCTTCTAAAAGCATTACAATATGATGGCTTAGAAAGCTCCACATTATTCACCGTTAACAATGTTGCTATAGTAATGGTGACGACCTTAATAGGACTTTTAATGTTTAAAGAACGTATATCAAAAAAGAATTGGATAGGAATTTCATTAGCAATTATTTCAATAATTTTAGTAACCTTGGCCTAAGTGGATATAAAAGACACATATAAAACTATTAATAATGTTTCTGAAGAAGTATTATTTAAAGACAAAAACAGCAAGTTTTTTGGTATTGCATTTCCTGTATTAGACGAGGAAAGCATAAAACAGCATATTGAATCCTTAAAGAAAAAACATCACTCGGCAAGACATTGGTGCTATGCTTACCAATTAGGAACTGAAAAAATAACCTATAGGGCAAATGACGATGGAGAACCGAGCAATAGTGCTGGTCAACCCATTTATGGTCAAATCCAATCATTTGATGTTACCAATGTACTTATTGTGGTTGTACGTTATTTTGGAGGTGTTAAACTCGGTGTTGGAGGATTGATTAACGCTTATAGAACAGCGGCACAATTAGCATTGGAAAACGCAGACATTACTGAGAAAACAATCAATAATGAATACAACATCACCTTTGACTATAAAAACATGAATAAGGTGATGCGCATTATCAAAGAAAGGCAAATTAAAATTGTCAATCAGAAATTAGAATTAGACTGTCAAATTCATATTTCAATCCGGAAAAAAGAAGCCGATAAAATTTTTGAAATATTTAATCATTTATACGAAGTTGACATCAAGAGGATAAACGATTAATCTTGCAGTTTATCGATAATGAATTTTGGACAACGGGTGGGTCTATTCGTTTTCATATTGATAAACGCCAAAACCGTATTCCCGAATGTTAAAATTTCACCATCTTGATTGGTGATTTCATAGCTAAATTCTATAGTCGCTGTAGGCATTTTCACAAGACTAGTTTTGATACAAATTTCATCATCATAACAGGCAGA
>Ga0105356_10004268_pt1 | contig 13801 bp, 6 predicted proteins | sample GOMGulsemesocosm_3_FD_83502 | JGI IMG/M metagenome (GOLD analysis project Ga0105356, IMG submission 83502) | Methane-oxidizing microbial communities from mesocosms in the Gulf of Mexico - GOM9D Gulf of Mexico | ecosystem: Environmental > Aquatic > Marine > Cold seeps | place: Gulf of Mexico...
ACACTGTTTTCAGCAATATCTAACTGACACAACTCATCAATACTTTTCACTTCATGCAATAACCAGCTCATTTGATTAATACTTTGGATTAAGCTTACAGACAAGTTCTGATTTACCACATAAATAGTAATATTCTTAATTAACGGCTCATTAAGCTCAGCAGGCAATGTTGTTACAGACTCCTCAGCATCTCGCGTACTTCTCTGACTTTCATTATCAAAACCAACCTGCTCGACTCGCTGTAAAGGTAATACAAAGCTTAATTCACTACCTTCACCTAGGTGACTTGTTAGATTAATCTCTCCGCCAAGCAGCTTAATTATTTGCTGACAAATAGAAAGACCTAAACCAGAACCGCCGTATTTTCTCGTCATAGACTCATCTGCTTGGCTAAATGCAGTAAACAAGTGACCTTGTTTGTCGCTGGCAATACCTATACCTGTATCAATGACACGAAAACGTACCTGAGCTTCTGCTTCATTAGAGGATAACGTATCAATAATTAATTTAATTTGCCCTTTTTCGGTAAATTTAATGGCATTATTGAATAAGTTGGCTAGTACTTGGACCAAGCGCATTTCATCACTAATAACATTACTCGGCACTTCAGGACTCATATCAACAATGACTTTAACTCGATTATGGTCAACATTACCCATATTGAGTTTTAAAGCTTTATCTATGATAGTTGGCAAATTCACAGCATCCTGACTGACAATCATTTTATCCGCTTCAATTTTGGATAAATCTAATAGCTCATCAACAAGGTGTAACAAAGTTGCAGAAGCACTTTGTGCATTAGTTAAGTAATGCTGTTGACGAGTATCAAGCGAAGTATAAGCTAACAAATCCATCATACCCTGCATGGCATTTATTGGCGTTCTCACTTCATGACTCATATTCGCCAAAAACTGTATCTTAGCTCGGTTAGCATACTCTGCTTGGTCTTTAGCTTTTTCAAGTGCCGACTGCGTTGCTTGTTGTAAGGTGACATCATGGAAAAGACTGATTGAGCCAAGAATATTGCCTTGCTCATCAGTAAACTGATTGCAAAAACCTTGATAAGTAAACTCTCCTGCTTTTATCAGTGCTTGTTGAGGGTATTCGTTATTGCTGGTAGCATTTAAGCGATTAACCTCTTTAGCTAGTGGTCCTGGCATAAAAGTCGCCGACTTAACTCCCAACATTTGCTCAACAGAATGGTTAGTTAAACGTTCAAAAGCCTCATTACACCCCATCAATAAGCCATTAGGATCATTAAAAACAATTAATTCAGGAATAGCATTCATCACTGAGCGTAGTAATGCATAATCACGTTGATGCTTGGCGCTTGTTTCTTGTAATGCTTTGGTCTTTTCTATAACTCGGCTATCTAGCACATCATTTTGCTCGGTGAGCTGTAATAGCAAACTACGGTTTTGAGCAAAGATATCTTCTACTACTTGAAACCAATGCAGCCAATCAGCAGCAGGAGTCACTTTGCCAGGATCTCCTTCGGCACAATATTCAATATGACTGATAAACTCAGTGGTCGGCTTAATAAAAGTTCGCTTCGTCATGGTATTAACCAACATTAGAAATGCCAGCAAGCCAATAAAAAGCATAGCAAAAACAAAAATAAAATCGCTGTATTGAGGCGAGGCAAAGCTCTCATACTTTTGATATTTAAGTAAGATCCAACCATTAACAGGAATGACTTGTTTTTCAACAAACCAATCACCTAAACGTTCGGTATCACCAATTTTAGTTAAATACTCAGCATTTAGATGTTGCAGTGCCTTGGGAAGTAAGTCTTGCCATGAAGCTCGGTAGCTTAATGACTCTTTACCTAAGCGCTTTGAGAGAAGTATTTCATTGTTTTGGTTGTATAAAATAAGGCCTTGATCACTTGTCTCTATCTCAGCCAAGCTGGCATGCAAACGTGTCAAGTTAACATCAATAACCACTGCCCCTAATAACTTATCATGATGAAAAACCCCAGTACCAAGAGAGGAGTTCATACCGCCACCTGCAGCATCAATGTAGGGTTCAGACCAGACAACATGATTGTTTTTGAGTGTTAACTTTTGCATGGCTTTATTATGAGGACTAGCTAAGGTCTTCTCAGTAAACTGCCATATTTCTCGGTCAACCCATGGAAATATATTTACAAAATTGCTAAAAGAAATGTAATAAAACCAGGTCGCTTCATCGATAATGTTTTGCGCAGCTATAAAAGCTGGCGTTAGTGCATTAGCCATGGCAATTTCTTGCCTTTTTTGTTCACTAAACTGCCTAATTTGCCCTATGCCAGTAATACTGCTACTTAAACGCTTTCCTTGCTTAATAACATCGTGCAGGGGTTTGTTTAAATAAAAAATCTCTCCTTGCTGTGAAAAAGAGGGCATTGGTGTTTTTAATTCTTTGGGGTGTTTTAGAATATATTGAGCAAACTCTTGTATGCCAACCACAGCTTGTACACTTTGCTCTAGCATAATATTTAGCTGTTGAGCTTCTTGTTTTAGTTCGGCTAAACTTTGTTGTTTGTGTTGTGATATTTGATTGTAATAGCGTAGAGAGGCTACAGAGAAGGCGACTAAAATAATAACAATAAAGGCAACTACAACAGTAGTATTGTAACGCCTAAAAACTGTATTTATGCCCGCTTGGTAATACACTAAAGTGCCTTAACTTTTATTTTAATAATCAAGTAACTTGATAAGTTAAAGCAGTCACCAAGTTTACACAAGAGTAAAGAAGAAAAAGTAGCTTACTTTACTTAAGCTACTTTTAGCTCTGACGGCATAACTATAAGTTTTCCTCCGCAAAAGAGGCGAGTCGACTTCGAACTACTCCATTTAAATTAATGGTAGCTGAGCCAGGAAAGTCCTTAAAACGCTCAACGATATAAGTTAATCCCGAAGTAACTGCGGTTAAATAGTTACTATCGATCTGCGCCAAATTACCTGAGCAGACTAACTTTGTACCTTCACCGCAGCGAGTGATGATGGTTTTTAATTGTGCCGCGGTTAGGTTTTGACACTCATCCAGCAGTACCAAAGCATTTTGAATACTGCGACCACGCATAAAATTCACTGACTTAAATTGAATGTTGGCCTTATCCATAATGTAATTCAAACTACCATGCATACTTTCATCTTGTTGGTGTAAAACTTCCAAAGAATCCGTTATTGCAGCGAGCCAAGGTGCCATTTTCTCTTCTTCTGTACCTGGTAAAAATCCTATAGACTCCGCAATTTCCGGAGTACTACGCGTGACAATGATTTTGTCATATAGGCCTCGCTCTATCACCTGCTCTAAAGCCGTGGCAAGTGCAAGCAAGGTTTTACCACAACCTGCTGGTCCTGTGAGGATAACTAAATCCATGGTTGGATCGAGTAAGGCATCCATCGCCATACCTTGATAAATATTTTTAGGATGGATACCCCAAGCACTTTTTCCCAGCAATCGCTCCCGCCCAAGGTCTAAGATAGCCATATGTTCATCATCCCACCCGGTGACTTTACCTGCAAAACTGTCACCTTCATCTAAAAGGTACTCATTGATATAAGTTAACGGCACCGTATCGCGAGCAACGTAATGTGTGGTATTACGTCCTTCTGTTTCGCTATCAACAGATTTAATACTTTGCCAAAAATCACCTTCAAATTGATGATATCCCTTTGTCAGAAATTGAATGTCATCAATAAGCTGGTCAGTTCTATAATCTTCCACATGCGCCAATCCTGCACCCTTGGCTTTCAAACGCATATTGATGTCTTTGGTGACCAAGACGATTTTTTTATTGGGGGTTTTCTTTTGAATATATAAAGCAGCATTGATAATACGATTATCATTTTCATTAAAAGAAAGGGTATTGGCTGTTTTCTCTAGGGCATAATCATTAATAATAGCAAGGCAGCCACTTGGGTGCTGCTCATCGTTTTGCGGTAACTTAACTCCTTCAAGAACTTGCTCAGGGGTGGCATCTCGCAAAGTATCTTCAAGTGCTCGTATAGCAACTCTCGCATCACGACTAACATCTTTACGCCTATCTTTAATAGAGTCGAGCTCTTCTAGTACAGTCATAGGTACAACGACATCGTGCTCTTTAAAAGACAAAAAGGCAAAGGGTTCATGCAAAAGGATATTGGTATCTAGAATGTAGATAATTGGTTGGTCGTCAGCCTCTTTTATTTGAGGTGATTGAGCTAAATTCTCACTAAACATATTCTCATTGTTCATATTCTCTTTAGTCATGGGCAATCTCCGTGATTCACTGACAAAACAAATATAAAAGAGCAATACTTTAATCTATACCTACTAAAGTATAGCTTATACTAAGTCTGTTTATTCTATGGCCGCTAACATGGCGCTAAATTAGCCTTAAATTTAATCGAATTGGTATTATCCACAGTAATATCTAAATTATCCCGAAGCAAGCATAATTTTTTAATGATTCCGTCTATGATTAGGAGTACTATAGCGCCCTTTTTTTATCCCTAGTTTTTTATGCTTGGTATCATTATTTATCATAGCCAAGCAATCGTTGGAGAAATAAGTTTATGCCATTTCAGGTAGGTCAACGCTGGATCAGTGACAGTGAATCAGATCAAGGATTGGGAACAGTCACAGGTGTTGAACACCGCTTTGTGAATATTGTTTTTACTGCGACAGGAGAGTCGCGCCAATACGCTAAAGATAACGCGCCACTAACACGTGTTATTTTTAATGCCGATGATCTAGTTCCTAGCCATGAAGGCTGGTTGCTAAAAGTCATTAGCCATACCGAAGCCCATGGCATTATTACTTATGAAGGTATTCGCCAAGATACCAATGAGCAAACTAGCTTAAAAGAAGTAATGATTGATCATTTTATTAAGTTTAATAAACCGCACGACCGTCTACTTAATAGCCAAGTTGACCGCTTAGATTGGTTCCGCCTACGTAAAGACTGCTTACAGCATCAATACACACAGCAACAATCTGATTTAACAGGCCTTACTGGTGCTCGTGTAAGTTTAATTCCACATCAACTTTATATAGCAGATGAGGTAGGTAGCCGTTTTGCTCCACGTGTATTACTCGCCGATGAAGTAGGCTTAGGTAAAACCATAGAAGCTGGTTTAATTATTCACCAGCAACTGGTGACGGGTCGTGCCAAACGCATTTTAATTATAGTGCCAGAATCTTTAATGCATCAGTGGTTAGTTGAAATGTTACGTCGTTTCAACCTTAAATTTAGCATTTTTGATAATGAACGTTGTGTTGAAACCAGCCAGGATAACTATGTCGATGGCAAAAAAGCTAATCCGTTTAGCTCTGAGCAGCTAGTACTGGTTAACCTAGGATTCATCACCGAAAATCCAGAATGGTATGAAGCCCTGATCAGTGAAGATTGGGACTTGATGGTGGTTGATGAAGCTCACCATCTTAATTGGCAACAAGATAAACCAAGCCTTGAATACCAATGTATCGAACAATTAGCACAAGTGATCCCTGGTGTCTTATTGTTAACAGCAACACCAGATCAACTTGGCCATGAAAGTCATTTCGCGCGTTTGCGTTTACTTGATGCTGATAGGTTTTTTGATTATCAAAAGTTTACTGAAGAAGAGTCACACTATAGTGAAGTTGCAGATGCTGCCAATGCATTAGTTGAAGGTGACACCCTGACTTCAGAGCAAGAAGCGACACTCACTAGCTTATTAAAAGAAACCGACATTAGTTCACAGTTAACTGAATTAAACCAAGCTGATGAAGCTCTATCAGCCAACGTACGTCAAAACTTATTAAAGCAGCTTCTCGATAGACATGGTACAGGTCGTATATTATTTAGAAACTCTCGAAATACCATTAAAGGCTTTCCTGCACGCCAAGTTGTACCAACGACATTGTCTATGCCAGAGCAATATCAAGAGAGCATCAATGAACTTATGCTTAGCGAATGTCCTGAAACATTGGCTAAATCAAAACAGGCTAAGTTTATTTTCACACCAGAGATGCTGTTTGGTTTAGAGCAACAAAGCGAAACTTGGACAGATTTTGATCCTAGAGTTGATTATTTAATTGAGCTCTTACAAGAACTAAAAAAAGAAAAAGTTTTAGTGATCTGTGCCAATGCTCAAACCGCTATTGATTTAGAAGCTGCATTACGTATTAAAGAAGGCATACGTGCTGCGGTATTCCATGAAGGTTTATCAATATTTGAACGTGATAAAGCAGCGGCATACTTTGCCCAAGATGAAGACAGTGCTCAATTACTACTTTGTTCTGAAATCGGTAGTGAGGGACGTAACTTCCAATTTGCTCATCACCTAGTACTTTTTGATTTACCAAGTAACCCTGATTTATTAGAGCAACGAATTGGCCGTTTAGACAGAATAGGACAAACAGAGATCATTAGAATCCATGTTCCCTACTTCGCAGACTCTGCACAAGAATTACTCTTTGACTGGTATCACCAGGGGCTGCAAGCTTTTGAGCATACCTGTATTACTGGACGAGTAGTTTTTGAAGCCTTTGGTGAACAGTTATTATCGTTAGCATTAACTTGCCAACAACAATCTGATGAAGCAGAAGCGCTTATTAGTGACAGTTGGCAGAAACATTTAACCATCAAAGCTGAACTTGAATCCGGTCGGGATAAGTTATTAGAGCTTAATTCATCAGGTCAAGGTCGTGCCCATGAGTTGGTTGAAAAAATACAGCAAGTCGATAGTGATATCGCACTGCCACAGTTTATGTTTCAAGCGCTTGATGTTTTTGGTGTACAACAAGATGATAAAGCCGATAACGCTATTGCTTTAAATCAAAGTGAACACATGCTCAACAGCAACTTCCCTTGCCTGCCTGAAGATGGTACCACTGTGACTTTTGACAGGGATACCGCCTTAGTTAATGAGAATTATCAATTATTGACTTGGGATCACCCAATGGTGCTTGGTGTTATGGATTTAGTACTAAGTGATGAAATAGGTAATGCCAGTATTGGTTTATTAAAAAATGAAGCATTACCTGTAGGAACTTTCTTTCTTGAATGTTTATTCACTGTTGAAGCAACAGCACCTGCTCACTTGCAATTAGGTCGATACTTACCAACGACACCTATTCGTATTTTAGTAGATAAAAATGGTAATAACCTTGCTGATAAAGTAAGTGAAAAGGTGCTTGATAAACAATTATCACCGGTTAAAAAGCAGATGGCGTTACAGCTAATTAAAGCACTTAAAGCACAAATAGGTCCATTAGTTACTAAAGCTGAAGCACATGGCGAAAAACAAATTGTCGCTATCCAAGAGAAATCTCTAGCGGCCATGCAAAATAAACTGTCTTTAGAGCAGCAACGATTGACTGCATTAAAAGCCATCAACCCAAGCGTTCGCCAAGAAGAAATTGACTTTATCAGTCAGCAACAAGATGAGTTAAGTCATTATATTGATAAAGCACAATTGACCTTTGAAGCAATTCGCATGATAGTAGTTACACACTAACGGTTAACATGGGCTGGCTCGATGAGCACAGCCCTTTGTTCGCCTGATATGAGAAATAAATGAGCGCAAACCCCGATTTTATCTACCTGCCACCTATGTCTCCTTATCTTGATATTATTTACCAAGATGATGATATTGTAGTATTAAATAAAGCGAGCGGTATTCTGAGTGTTCCTGGTCGACTACCTGAACACCAAGACTGTCTACAAAACCGCGTACAACGAGTACTACCTAGTGCGACCATAGTGCACAGACTCGATATGGCAACCTCTGGTTTAATAATTATGGCGCTAAATAAACCCGCACATGTTGCAATTAGTCGTCAATTTGAACAAAGAAAAACACAAAAAAGCTACCTTGCTCGTGTTTTTGGGCTTGTTGAACAAGCTGAAGGTAGTGTCAATTTACCACTTATTTGTGATTGGCCTAATAGACCTAAGCAAAAGGTTGACCATGAGAATGGCAAACAATCCTTAACGCATTACCGCGTACTAACTCAAAATGAAGCAGTAAACACAGTTAACAATGACAATAGTACCTTACTTGAGTTAACACCTGTCACTGGGCGTTCACATCAACTTAGAGTACATATGCTTGCATTAGGGCATCCTATTTTAGGCGATAGACTTTATGCACATTCACAAGCACTGGCAATGAGTAACCGACTACAACTACACGCATTTAAACTGAGCTTATTTCACCCCAAGACCGAGCAGGCTATTAGCTTTACGGCACCCTGCCCATTTAACTAACCTTTTTAGTTCTCTGGTCGATATACTGAATGAGTGCGATAAACATTAGAGGAAAAATAGTGAAGAAGATAAACCAATTAAATATCAGCCAAGTATTGCTCTGCTTATTTATCTGTTCACTTTTTTTTATTTGTGTAATCACTCCCTCTTTTGCCGAACAAGCGAATAAAAATACAAGCAAAGAGAACAGTCAAAGTAAAGACACTAATAAGAATAAAGAAAATAGCAGTAGCGCCATAAAAAATCCTATCGAGCTAACAAAACAGCATAAAGAAGATCTTAAACATTATTTAGCTAGCGAACAGGTAAAGCCTCTATTAGCGGGACCTGATGATTATCTAACTTTAGTAAAAAAGCACACTAGTGCTAATGGCAAAGGAGTGGTTATTTTATTGCCTGAATGGCAGCAAGGCGCCACCAACCCCAAAGCAATTAACTATCTACGCAATGCACTTCCTGCAGAAGGTTGGAGTACCATAGCTGTACAGCCCAACAATAAGCCAGAAAATTACCCATCCACAGCGATAACTCTAACCGAACAGAAAGAAGAAAATGAATTAACCATAACAGCTTATAAGAATAAACTAAGCGCTATGCTCAATGCAGTAATGAATATTGCACAAAAGTACCCTGGGATAGTACTCGTTGTCGCTCAAGGAAATAATGCAGCATTATTAGTGGATTTATATAGCCAAGAAGGTAACCAATTGCCTAATGCTTTAATCTTACTGAGTAGTTATCGCCAAAGTAATCACGACTTGACCAACAGCGTCAATGAGGGTTTTGCTCAACAACTCGCCTTATTAGAACTACCCGTGCTTGATTTATACCTCAAACACGATAATCCAATTGTTTTAGGAAAAGCTGCGCAACGAAAATCCTTTGCTAAACAAGAGATGAAAGTCTATTACCGTCAACGTCAGCTGAACAATTCAATTACCGGATATTATCCAGAAAAAGAGTTACTTAGCCAAATAAATGGTTGGTTAAAGGTAATCGGCTGGTAATCAGGTATTACGTTTTACATGAATATGAAGCCAATCATTACTTGTACATAGTGGCTTCATAGTACAACTTAACTGATTATTTTTTCTGCTTAACAATTACATCATATGCCGCTTGAATCTCTTGTGTTTTCTGTTTAGCACTTTCCATCATTTCGGGTGGTAACCCCTTAGCAATTAACTTGTCTGGATGATGCTGAGACATTAATTTTTTGTAAGCTTTTTTAATCGCTGGCATTTCAGCCTTTTTATCAATGCCCAATACTTTATATGCATTGGCTATCTGCTGGCCACTAGCTGGAATATTGCCGCTCCCCTGCTGTCTGTAACCGCTCCCCCCTTGTTGGTGAAAGTTAGCGCCTGCAATTATCATCTCAAGTAAGTTATCAAGTTCACGCGCTGAATAACCTAAAAGCTTGGCAATGGTATGTAAAACTGAGCGCTCAGCATCATCCAGCTCACCATCACTGAAGGCAACTTGAATTTGAATCTCTAAAAACATTAACAGTAAATCATGACGATTTCCCATTAAGCGTTTGAACTTGACCAAGCGATCTTTAAGTGGAAATCCTGATGACTTCCCTTCTCGAAAGGCGTCTTGTGCTTGTTGGCGTAGTTCACTGCTCAAGCCTAGCTTATCCATATAGGCACTAGTAAAAGCAATTTCATGGCTAGTCACTTGGCCTTTGGCTTTAGCAACATGCCCCATAACCGAAAAAGTTGTATAGAAAAAGGCTGCTTGCCTAGAAACCTCATCCTCTTTACCGCCAGACAAGCCATTAAAGTTAAAGCCACGTCCACGATCGAAAATATGACCTAGCCAAAGCCCTAACAAGGCACCAAACAAAGTTTTACTCAGCATAAAGCCAAATAAGAAACCTAAAATTTTACCCCAAATATGCATATTCCTGCGTATTCCTTAAAATAATAACCTGTTTACAGGTGAACTATGGCACAAGAATTTAGTCCAACTGAAAAAATTGCTATATCATAAAGCAATTAGCCGTTAAAATACTTGATTCATCACTATAAAATCAATTTATAATATTTTTCGCCACTTTTCGGATAATAAATGTTTTTTTCCCGTACATTAAGTTTTACTTTAGTTGCGCTGTTAGCATGCTTACCCAAAGCTGTTCACGCAAACGCTGATATCAAGAGCCAAGCGCCAGAAACTAAAATAATGTTTTGCCCTTTACCTGAATTTGATGATATCGCCATGGGAATTCCCTCGGTAGTTGACAGTAGCATTCGCATATCTTCTTTAAAAGCAAGTATCAAACAAGATCAGGTCGCCCAGTTTAATGGCTCTGTTATCCTCGTTGATAAAGATCAGAAGATTGTTGCCGACCAACTTTTATTTAACCGTTTAAAAATGCAAATAGAAGCGATAGGAAACATTCATTACCAAGGTAAACAAATAAATATTTTTGCCGATACACTTAGCGCAAGTAAAACAGAGCGTTCAACAACAATGACCTCTGCTGCCTATCAGCTTGATGGTAACCCTGGACATGGTAAAGCAGGAAAATTGTCAATCAATGGTGATGGCCAACTCAGCTTAATAGATTCAACATTTACCACTTGTTTACAAGAAGTACCTGACTGGCAAATCAAAGCATCTGAAATCAATCTGTCTTCTAGTGGTGATTTTGGCGAAGCCTATCACGCACAATTAAGAGTACTCGATGTACCTGTGTTTTATGTTCCTTATTTTTCTTTTCCAATCTCTCAAAATCGTTTAACTGGCTTTTTATATCCAGAACTAAGTACGTCAACTAATTCAGGGGTTGAGTTTACTGCACCTTTTTATTGGAATATTGCTGAAAACTACGATGCCACAATTACTCCACACTATATGTCAAAACGTGGCCTGCAATTACAAACAGAGTTCCGCTATTTAATGGACGACCAGTCAGGCAAGATCGATTTGGAATATTTAGATAATGATAAAGAAATCAAGACAAATAATGACCCTCGTTATTTAGCTCGCTTTCAACATGTCGGTACTTTCTCTAATGATTTCCGTGCTTATGTTGATTACACCACCATAAGTGATGATAACTATTTGGTTGATATTGGCAGTAAACAATATAATGCAAACGATGCCTACCTGTATCAAACAGGGGAACTTGCCTACTTTAGTGAGCAATGGCAAAGCACGATAAAACTACAAGATTTTGAAGTATTAGGTGACCATCAATCGAGCTACAAAACATTGCCACATATTGAGTTTTCAGCACAGCAACCGTTAAACTTTTTAGCAGGCCAATTTGAACTCTACTCTGAGGTCACCAGCTTTCAGGCTTCAGAAGAAGATCAAGTCGAAGCTAATCGTTATCATGTCGAGGCTGGTTTTATTTTCCCTATAGCTAGGCCCGCTTGGTTCTTAAACTCTGAAGTTAAATTGATGCATACCTATTACCAGCAAGACAATATTACTCCGGGAAGTGACTTAGAAGAAACCGTCGACCGAACGTTACCTAAAGTCCGTATCCATGGCGGTATAAATTTTGACAGAGATATACTCGCTTTTGGGCAAAGTTACCGCCATACCTTAGAACCACAATTACAATACCTTTATGTACCCGAAGAAGATCAATCAAATATTGGTTTATATGACACAACAATCTTACAGGATGATTTTCACGGTATATTTCGCGATACTAGCTATAGCGGCTTAGATAGAATAGCTGCAGCGAATCAATATACTTGGGGTATTACCAGCCGACTACTTGATGAAGAGAACCTTGAAATCATTCGAGTGAGCTTAGGTCGTATTCAATACCTAGGTGATGACAGTACCGGTCTTGCCAATGATGTCTTGTTGACTGATAATGCCTCTACTAACAATGGCGTTAAGGATAAACAATCATCCGTTGCCGCTGACTTGTTTTATCGAATTAATCATCAATGGCAAGTAAGTGCAGACATTCAATACAACACCCTAGAAGATTTTACTAACAAAGGGCAAATTAATATTGATTACCAAATTAACAAATATAACCTAGTACAATTGAACCATCGCTACACTCGTAATGTCTCAGGAGATAGCCTAGAACAAGTTTCGCTATTAACTAGTTTTGCTATAAATGAAAATTGGGCTTTTGTTGGTCGCTTTACACAAGACTTACAGCAGGATAGAAGTTTAGAGACATATGCTGGTTTTCAATACGAAAGTTGTTGTTGGGCTGTACGTATAGCTTATCATCGTCACATCAACTCTAACTTAGATCCTGATAGCTTCGTTAATGAAGGACGTGAAGAATTTGATACCGGCGTGATGATTAAATTCATCATAAAAGGTCTAGATGGAAAGCAATCAGCCATTGGCACACAAGAAATGTTCGATGATAGTATATTTGGTTACAAGCGTCCTTATTACTTACAGAATTAATATATACACAATATTAAAATTTTAAAAAGATATTAAAAAATGACAAAAACAATTAAAGCAATACTGTTAGCATCAAGCCTTATCGTTACAGCTATCTCACCAGCACAAGCTAAAGAAGAGCTGTTAGATAGAGTCGCCGCCATTGTAAACGGTGGCGTAGTACTTGAGTCTGAAGTAGCCGACTTACTGGCAAATATAAAACGACAAGCAAAGAAGAACAATCAGGGCCTGCCCTCAGACAAAGCACTGCGTATTCAAGTAATGGATAAGTTAATCAATGACAGTCTACTGAGTCAGATGGGTCAACGTATGGGCATTCAAATTAGTGATGCACAACTCGACCAAACCTTGAATAACATGGCTAAAGAGGATCAACTTACCTTAGCTCAATTTCGTCAACAGGTTATTGACGACGGTAGTAGTTACGAAAAATACCGTGAAAATGTTCGTATGGAACTAATTTCAGGTGAAGTAAGCCGTAATAGTGTGCAACGCCGTATATTTGTTTCACCTCAAGAAATTGATAATCTACTGAAAGTGATGAAGGAACAAACTACCAACAATGTTGAATATCACTTAGGTCATATTTTAATTGAGTTTCCAGCCGATGCTAGCCAAGAAGATTTAGCCTCAGCAAAATCCCGTGCCAATAAGGTTGTTGAGCTACTTAATGATGGCTCTGACTTTGCTAAAATAGCAATTACGTCCTCTGGTGATGCTAACGCATTAAAAGGCGGTGATTTAGGTTGGAAAAATATTAATGAAATGCCAACACTCTTTTCTGAGTTAATCAGTGAGCAACCTAAAGATACTATCGTCGGCCCAATCCGTACTGGTTTAGGTTATAGCATAGTTAAAATATTAGATATTCGTGGTAGAAAAGTGGTGGAAGTAGAAGAAGTTAAATCTCGCCACATACTGATTGAGCCTTCAATTATTTTAAGTGATGAAAAGGCTCAGGATTTATTACAAGGCTTTTTAAATCAAGTAGAAGCAGGTGAAGCTACATTTGAGGAGTTAGCTAAAGAACATTCTGATGGACCTAGCTCAGTACGTGGTGGTGACTTAGGTTGGGCAGATCCTAAAGGTTACGATCCTGCCTTTACAGCAGCTCTAGCTAGCATGAAGAAAGGTGAACTTCATAAACCATTTCGCTCATCATTTGGTTGGCATATC
>Ga0105356_10004271_pt1 | contig 13799 bp, 7 predicted proteins | sample GOMGulsemesocosm_3_FD_83502 | JGI IMG/M metagenome (GOLD analysis project Ga0105356, IMG submission 83502) | Methane-oxidizing microbial communities from mesocosms in the Gulf of Mexico - GOM9D Gulf of Mexico | ecosystem: Environmental > Aquatic > Marine > Cold seeps | place: Gulf of Mexico...
CCAGATTTGAGTTCCACCTTGTCTGTTTAAGTCATTATCATTTTCAGGTAGCTCAACTACATAATTTTTATTGGTAGTAAACGTGGCACCAACATTCCATGTTAAATTGTCATTTCTAATAATCTCGCCATTTAACTGCAACTCAAACCCCTTGTTTCTAATGGTTCCGTTGTTAGTTAATATACTACTAAACCCAGTATAATAAGGCAATGTTAGATCGGCTTGTTTATCTTTAATATCTCTGGAGTAAATATCAGTAATCAGGGTAAGTCTGTTATCAAATAGTCCTACATCAAAACCAACATTAAAGGTTGTTGACTTCTCCCATAAAAGGTCAAGTGTAGGTAATGTAGAATTCGCATAACCTGTTTGCCCATTATAAACACCTTGACTTCCATAGGCACCATAAACACCATAATTACTCAATACGTCTTGATTACCATTAACACCATAACTTAACCTTGGTTTAATTCGAGAAACATATTTCGTAATGCCTGAATCTTCAAAGAAAGGTTCGTTATGTGCATTCCAACCAAAAGACACTCCTGGGAAGAAATCAAATTTATTATTCCCCAATCTAGAAGACCCGTCATTTCTAAAGGTAAATCCGAATAAATATTTATTTTCATAATCATATAAAAATCTACCAAAAGCAGAGGTAATTACATACTCAGTTTCAAAACTAGATGGAATACCATTAGCTTCTGCACCAGCATTAAGAGTTTCTATTAAATCGGTTGGAGAATTACGGGTTCCCGCCGAGGTAACAAAGAAATTATCTTTAAAATACTCTGCCCCAATCAATGCATTGAAATTATGATTGCCAATTTTTTTAGAATAATTTAAAGTCCCAGTAAGCTGATTTCTTAATGTTCTTTCTAACCTTACAGAAGCCTCACGACCAGTTCGTAATGGTCCTGATGTACTTCCTACGCGATAGGCTCTGTTAAAATTTTCATTATGATTATTAATTGCAAAATGACTTCCAACTACCGATACCGTTAAGTCATCAATAATATCCCAGTTAATACCCACAGAAGCAGATAATCGCTGTTCTAAATTTTTTCTAACAAATTTATCTTGGTAATATAATGGGTTACCAAAACCTTGATTTTGTCCCACAGCATATACATCAGACCAAGAGCCATCAGTATTGTTATCATAATCTCTAGATGTAGGTGCCTGTCCTTGAAATCTTCTAAACACTGTATTTTCACTTCCTAACGGACTTAAACTCAAATTAGAATGAGAATATAGAATATTAGAATTTACTCTAATATTATCTCTAATATTATATGACCCACTAAACTTACCTGAGTATCTTTTAAAGCCAGATCCCAAAATTAAACCGTCGTTATCTAAAAGTCCTAAACCTAAATAATAAGATCCTTTTTCATTACCTCCATCAAAAGATAAGTAATGATCTTTTGTATGACTCTCTTGATAGATTCTATCTCCAACATCTTTATTATCATAAAATAAGATCTCTTGACTTGGATTTAAAATATCAGGAATAGAACTCCATCCCGGTTGATTTAATAAATATTGATTCTCAGGACTTAAAAGCTGAGTAGTGAATGGCGAATTCGTAGCATTACCACCAGTTGCAAATGAATTTGCTCCATTTAAAAATTGACGAATAAAGTTAGGGTTATTAAGAACTTGTTCAGAATAAGCATGACCCTGTCTGTTGTAATTTAAAAAATCTGCAGCATTAAGATACTGTTGATCATCTCTTTCCTCATTACTACTATATTTATATTTATAGTTAATGGACGTTTTTCCAACCTTACCTGTTTTGGTGGTAATTAAAATAACCCCATTTGCAGATCTTGAACCATAAATGGCCGTAGCTGCCGCATCTTTTAAGACTTCAATTGATTCGATATCATCAGAATTCAAAGCATAAAAACTGCTTGGAATCCCATCCACCAAAATCAATGGAGATCCGGTACCATCAAAACTCGTACCACCACGTAAAACAATTTGAGGTGTTGCCCCTGGTTGCCCCGTAGTATTAGTTACTCTTAATCCTGCAATAGTTCCTTGTAATGCTGTTGCCGCATTGGACCTTGTGGAAGTTTCTAAAATTTGCGTGTCCAGTTTAGACACCGAAGTTGTTAAGGTAGCTCTCGATTGTTTACCATAACCAGTAATAACAATTTCATCAAGTGCTTGTGCATCTGAAACCATTGCTACATTAACAACAGCTTGGTCGCTAATAACAATTTCTTGAGCAGTAAGCCCAACATAACTAAATACAAGTGTATCCCCTGTATTTACCTCTATTGAATACACACCATCAAAATCGGTCTGTGTTCCGGTAGTAGTTCCTTTAACAATAACACTTGCTCCCGGTAAGGGCATGTTATCTTCCGCTGAAACCACCGTTCCCGTAATTATTTTGCCTTGACCAAAACTTAGCGCTGGTAAAGCAAAAAACAAAATCAATATCAGAGATATGACATTAAAGTTCTTTTTTTTCATACTAAAAGTATTTTAAATTGAATAGATAGTTTATATGTACTAAAAAATAATGTATAATGCATTATGTAATACATAATACAATAGTAGGACAATTATTTTATCTTTCAAAATTCTTTATCAAAATTTTACTAGCTCATAATCAGTGTTTTCAAAATATTCCAAATTCCTATCTAGCCCGAATGTTCCAGTATCACCGCCTTTTCAAAATATTTGTCATAAATTAAAATCAAGCCATCATTCAACAAAAAAAAGGCAATAAAAAAAAGATAGAATCTTGTGAAGTTTGGGGTATCTTAAAAAGCAATATAAAAATCTGTCGTATTCCCACCGTATTTATCTCACAAGGACATCAACTAAATAACGCAAAGATTAGGTTCGATAAATTATATTCAGAAAAAAGACCAAAGGCATACAGATATCCTTAAAGGAATGTTAAATAATTGTATTCTGAGAGAATTTCATTAACTTAGAATGCTCTATTATCACCCATCAACTTATCAAATATTTGAATTTAGATTTATTTCCTAAACCTTATCCTAGGCTGGAAATCTGTCTATATTTTTTTTAAACTAATCAATAACAAAGGAAGTTTATGAAACGAAGAGATTTTATTCAATATGCCGGATTAGGAACTGGTGCATTAATGGTGCCCTCCTTATTGATGGGAAATAATATTCCCGTTGAAGCATTGCTTAATCCTGGTATGGATGTAATAACTAAAAAATTATTAGCAGACGTGGCCTTAAATACGGCAAAATCTGCTGGCGCCACTTACGCAGATGCAAGAATTGGTCGTTATTTAAACCAATATGTATTTACACGCGAAGACAAAGTTCAAAATGTAGTTAATACCGAGTCTTTCGGAATTGGTGTCCGTGTTATCGCCAATGGAACTTGGGGGTTTGCCTCTACAAATAATGTTACTGAAGATGGTATTAAAAAAGCCACGATGCAAGCAGTAGCGATTGCTAAAGCCAATTCTAAGATTCAGAAAGAGCCCGTAAAATTGGCCCCAGTCCCTTCTTATGGAGAAGTATCCTGGAAAACGCCAATTAAAAAAGATTTCAAGACTGTTCCTGTATCAGAAAAGGTCGACTTATTATTAACTGCCAATGCAGCCGCCATGGAAAATGGCGCAAATTTTGTTAATTCGGCTCTATTTATGGTCAATGAACAGAAATATTTTGCATCGACAGAAGGATCATATATTGATCAGGATATTCATAGAATCTGGCCGACATTTGGAGTTACAGCGATTGATCGTTCCGCTGGTAAATTTAAATCTCGTCAAGCCATGAGTGCTCCTATGGGAATGGGATATGAATACATGGATGGCCTTGATTCAGAAAAAATTGCTGGCCCTGCAGGTCTTAATTTATATAGAAACAGTTATGACATGGTTGAAGATGCAACATTAGCAGCCAAACAAGCTAAAGAAAAGCTAACTGCAAAATCTGTAGATGCCGGTAAATATGATCTCGTTTTAGAACCTAATCACCTCGGACTTACAATTCATGAGTCTGTGGGTCATCCTCTTGAATTAGATCGTGTACTTGGTTACGAAGCAAACTATGCAGGTACTAGTTTTGCAACTATTGATAAGTGGAAAACTAAATCCTTTAAATATGGAAGTGATATTGTAAACTTAGTAGCAGACAAAACCGAAGTGGGATCACTAGGCGCTGTAGGTTATGATGACGAAGGTGTGAAAACAAAAAAGTGGGATCTTGTACGTAATGGGATCTTAACAAATTACCAAGCAATACGTGATCAGGTTCATATGATTGATCAAAATGAATCACATGGTTGCTGTTATGCTCAGAGCTGGAATGATGTTCAGTTTCAACGTATGCCTAATGTTTCATTAGAAGCTGGTAAAGAAAAATATTCTATCAATGACATGATTAAGGATGTAGAAAAAGGTATTTATATCGCTGGACGTGGTTCATATTCTATTGATCAACAGCGTTACAATTTCCAATTTGGAGGCACCGTTTATTATGAAATTAAAAATGGTGAGATTGTAGGCATGCTGGACGATGTAGCTTATCAATCGAACACCAAGGAATTTTGGAATTCTTGTGTAAAGATTTGTGACAAGGACGATTATCGAATTTTCGGATCCTTTTTTGACGGTAAAGGTCAACCACCACAAATTAGTGCCGTATCACATGGTAGTTCTACCAGTAGATTTAATGATGTTAATGTAATTAACACTGGACGAACTATTTAATAAAAAGTATTTCTACATTTAATAATAATATTATGGCAATATATACAAAAGAAGAAGCACGGCAAATAATGGAAAAAGCACTTAGTTTTTCTACCGCCGATGCTTGCGAAGTTAATTTAAGTGGAAGCGAGAGCGGTAATATCCGATATGCTCGAAACACAGTTTCAACCTCTGGACATAGATCAAATCAAACTCTGGTTGTTCAATCTAATTTTGGCAAGAAATCAGGAACGGCTACTATTGACGAGTTTGATGATATTTCATTAAAAAAAGTGGTTGAACGCGCCGAAGAACTTGCAAATCTTTCACCAGAAAACCCTGAGTTCATGGATATACTTGGTCCTCAATCCTATGATGATGCAGTAACTTTCAGCGAAGCAACATCTAAAATATCTCCAGATTATCGCGCCGAAGTTGCGGCTAGCAGTATTAATCCTGCTGTAAGTAAAGACGTAACGGCGGCTGGTTTTTTTAATGATTCTTCAGGTTTTACAGCAATGATGAACAGTAAAGGACTTTTTGCTTACAACAAATCAACCAGTTCAAATTTCACGGTTACCATGAGAAGTAATGATGGTACTGGCTCTGGATGGGTAACTAGAGATTACAATGACATTTCTAAATTTGATGCAGTTGAAGCTTCAAATGTAGCTATTGATAAGGCTATAATGTCCAGAAAAGCAAAAGCAATTGAACCCGGGAAGTACACCGTGATTCTTGAACCAGCAGCATCTATAGGGCTTTTACAAAATATGTTTAGATCATTTAATGCTCGAACCGCCGATGAAGGACGTAGCTTCATGTCTAAAGAAGGCGGCGGAACAAAGCTAGGTGAAAAAATTGTTGATGAACGCATTAATATTTGGTCAGACCCTCTACATCCAGAAGTACCCGCTTCTACATGGAATGGTCAAGGACAGCCAATAAAGAAAATGAATTGGGTAGAAAATGGTGTTGTAAAAAATTTAAGCTACGGTAGGTATTGGGCAAAAGAAAAAGGCGTAGATCCAGTTCCGTTCCCATCCAATGCAATTATGGGAGGTGGTGATGCATCATTAGAAGACCTTATAAAAAGTACCAGAAAAGGAATTCTGGTAACCAGGCTTTGGTATATTAGAGGAGTAGACCCTCAAACATTACTATATACTGGACTTACACGAGATGGCACTTTTTATATTGAGAATGGAAAAATAAAACATCCAGTTAAAAACTTTAGATTCAATGAAAGTCCAATAATTATGCTTAATAATTTGGAAACACTAGGTAAACAAGTTAGAATAAATGGTAATTTAATTCCTTATATGAAGGTTAGAGATTTCACATTTACAAGTTTATCTGATGCAGTATAACTGTTTGTAAATACATAAAACTGGTTGTTGTGAATTCATCAAAACAACCAGTTTTTCATTTAATTAAAACCAACTACTTTTCAATTAACAGATATCTTTGAAAGCAGCTAATTTAATATTAAAAATATAAGGCAATAAATTATAGTGAGTAACTCATTTTTTTTTACAAGATTACAATATGAATCTGGCGATTGGGATGTAGATCAAAGGATGCCATCAAATTTATTAAACTCACTTGTGGAATATACTACACTTGAAGTTGACACTCAGGAAAATATTATTCCTTTAAGTAGTGATGAGATTTTTAAATGTCCCTTTTGCTATTTGTCTGGTCATAAATTGGTGCAGTTTACTAAAAAGGAAAAAGAAAATTTTAAAAAGTATGTAACCAATGGAGGCTTTGTTTTTGTAGATGATTGTAATCATGATATAGATGGCTTATTTGCAAAATCATTTGAGCGCCAAATGGAGGATATCTTTGGAGGAACTTCATTAAAAAAAATTCCAAATAATCATGAAATCTATAACATCTTCTTTGAATTTGAAAATGGTCCACCTACAACCTCTCAAGAATTAAATGGTTGGGGAGATGACATTGTACATGAGTATTTAAAAGCTATTGAAATCAATGGAAGAATTGGGGTATTATATAGTAACAAGGATTATGGTTGTGAATGGGATTACGACTTTAGAAATAAACGCTGGTATAAAATAGATAATACACGTTTTGGAGTGAATATAGTAATGTATGCTCTAACCTCTTAACAATAAACAATGAACACAGAATTAGCGAACATAGAACAAGAAGTTAATCTATTAACAACCAAACTAAAAAACTTAAAAAAGGAAATTGGTAAAATCATAATTGGTCAAGAGGAAACTGTTGATCAACTGCTAATTACATTCCTTGCTGGTGGACATGCTCTTCTGGAAGGCGTACCCGGACTAGCAAAAACGCTAATGATTAGGACGTTAGCTCAGGCCATTGACCTAAAATTTAAACGTATACAGTTTACACCAGATCTTATGCCTTCCGACATTATTGGTACCGAAATTCTGGAAGAGGATCATAGTACTGGAAAGAAATTCTTTAAATTTAATAAAGGTCCAATATTCGCAAATATTGTATTGGCCGATGAAATAAATAGAACCCCACCAAAAACTCAGGCGGCACTTCTGGAAGCTATGCAAGAGTTTGAAGTTACCTATTCAGGTAACACCTATATGTTAGACAGGCCTTTCTTTATTTTGGCTACCCAAAATCCCATTGAACAATCTGGAACATTTCCTCTGCCTGAAGCGCAGCAAGATCGTTTCCTCTTCTATATAAAAATTGGCTACCCATCGGATATAGATGAAGTCAATATTTTAAAAAACACCACAGGTGTAAAAAAAGAAACCGTTCACGAGGTTATTAATGGTGATGATATATTAAGATTACAGCATTTGGTACGGGAAGTTCCTATCAGTGACGATTTAATCCATTTTGTAAGTCAGATAATCCGAGCTACGAGGCCAGAAACAACAACCAATGCCTATGTGAAAGAATGGGTGAATTGGGGAGCAGGTCCACGAGCAGGACAGGCTATGATTGTAACAGCAAAAGCACGTGCTCTATTACAAGGACGCTTAGCGGTTACATTAAATGATTTAAAACATGTTGCTTTACCTGTTTTACGTCACAGGGTGATTATAAACTTTAGAGCAGAAGCCGAAGGTATTACTTCTGACAAAGTCACTCAAGAACTACTCAAAGCTATACTGCCATCTAATTAAAAGAAAGCAAGGTGAGACAAGACTATCATGATTTATTAAAACCTGAACTGGTAAAGAGCGTATCTGGATTATCATTAATATCCCGGGTAATAGTAGATGGATATCTATCAGGGTTAAATCATAGTCGCCGTGTCGGTCCTGGAATGGAATTTAGCCAATTTCGCAGTTATCAGCCAGGAGACGACTTAAGACTTCTCGATTGGAAAATGTTAGCAAGATCAGGGAGATATTATATCAAACAATCTGAAATAGAGACCAATATTTCAGTAAAATTCATTTTAGATTCCAGTAAATCCATGCTCCATCAGGAAAATGGACTGACTAAAATGGACTACGTAAGAGTCCTTGTAGCATCTCTATCTTATTTAGCTCAAAATCAAGGCGATGCAGTCGGCCTCTTCGCACTTAACAATTATCAGCTTCATAGTATTTACCCCAAAGTACAAAAACAACATTTTAATCGACTTCTTTTAGAACTGATTAACATTGAAAATAGAGGCAAGTGGCCAGAGAACCCAAAGGATTCAAGAAAGCTCCATGACCGCACACATAAAGAACTGATTTTTTTTATTACGGATATGTATGAGCATAATAAAGAACTTACAGAGTTTATAAAACGATTAAAAACACTTAGAAACGAAGTGGTTGTGTTACAAATTATGGGGAAAGATGAAATAGAATTTAATTATAAAGGTAATTTAACTTTTGAAGATTTGGAAACAGGTCGTAAACTTAAAGTAAATGCTGCTGAAACAAAGAAGCTCTACCTCAAATCTTTAGATGATATGATAAAGTCCACACGAGATATTCTTTTAGCGAACGATATTAGCTATCATTTGTTTCGATTGGACGAACACATGGGAGAGGCATTGCAACTATTTTTAAAGAAACGAAGTAATTTATTATAGTATGTTTTTTCTAAATCCTTCATATTTATGGGCACTCTTTGGACTTGCAATTCCACTTGCGATTCATTTATGGAGCAAAAAAGAAGGGAAAACTATAAAAATTGGGAGCATCAAACTACTTAGTGAAGCAGACTCAAGGCAAAGTAGCAGTATTAAGCTTAATGAATTATGGCTTTTATGTATTAGAATGCTCATTTTTAGTCTTCTGGTTCTTATTCTTGCCGAGCCTCAAATAAAAAGGCAAACACCAAATACACCTATTACTTATATAATAGAACCTTCTCTAATTAATAATGACCTCATCGTTAAATTAATAGACTCTCTTGAATCTGAAACATCCTTAAGATTGCTACAAGAAGGATTTCCACTACTCTCTACTGATGTCGTCGAAAATATTAAGAATAAGGTTCCAAATTATTGGCAGTTGGTAAAAGAAATGGAATCGCTTGCTTCAGATAGCATTATAGTAATTACAAATGCATTTGCCTCTGGGCTAAAAGGAAAGCGACCAAAAATTAACAAAGCTATTGAATGGTTAATTCTGGATCCAGAAAAACCTGTGGAGCAAGTAATTGAAGCTTCCAAAAAAGGAGAAAAAGTCGAGCTACTCTCCCTGAAAAGCAACTCACAACACATGTCTTTTACGAAGGACACGATTGTCCAAAATAGCGGCAAGTTTATATTTAATGAAACCAAAGACAGTCTGAAATTTAATGACAATAAAAACAAGGACTGGCTTGCAATACGAACAAAACAGCCCATAGAGATTCTTTTGTTTTTTGATGATAAATTTGCAAATGAAGCCACCTATATTGAAGCGGCCTTTAATGCAATATCCAAACATGTAGCACAGCAAATAACAATTAATAAAGTACAAGACATAGCTGGATTAAACTTCTCATCATATGCATGTGTGGTATGGCTCAGTGATAAATCCGACATTAAAACTAGTGTAAAAACGCTTTTGTACAGGCCAGATGATCTCGCACATCACATGATAACAAAAGGCCATACAGATGAAGTCTTTTACTTAACGAAAGCATTGCATACCGAAAATATTATAGATGAGCATTTGCCCGAGCAATTGATGATGCTGTTAGACCTTCATCCAAACCTAGGCAAAACAATTAAACAGTTTGATAAAAGCGTTGTAGCAAAACAAGAGTTGAGCATAATAGATCAAAATGTTAAAACAGATAAAACATATTCGAGTATTTTATATATTTCACCTTGGCTATGGTTATTCCTAGCCTTGCTACTTATATTAGAAAGAGTAATTGCTAATATTAGAAAACAATGAGTGCCGAAGGAAAACACATATTAGTTAAATTTTTGAACCGCTGGCGACTTTTGCTTGGTTTTGAAATATTACTGTATGCTATTGGCTCCTCGATTTTAGTTTATTTTTTAAGTCATACCCTGCTCCTTTCTCTATTATCATTTATTATAATTGCGATTGCCGCATTAATTTTTATTAAACCCTGGAAACCAAATTTAAAATCTACAAGTAGTTATTTAGACGCGCAACTCGATATTGTAGAATATAGTACTGGGCTATTACTTTTACCTCAGGAAAATCTCTCAAATGTTGCCAAGCTTCAGCAACTAAAAATATCCAGACAATTAAATCCTGCTATAAAAAGCATAAAAACGCCCGGACATCTGTTACGAAGCGGCATTATTTCAACTGGACTTATTCTTATTGGATTTTTAATATCTCAATCTAATATTTTAAATTTTAATGAACCACAGCCCGCAGAAGTGACATCTAACCCAATAAATTTTCATTCTGAAGATTCCACCGCCTTAAAAACTGAGCCTCCAAAATTAACTGAACAATTGGTTACCATAAATTATCCAGAGTATACTAATATTCCATCGCATAGAAGTTCTAAAATGGATATTAAGGCCGTTGAAGGATCGAAAATAGGTTGGGAAATACAATTTGATTCAGAGATAAATAGTGCTACCATGGAAAGTATGGGAAGTAATTACCCCATGACACTTCGTAATGGATCATATACAAAACATAAGGAATTAAGTAACTCTGGAATTTATAATTTCAAATTTGAAGATCTCCAGGGAAAATCACATTCATCCGATCTTTATTCAATTGAAGTGGTTAAGGACGCGAATCCGGTGATAGAAATTAAAGGCTTAAAACAGTTCACCTCATTTGAATATAACGAAACCAAAATTGTTCAATTTACAACACATATCTCTGATGATTATGGCATTGCAAATGCTCATATTGTTGCTACCCTAAGTAAAGGTGCTGGCGAGTCAGTTAGATTTCGTGAAGAAAAATTGAATTTTGAGAATCAGGTTACTAGTAAATCAAAAACATTGACGCTCACTAAAAAAATAGATCTTGACAAAATGGATCTTGAGCCTGGAGATGAGCTTTATTTTTATGTTGAAACATCCGATTATAAAACCCCAAAATCGAATATCTCAAGAAGCGAAACTTATTTTGCGGCAATTAAAGACACCGTCTCGTATGTATTTGGGGTTGAAGGCACATTGGGAGTAGATCGTATGCCCGATTATTTTAGAAGCCAGAGACAACTAATTATTGACACCGAAAAACTTATTAGCAAAAGGCCTAATCTCCTTAAAAAAGAATTTAATTTTGAGAGCAATGAACTTGGTTATGACCAAAAAGCGCTTCGAAATAAGTACGGTGAATTTATGGGGGAAGAATCGGAAATGGGTATAGATAATCAAGACATTACTGTGGAAGATAGTGCAGACCCATTGGCGGAATACACACATGACCATGATAGTGACAACGAACATAATTTAGTAGATAAAAACTCTACAGAAAAAGAGGATGCTTCCAAAAACCCCCTTCAAGAGTTTGTTCATGATCATGAAGATCCGGAAATGGCTACCTTATTTGCAGAGTCTCTTAAAACGAAGCTACTCAAAGCTTTAAATGAAATGTGGGATGCTGAATTATATTTGCGATTATACGAACCTGAGAAATCTTTACCTTATCAATATAAAGCCTTAAAACTAATTCAAGACATAAAAAACAGTGCTAGAATCTATGTGCATCGCATTGGATTTGATCCGCCACCAATAAAGAAAGACAAACGATTGACGGGTAAACTTGATGAAGTATCTAGTTATAGAAAAAGTGAAGACATACAGCAAAAGGACATATTTCCTTTCATGCGGCAAAGCATATTAAAATTAGAAGAACTGATTATAACTAAAACCAATATTTCTGAAAAAGATATTACACTCTTTGAACAAGCAGGAAATGAATTAGCAGTAAAAGCTATTGAATTTCCAGGAAAGCATTTAAAAACCTTACAACAGTTAAAGTGGATCATTGAGGGTAAAGAAAATACCATTCAAATATTACAGGAAGTGCAACAAGGTCTGCTTTTGGCAATCCCTGAGACTAACACCAACCCTGTGAAATCAAAATTATTTTCAGATAAAATCAATCAATTACTACTAAAAGAATTGGAAATTCATGATCGCTAATCAAATCGTTGAAAATAGCCAATGGATATGGCATATTGGAATTTCAGCTATAATCATCTGGGCCGTATTTATATGGAAAGAGCGGTTGAATTTTGGCAAACCCAAATTTTATATCAATATAATTATTTCCTTTATCACAATTTTTTCACTGGCCTTACTTTTATTAAAACCTCTAACTCCAAAATCTCAAAAGCAATATAACATTGCCTTACTCACGACAGGATATAATACCACCCAATTGGATAGCCTTAAAAAAGCCCATAAAAAACTGAAAGTTATTAATTATAGTGAAAATCTACCTATACTAAAAAACACAGACTACCCTGATTCTGTTTTTATACTTGGTCACGGACTAAAACCATTCGATCTCTGGCAATTAGATGCTATTAAAACTGGATACCTTGGAGGAAATACGTTGAAAGGCATTAGTGATTTAAAATATAATACAAGCAGTACCGTTGGTGCACAAGCCGAATTTAATGGGCGTTATCTTAATGCAACACCAGGTCATAAACTTATTTTGAAAGCCCCAGGAGGTGAAGCTCTAGATTCTATAACATTGGTATCAAAAAAGTCACAGAAATTTCAATTGACTACAAATCTTAAGATCAAAGGGAAGTTTCTTTATGAACTCATTGAAAAAGATTCGCTTGGCAATAATATTTCTAAAGATCCATTACCGTTAAATGTTACTGAGCAAAATCAACTAAAAATAGTTATCATTAACGATTTTCCAACCTTTGAAACTAAGTACCTTAAAAATTTTTTAGCAGAAAAAGGACATGAAGTTATAATTCGAAGTCAGTTAACTAAGGAACGTTTTAAATTTGAGTATTTTAATATGACTAATAGGCCAATGATTGGTTTTTCTCAAGAAAATTTAATTGCTTTCGATTTACTCATCATTGATGCGATATCTTTGCGAAAGTTATCTAATAAACAAAAGAATTCACTGGAAAAATCAATCCGTAAAAATGGACTTGGTATTTTTATCCAAGGTGATAATAGTTATTATAAATCAGCTAAGAATCTTTTTTCATTCAACTTTGTTCCAGAAAAAAACAATATTATCACCCTTAAGGAATGGCCAAGAGTTAAAATGGCAACGCACACATTTCGTTTTAAAAATGTATTTAGTATACAACCTATTTTCGAAAATAACACAAAAATATGGTCTGCATACAAACGAGCAGGGTTAGGAAGAGTTGGAACTTCAGTATTCCAAAATACATACGAGGCTTTATTAAATGGTCATTCCGAAACCTACCAAAAGTTATGGACCAAAACAATAGAATTGTTAAGCAAAACCGAAAACCCACTAGTGGAATGGAACACAAATGCGCTATTCGCATTAAAAGATGAGCCTTTCAATTTTCAATTAAGAACAGCCGAAACTAATCCTACTGTTATTGCCAATGAAGGCTATAACATTCCCATACGTCAGGATATTGATATTGCTACACTCTGGAAAGGAACCACCTATCCAAGAGACATCGGTTGGAAAAAGCAATTTATAGAACAAGATACGACTACCGTTTTTGAATATTA
>Ga0105356_10004275_pt1 | contig 13789 bp, 9 predicted proteins | sample GOMGulsemesocosm_3_FD_83502 | JGI IMG/M metagenome (GOLD analysis project Ga0105356, IMG submission 83502) | Methane-oxidizing microbial communities from mesocosms in the Gulf of Mexico - GOM9D Gulf of Mexico | ecosystem: Environmental > Aquatic > Marine > Cold seeps | place: Gulf of Mexico...
ATTTATAATATGTTATACAAGTCTGTAAGATTCAATGAATCGTCCATCTCTTTTTGTAATTTTAATAAATCTTTAAATAGTTTCTTTACTCTTGCTGACTGCTCTAGGTTAGCTGTCAAATTTGTCATTTCCTCAGGATCATTAGTCAAATCAAACAACAGTATTTTATGAATCTCTGTAAATATAAAAACGATATTAGGCTTTGCTATAGTTTCCTTATTATCTTTTTTTACACCTGAATTACACGAGGTTAACATAATTATAAGTATGATAAAGTTTAGAGCTTTCATGATATGTACGATTTCCTTTTATATTAAATTATTTTCATTACTAAATCTTAAAATATATCAATACAACAAGATATTTTATTTCATTGTATTGATATATTCTTATGCAAACTATATAACTTTATTCTTTATTCTCTTCTAACAAGGTCTTCAACTCTTTTACCTTTTCTGAATGCACATTGTATAAATTTTTGAACTCTCTTATATCTTTTTTTAAGTTGAACAGCTGCCCTTCAAACAAATCGTCCTTTTTATACCCTCTTTTTAAATCTTCTGCCGCTTTTGACTTATTGTCGTTTCCTGAGTTGTGATCTATTAAAACCCAATCTCCTTTTCGAATAGAAAAATTTCCGTGAGCACTATGGTGAATTGTAAAGGGTCTAATTTCTTTATTTTTACCTTTAAAAGCTGAAAGTATTGAATAACTATCTTCACCTGTTTCTTTTGAAACTTTTTGTTTTGTTATATCCGCTACAGTTGCTAACAAATCTGACAAACAAATTGTTTTTTCATACTTAGATCCTTTTTTTATGTTAGCGGGCCAATGTGCAAAAAATGGGACTCTGTGTCCTCCTTCCCAACTGTCTCTTTTTGCCCCTCTTAATTTCCCCATACTCTCATGCTTGTATTCTTCTATTCTGGCATATGCATGTACCTCTGGACCGTTATCACTTGTTACAATAACCAATGTGTTTTTTTCAATACCTGCTTCTTTTAAGGCACTCATTATACGCCCCACTGTATGATCCACTTCCACAACAAAATCTCCGTATTTCCCAGCATCACTTTTTCCTATAAATTCTTTATTAGGCGCTACTGGTGTATGAGGAGCAGGCAAAGGCATGTAGATAAAAAATGGTTTTTTCCCATCAGCTCCGTACTTTTTTATTTGTTTGACTGTTTTTTCTGTCAAGGCAGGTAAAAAATCCTCAGGCTCAAGACCTTTTACTGAATATCCTGGACGACCAAAAGCACTTCTTCCTTTGAACTTATGATTAGGAGTCTCTACCACTTTGTTATTCTCTATAAATACAAAAGGACTCATATCTAACGAAGCAGGAATTCCATAGTAGTAATCAAATCCATTAGATGTTGGAGTATTTTGAATTTCTTTAGAAAAATCTACATTTCCCCCTTTTCTTTCAGCAACTTTCCCATCTGTTGTTTGCCAATTCATTCCCAAATGCCATTTTCCTATACACGCAGTTTCATAGCCTTTCTTTTTTAGTACAGAAGCCACTGTTTCTCTATTTTCTTCAATCAAAGGTTGACTAAATCCAGTTAGTACCCCTTTCTTTAAACGTGTTTTCCATGCATATCTACCTGTTAAAATACTATATCTAGAAGGTGTACATACAGCTGAACTGGAGTGCGCATCTGTAAAAATCATACCATTTGCAGCCAATGCATCGATATTCGGAGTTTTAATTTTAGATTCCGGGTTTAAAACACTTACATCTCCATACCCCAAATCATCTGCCAATATATATACGATGTTAGGTAATGATGCTTCTGGTTGTTGTTTGTGATTACTGGCACACGAAAAAAGCACGCCCAGTATTAATAAATAAGATTTTCTAATTTTCATTTGATCTACTTTTGGTATTATTTTAACTATTAATTATTCTCTTTATTTGAATATTCTCTATTACATTATGGGATCAATTTGTTTCTTCATACTATCCATATCTACTCTTAAGAATATTTATTTTACACAATGACCAAATGATGTCAATAAATTTGACTGTAGCTAATTCAAACGATTGAACAAAACAGATAAAAAAATAAGTTCAAACTCAACTAACAAATTTTAATTCTATCACTCAAGTCAAAAATAATACAAAAACCGATTTTAAAATACTTCAATTATTACATATATTAGCTTTAAAATATCAATTCCCTTTTCAACGATACAAATACAGTACTAAATTAGATCAATCTTTAAAAATCCTTTAAAAGAAACTAATTATTTGAATCAAAGTTTAATATCATCCTTAAAACGTCCAAAATTGTTCTCTAACCTTAAAACCAAACGCATAAATACACCAACCGTTTTTATGCGTTATTTTCCATTGACTTTGGCACTCTCTTTCATTGTATTTGAAATCGCGCGCAATAACGATCTAGAATCTCGAATAGGCATATCAAAGCCCAACTCCCAAAACAAAATACCTCCCCATCCATTTTCTTTAACAAACAAAGTGTTCTTTATGATACTTTTGATATTCATAAACTGGTAACTATTTACAGAATCTAACTCATACTCAGGTTGATAATTGGTGACAATCTCTTTGTATTTTAAAAACTTGTTTTTGCTTTTTGAACGTCCATAAAAAGGCACACCTAAAACAACTTTCTCCTTGGGTAGTTTTTCATTTGCTACGTTTGAAACCGCATAATCAAATTGATCTTGGTAATTTTTTAACACGACCTCTTTAAGAGGTTCATAGGTCATCAAATGCACTTGGTCTACAAAAGAAACGACTTCCGTTATAAACTTGGTTTGATCTCTACTGTAGTTAAAAGCTGCTGTAAACAATAGCTTCTTCTTTTTCAATTCTTTTGACATTTTTTGAAATAACAGCACCGCATTTTTTTTATCAAAATCACTTTTAGGATATTCCCAATCCAAATCGATCCCTTGTAAATTATTACTTTTGCAAAAACCAATTAAATTCTCTGTAAAAACAGCTCTATACTCTTTAGACGCAGCTAATTTTGAAAAATGTTCTGAATTTTTATTTGCCCCACCTACTCCTAATAATAAAGGAATATGTGTATGTTTTTTTTTATGATTATTTAGTAATTTTAAATCCTTCAGAGTTGTAGAAAGCAATTCCAAAGAACCGTCTTCTTTTGGGCGTATCAATTTGTAAATCAATACATCTACATGGTTGAATATTTCGGGCTCAAAAAACTTTATACTGTTGTATTTTATATAAGCCACAGTTTTGGGCTTTATTTCAAATTTATTCGAACAGCTAAAAATTACAGTACTTAAAACAAGCAGTAGATATATTGATTTCATTTTTTCTAATAAATTATTCTTCGTAAAACTTTCTAGTCTCTAATAAGTAGTCGACACTTTTACTCAGTCCTCCAACCTTATTTCTCAGTATCCATACTTCTCTATGTTCAGCTATTATGGCATCCATTTCTATGGCTAGTTGGTATTTGGTATCTACGTCAACACTCATTATTGTTCCATCTGAAGTATTTAGTTTTGCTATTCCTAAATTACATGCATGAATAGCCAACCTAGCTGCGCTTTCAATTTCCCTATGTATTATTGAGGCGTCTGTTGAAGTAGCTTTTGACTCCGAAACTCTGGCAATGATATGGTACAAAGCATTTTTAGTTTTTGTCAAATTCACTACTGTCAATTTCTTTAAGTGCCTTTGCGCACTCATAGGTTGGTTGCAATACTTTAATAAACTAAAAAAAGTAGAATTAAAAACGTTACTTGGATCAGTTAACTGATTGACATTTCCCATATCATAAATGATTTGAGATGTTTTATTTGCTGGATCTTTATAAATATACCTATTCAATACACTGTTTATATCTAAAGTTTCATTCACCTTTAAGGACCATGAAACAGCTGCTCCATACACATAAGGAGCATAACTACTTATGAGATGCTGATGATGCCCTTTATCTCCCCAATCTGTATTTAAATACCCAATGGCATCATATTTAAGGCCATTTTTAGCCGCATTTACCTGATTAAGAATGGCATTTTCTACCCTACCTGTTATCGATCTCCAAGAAGAAGTTCCTGGACATACATAAAAAGGAATCTTTGCTTTCTTAAATTTTGAAGCTTGCTTATCAAACGGATGGCTAGCCCTATACCCCCAAACCATACAGGTAATATTTTTTGGCAACTTCTTTATTAAATCCGGATAATGTAAAATGATATCTCCCCAAAATTGAGCTTTTTTTCCATTTTTAACAACCTCATCATTTAGCTTCAATAAAAAATCAAGATATACTTGACCTTTTCCTTTTTTGTCAACAGCTTCTTTCGATTTCCCAGTACCCAATTCATAAGGTTCATCTCCTCCAATATTAATATAATCACTAGAAAAATTAGGCAACAACTCACTATAAAGCCCCCCTACAAAACGAACAGATTCCTCATCAACAGCTGACAATGTTTTCCTAAACCCAAGTAAAGGATGGCTCGGGTCTTTTACCTCCTCATTTTCCGCTATATTCCAATACTCTTTATGCTCAAGCCATCTTTGCATGTGTCCAAAACCATTTTGATTTGGAACCAAATCAATAAATTTATCTGCACAATACTTGTCTAAAGCTAAAATATTATCCGCAGAAAGAGCCCCATCATCTTGCCATACTTTTTTATGGTTTTGATATTCGAAAGTATGCTCTGTATACAATTGAATTTCATTAATTTTCCATGACGCAAACATATCTATGTATTGATATAAAGATTCCATAGTTGGTACCTTACAACGACTGATATCCATAGTAACTCCTCTCCTTTTAAAATCAGGATGATCAGATACTTGAACTTGAGGAAAATTCCCATGATCATAGGCATAGTGTGCCATTTGTCCTAAAGTTAGAACCCCATAGTACAACCCAGCTGCATCATGTCCAATAATTTTTATATTTCTTTCTGAAACGTCTATAAAATAACCTTGTATATTTTTTACTTTTTTGGCATCTAAAATCAATTCAATTTCTGGATTTTCTCCTTTGGCTTTATTTCCAGCAATAGAAAAGTGCATTCCTTTTTCTTTCAATAAATTTTGTAGCTGTCTTGCAGCCAGCCTGACATTATTGTTTTTAGAAATCTTGTAGGCTATTATTCTCCCTTTATTGGGTATAAAATTACCTGAGCTAATAATTACTTCTTTAGGAATAGGTACAAAATAATCTTTTAAGGCTGTTTTCTCTTGTGCATTTGAAACGATGCCAAACAGCATCGCAAATGTTGCAATAAATATTTTTTTCAAAGTTTGTTAATTTAGTTCGTGTATAATTTATTAAATGTTGTGATTGCTCCTTTTATTTTATCTGTTTGACAATTTTGTTCTTTGTAACATTTTAAGAAAGAGTCGAAAGACCCCCAATAGGTATGCATAACTCCTAGCATGCGCTCTCTAATGGGGCTCTTACTTCTTTTTCTAATATTTATAGCACTTTCTAATTGCGCTATAGCTATTTCTGGTTTTTGAAAAGAGCAACTAATTACTTGAAAACCTTTGATTGCAAAATAAGCATTGGTAGGTGGTGCAGATTTGTATTGCCAATCGCATATAACAATATCTTTAGGAATCCTATCAATTGCTGTATGTGTTCCATTTTCTGAAGCACTCCACTTCCCTAAACCTGTAGTTACACCATCAATAAGGCGGTCCCCCCACATATACATTGTAACTTTTTTATTTTTTAAATGCGTATTTATTTTTGAGATTTCTCCAGCAAAAAGTCCTGCCTTACTTTTTCCTTTACACCTAGAACAACTAGCTTGTCCTAAGGTAAAAACCTCATCCATTCCCACATGAATTCTTGTTGTTTCAAAGACTTCAATCAACTCATCTACGAGTGCAAAAACAACCTTATGTACTTCTGGATGCAATGGGCAGTAACTACGACAATAAAAATCTTCAGAATGTAAATATTCTCCTGGGTTTTCTTCAAATTGAGGATAAACTCTCAAAAGAGATCTTATATTGTTTTGTTTCCATGATTGGTGCCCTAATAAATTGATAATCGGAACAATTCGTATATCTTGTTTTTTACAAATCTTAACTATTTTTTTTACTTCCTTTTCAGAAAGCGCATTTTTCTCTGCCAATTCTGGGTGGCTTTTAAATTCATAATTGTAATTGACCCTTAAAAACAGCGTATTTACAGAAGTTCTGGATAGATCTTTTTTTATAAATTTCACAAAACTAGAAACCTCTTTAGATTTGGGTGCTGCAATTGCGAATCCTCTTACCTCTAACGAATCTATGCCTGTTTGAGCATATGTAGTTTGAACCAAAAACAGTATAGTAATAAGTACTTTTACTATTTTTTTAAAATTCTTCTTTTGGTATTTTCTCATATCAATTATATTTCTTGAGTTGCTTCTTTTCTCCATTTTCGGACTTTTAAAAGCAGTTCTTTTGCTTTCACGGGCATTTGAGTTGAAATGTCATGTTCTTCTCCAATATCTTCTTTCAAATTATACAATTCATAAGTATCGCTATTGTACCAATCTATCAATTTATAATCTCCTTCCTGTACAACTGCCCCTCCATCGGTTCCACAAACTCGTGTTAAATTACCTCCTGCTGGAAAAAGCCAAAACATTGCTTTTCTCTGTTCTCTTTTTTTTCCTTTCAATATAGAAGCATAGCTGACACCATCTACATGTTGTTCTTTTTTTTGCGGCAAATTTGCTAAGTCTAATAATGTAGGATAATGATCCGGTCCTATTATTTGAGCATTAGATACAAATCCTTCTTTAATTTTCTTTGGCCATTTCACTATATGAGGTACGCGTATTCCTCCCTCATATAACCAGCATTTCCCTGCTTTCAAGGGGTAGTTCGAAGTGCTTTTCCCTCTCTTATTGACCTTAGTACCATCACCATCATTGTCTGATGTAAAAACAATAATTGTATTTTCAGAGAGCCCTAAACTTTCTAATGTCCTCATTATTCTAGATAAGCTTTCATCTATACTTTGAATCATTCCTGCATAAATAGCATTGTCTTGCCTTAATTTTTCATCAGCACTTTTAACTTTGCCGTAAGGATTTCTTTTGAAATTATGTGCATTGATTGTTTTTTGTGCATGTTTTTGATATTCTACTTTTGATTCTAAAGGAGTGTGTACAGCATAATGTGAAAGATAAGCTAAGAATGGTTTGTCTTTATTCTCTTTGATAAATGCAATTGTTTTGTCTGTCAATACATCCGTTAAATAATCTCCCGGACTCCCTTCTTCTTGAAGTCCTGGTACTTTTCTAATATTTCCATCTTCTCCATAAGGATAAAAATAAGATGCAGGTGCCCCCATATGATGACCAGCAACGTTGACATCAAATCCTTGATCTTGTGGATAGGCACCTTCATTTCCTAAATGCCACTTTCCTGCAAAAAAAGTTTTATAACCCGCTTCTTTAAAAGATTCTGCTAGCGTAACTTCATCTGGATGCATGGTTCCATATTCTTTTGATTTTTTAATTCTAGCAGGATACTTTCCTGTCATAATACCATACCTAGAACCAATACACAAGGGATGTGCGGCATATGATTGTGTGAATAAAACCCCCTCAGAAGCAAGTTTATCTATAGTTGGTGTTTGGTATATTTTAGATCCGTAGCAAGCAATATCTGTCCAGCCCATATCATCTACCAAAAAAAACATGATATTGGGAGGTCGCGTTTTTTCTTTTTTTTGTAAGGACGAACAAGCTGTTAAACCCAATATGAATAGGAAGTGGAATAGAGATAATTTCATGTGACGTTTATTTTTCGTTTTTGGCATAATTGATTCCTAATAAATCCCATCTTTTAGATACTCTATTTAATGCAGTTTTAAAATTTTTAAAGTTTTTTTTACTTTTATTTGTCCAACCAACTTCTGCATAAGCTGCAATTCTAGGGAAAGTTTGGTATTCAACATCCTTATTCGTAGGCGTCCACTCCGTCCACATTTGAGTTCCAAAACCATAAACTTTAGAATGATACTTTTTTGGCAACCCTGCTGGTATTGGATCAAAATCATATGCCTTTTCTAATGATAATTTCTTATAATTATAGTCTAAATACGTGTCTTTGTTATGCGAGTTTACAATATAATGCCCTTTTTTAGCCGCTTTTTCTATAAGCTCTAAATTTCCTTTCCAAAATTGAATAATTGTATTTTTCGCCAATTTTGTATTGGCTTCTACATCTTCGCTTTTTTGCCATTTATGGACATTCCCTCCCATAACTTCATTCCAACCGATCATACGTTTTCCATTATTTTCTATGAATTCTGAAATCCTGTTTGTAAAATATATCTGAACGTCTACTGGACTTTTAAGCCCTTTTTCTTTCATTAAAGCAATAACATTTTTAGATTCTTTCCACGCATCATATCCAACTTCATCACCTCCAATGTGTACTATTTTAGAAGGAAATAATTCAAAAACTTCGGTTAAAACATTCTCTAAAAACTCTTTAGTTTTATTACTTGAAGGATCGTATATATCTTTTCTTTTTCCAAATTTAACAGGAACTTCTTGAGGTTCTTTCATTGTTCCCACCCATGGATAAGCAGCAATAGCAGCACTTGAGTGCCCTGGTATTTCAATTTCAGGAATTACTTCTATATGTCTTTCTGTAGCATACGCAATAATGTCTCTAATCTGTTTTTGGGTATAAAAACCTCCATGTGGCATACCTGAATAATCCGTGCTTTTCCATTTTTTCCCGTTCGAGATTTGAGAATCTTTTCTATAAGCACCGACAGAAGTCAATTTAGGGTATTTTTTTATTTCAATTCTCCAACCTGCATCATCTGTAAGGTGCCAATGAAAGATGTTCATTTTTAAAAGAGCCATTTCGTTTAAAATACGTTTTACACAAAACTCACCTTGAAAATATCTAGATTCGTCTAACATATAGGCTCTCCAAGAGAAACGTGGCATATCTTTCACTTCCAAACAAGGTACTGTTAAACTTACTTTCTTTACAGAATAAGCGGTATCAATTCCTGCAGGAAGTAATTGCTTTATTGTTTGACAAGCGTAAAACAACCCTGCGGTTTTAGCTGCTTTTATAATAATTTGTTTAGGAGATATATCCAATTCATATCCTTCATTCCCCAATGAAATAAGTTCTGGATCTACATACATTTTCACCACATTCCTAGACACTCTATTCTTAGATACTCTTTTGGTAGTCTTTAAAACAAAGTTAGATGTAACAGCAAACATATTGGCCAAATACTGTACTTCATCACGAACTTCATCATCAGTATAAAAGATAATTGTTTTTGAGTTAAAAGTAAAAGAATCTTCTTTTTGTATTAAAGATAAAGGCTCTGGAATAATAGTTTGTGCTTTTGTTGTAAAAAAACACAATAATAGCAATATTACATATAATTTCTTCATCACTTATTTTTTAATGAATTTCGAATTTACACATAAAACACTAGTAACCTAAATACAATAAATCTATCTAAATATATTTTACAAAAAGTATATTTCTGTCCTCTTAAAGTTTGATAAAGTCTACCCAAAAGTTTATTTCCAAGAGTATTCTATACCAAGAAATTGAAAATTATGCTCTTTCTGTAACCTTAATTATTCTTGTGGTCCTTTTCTATAAACAATATGCCTTTGGTCCAAACGAGGGTAATGAGATTCCAACTTTTTAACAAACTTATTGTAATCTTTCTTTTCTTTTGAACTCCATGTCAACTCTGCTATAGCACAAAGTCTTGGGAAAGTCATATATTCTACATGACTAGGACTTTTAATAAAATTGCTCCACATATTCGCCTGTGCTCCTAAAACAAGTTTTGCTTCTTCTGCATTTAATTCTTCTGGTATTGGATCATAAGAATATACTTTACTTAACGGTAAGTAATTTTTAAAACGTACATAGGGTTCTTTGTCTCTATCCTTTCCTTGTACATAATCAAAATAGCAAAAAGTTGTTGGAGTCATTATTACTTTGTGTCCCATCTTGGCTGCCTTAATACCTCCTTTTATTCCTCTCCAACTCATTACAGTAGCATTCGGTGCCAAACCTCCTTCTAAGATTTCATCCCATCCGATAATACTATGCTTCTTTTTATTTAAATATTTTTCTATACGCTGTACAAAATAACTTTGTAGCTCCTCAACATCCTTCAAACCTTCTTTTTTCATACGGTTTCTGCAATGAGGGCATTTCCTCCATTCTTCTTTGTTCACCTCATCAGCTCCGATATGAATTTCTTGCTCAGGAAAGAGTGTCATTACTTCATCAAAAACATTTTCCAAAAAATCAAATGTTGTCTCTTTTCCTGGGCAAAAAACAGTCGCCATAGCTCCAACTTTTTCCTCTTTCACTTTTTGTGGAGTACCTGAGCAGGATAAAAAAGGATACGCTGCAATGGCTGCAATAGAATGTGCTGGTACATCAATTTCTGGTAAAATACGAATATGTAATTTCTCAGCATATGTGATCAATTCTTTTACTTCTTCTTGTGTATAAAAACCTTCAGAAGGAATATGATCTTCGATAACCTCTTTATCTTTATACATCAACTTTGTTTGCGCTACTTTAGCTCCTTTCACAGTAAGCTTTGGATATTGCATTATTTGCAAACGCCAACCTTGATAATCTGTTAAATGCCAATGAAACGTATTCAATTTATAAAAAGCCATTGCTTCTAACATTTTTTTTATTGACCTGATAGGTACAAAATATCTCGAGACATCTAAAAGGTATCCTCTATAACCAAACCTCGGCGCATCTTTCACATTCATACAAGGCACTTCTAAATTTAATTTTTCTACAGGATAAACACCATCTATCTCAGGCGGAAGCAATTGCTTTATCGTCTGGCAAGCATAAAACAAACCTGCTGGCTTGACTGCTTTAATAATGATTTGCTTGGCTGATATTTGCAATTCATACCCTTCATCTCCTAAAGATGTAAGCGTTTTGTCCAATATCATTTTGACTACATTTTTTTTTGCCTCTTTTTTAGTTATATCCAGTGTGAAATTAGACGTGATTTCAAACATTCTAGCCAAGTATAGTGCTTCATTACTTGCTTCATTGCTGTTATAAAACAAAGTTGTTTTTTTATTGAAAGTAAAAACGCCTTCCTTATTAATCAACTCCAATGGTTCTGGAATAATTGTTTGTGCATTCACAGAACAAAAACTCACAAACAGCATGAACATACCTAATTTTTTCATCTTATTTTTTAATTTTAAAATTTATTTAGTACTATAATCTATCTCTAGATCATTATTTCTAACTTCCTTTAATTTGTCCTTTAATTTATTTTGAAAATCTTTTACAACTTTTGAATAATCTGGATTGTTGGCTAGATTTATAAATTGTTTTGGATCCTTTATCATATCAAACAATTCTATCCCTGCACTCGCATCTTCATTGTATTGTATGTATGCCCACTTTTTATTTCGTAATAAAAATGTTTTTCCATTTTGACTTACAGAAAATGCCAAGTCTCTTACCTCATATTTTGGATTGTTTAGTGTTTTTACCAAACTTTTTCCTTGTAAATATTTAGACCTTTCTAGCCCTGCCAATTCAGTAATCGTTGGATATAAATCCAATAATTCAGCAAAAGAATTACATACCGCAGGTTTTTTACCTGGAACTTTTATTATCAAAGGAACTCTTGCTGATTCTTCATGCAAACTTACCTTCATCCAAAATTTATGCTCCCCTAAATGAAATCCATGATCAGAAGTAAAAATAACAACCGTATCATCCTCCAATCCTTCTTCTTTTAGGGTTTTTAAGACTTTACCAACTTGGGTATCCATATAAGAAACGGAAGCGTAATAGGCAGCTATGGCTTTCTTTTCTTGTTCAGGCGTCATTTTATGTTTTACGCTATTTACATAATTGATACCACGTTTAGGAATGTCATCCCAATCTCCTTCTACCTGTCTTGGCATAATAGCTTCTTCAAAAGGATAGGGTTTAAAATATTTTTTAGGAGCTACAAAAGGTACGTGTGGACGGACAAAACCAACCGCTAAAAAAAAAGGTTCTTTTTTGTGTTTTCGGATAAGTTCTGAAGCCTTCGCTGCAGTTTTACCGTCAGAATGTAACAAATCATCTCCAAAAGCTTTTACTATCGTCATCACATTACCTCCTTTTTTCGGCAATTTACCCGTCGGATTTCCTTGTACCAATTCAGCCTCACCTTCAGCTTTCCATTCAGGTCCTTGGCTGTTAAAACGTTCCGACCAAGAAGCTGCATCGTCTTGACCGTTACTTCCTTTTTCAATATCTCCAGGCACTCCCATATGGTAAATCTTACTAACTCTTGCTGTATAGTACCCATTGTCTTTAAATACCTGCGACCATGTTTTTCTATCTGGGCCAATATTTTCTCGTCCACTTACATAACCAAATGTTCTTGTGGCATTCGGATAATAACCAGACATAAAGGAAGCTCTAGATGGCCCGCAAACTGGATATTGACAATATGCCTTTGTATATCGTACTCCTTCAGATGCTAATTTATCAATATGTGGTGTTTTGCTAATCTTATTTTCATAAGAAGAGAGTGCTGTAGCTGTTAAATCATCGGCTATGATAAACAATACGTTGAGTTTCTTTTTTTGCCCATTCGCTATTGTTAGCACCATAAATAACAAAAAACATATTTTGTTTCTCGCTTGTTTTCTACATATAGTTTTAAATTTCATCATAAAGGTTCACCGTTTTACTAAGATTTTTCTTTTATTCTTTTTAAAATATCTTTCATTTCATTCACAATTTCAGGGTTTGAATTGTATACATTGTGTTCTTCTTTTGGGTCATTTTTCAAATTATAAAGAACCAAAGGTGTATTTTCTTTTGAGCTTTTGGTTTGCTTCTGATACCATAAGGGAACTTTAGTAACTCCCCCTGAGTTTTTTTCTATTAAAACCCAATTCCCTTTTCTTAATGCAAATTCTCCACGTATAGAATGATGTACTACCGAATTTCTGATTGGTCTTTTTAAATCTGGATTTTTAATCGCTTTTATCAGGCTAAAACTATCTTCTGCGTTGTTTTTCGGAGTCTCAAAATTTACGATATCTGCAATCGTAGAAAAGATATCTGTCTGACATATAAGTTCTTTACTTACCGTGTTAGAAGGAACAACTCCTGGGTACTTTATTATAAAAGGTACGCGATGTCCTCCTTCCCATAAATCTCTTTTAAGTCCTCTCCAATCTCCCATACTTCTGTGTTCAAAGTTTTTAACTCTGTCATACGCATATTTTTCAGGACCATTGTCACTTGTGAAAATAACAATCGTATTCTCATCCATACCATTATTTTTAAGTGCATCCAACACTTGTCCAACCATCCAATCAGTTTGCATCATATAATCTCCATAACCACCAGCTCCAGACTTCCCTTGAAACTGTTTTGCAGGTACAATAGGTGCATGTGGAGAGGGCAATGGAAAATACAAGAAAAAAGGTTTTTTAGTGCCTTTTTGACTTTCAATCCATGCAACAGATTTTTCTGTCAATTCAATTGGAACATTAGGGATGTCCCAATTTTTCACAGCAGGACCTTTGCGACATTCCCAGCCTCCTTCTGCCGTTTTTTTTCCTTTCAGGTCTAATATTTCTGTCGGTATTTCAGTTACTTTATCATTTTCTATCCATGCATATGGTGGGAAATTTATGGTTCCATCACCAAAATAATAATCAAACCCAACAGTCGTTGGTCCTTTTTCAATGGGCTGTGTCCAATCAAAAGAATTTGCTTTTCCAGAGTTGGAGCTTTTCAATC
>Ga0105356_10004277_pt1 | contig 13789 bp, 11 predicted proteins | sample GOMGulsemesocosm_3_FD_83502 | JGI IMG/M metagenome (GOLD analysis project Ga0105356, IMG submission 83502) | Methane-oxidizing microbial communities from mesocosms in the Gulf of Mexico - GOM9D Gulf of Mexico | ecosystem: Environmental > Aquatic > Marine > Cold seeps | place: Gulf of Mexico...
CTAAGGTAGTTATTAGGTGTTGCTGATGAAGAAGTAGAAAGCCATTGACTGATTACTGCACCCCGATTCTGCGGATCTTGTAAAGATATGTTCCACAGTTCACTTACGCCATTCCCATACCAATTGGTCTTTTTTATAGTCTTAAATCCGACAAAACCAAGTCCTTTCATATGAGCCACTGCACCTCCATATCGATGTTTTTGAGTTTGCACAATTCCTGATGCCGATTTATTAACTTCTTTAACCAAATTTAAAGAAGGCGCCGTATTAATGTTTACATAAGGATAGTTTTGACCAAGGTCTGAAGAATAGACTCCTTCTACATCCATTTCATTATTTAGTCTTTTATACAGAATATCAGTAACAATCTCATTGTTTTTGACTTTTTTCAATGTCATTTCTTGCGCATGACTCCTTGGGAATTCATAAGCATATATACTTCCCCCATTTAAAAAAACATATTCAGAGTTGTAGTTCCCTTTCTTTACTGATAGAGCCAAAGGTTTCCCGTACGGTTTGACTCCTGTATTACTCTCTGCCGCATAAAAATCTTGTTCAAACGACACAACCGATCCCATTGTATTTGAGAACAACTGCATTTTTTCATAAGAATCAGTATCCACAGAAGAACTAACTATATGATGTCTTAATATATCTGTTATACCATCACCATTATAATCTTGTGCTATAAAATTGAATTCATAGTAGGGATTTGTTATATTAACTCCACCTACATTTACAGTTCCTGAAGTTGAATAATTGTCCTTATAATTAATTCCGATATAAGAAGATGAAACTTTTAAACCATCTCCTTCTGACATGTAAAAGCGCCAAGTAGTAGCACCGTGTGCAGTTGGAAAAATAAAATCTGTTTTACCATCTCCATTGTAATCTCCTAGCAATGGAGAATATTTCAGTTTCATAGAAGCATCTATTTCCGTATGTAACAACTGTAAATGTTTGTTATTATCTAATCCGTATATATAAACTTTACCTTCTTTAAAATGAAAAATATCTGTTTTACCATCTCCATTAAAATCTCCTGTCAGGATTTTATCAAACCCAGAAATTGTTACTTGCAAGCTTCCTGCATAATTACCTACATAGTTTTCATCTCTTTTTAAATCTATAAAATAAGTGCCTTTGTAATTAGATGTATATGTAGAACAATTACAAGAATCTCCGCCTCCGTAATAAGTAGAATAACTGTAACATGAAGAATAACTATATGGCTTTCCTAGAGCCATAACATCCGTAAGCCCGTCTCCATTAAAATCTCCTGTAACATATTTCATTGGGATTTTCTTGTTTTCTTGTTTTACTGAGACACTAGAACTACTCCCTCCATTACCGTAAGGATCTCCATATGGATCATAAGGACTGGAGTAAGGATCGTTATAAGGATTATAATAAGGGTCTCCATAAGGATCAGCATAATCACAATAATCACTTGTGTAAGTTGGACTGTTCCATGTTTTATCATATTGAAAAACGGGGCCATAAGCCGCCATTGCGAATGTTCTAAAACGTGTTGTATGTACATCTGTAGAAAATGGATACTCTGGAGGATAATTGTAAGGATTGTCTACCACCAACTCACTCACTGTGGTTATTCCTTGTTGCCCCAATACTTTTCCGTTCCATGACAAAATTGCACTACTAAAAGCAGTTTCAAATTTTTCTGAAGTATTTACGGTGTAACCAAAAGAGAACCCACTTCCATCATACAAATTTGTAAAAATATTTAATTTATTTCTTGAATATTTATTATACGTAACCAAATCTGTTTTTCCATCACCATCCAACTCTCCTCCAAAAATAATATCTTTAGTGCTTTTAAACGCTGGATAAACCCCATACGGATTTAAAATTTTATTTAGAGTACTATTTGGTGTGTTTTCATACGTAAATTGAATCGGTGAAAAAGATTCGTTCTTTTCATTCTCTTCTAGAATGGAAGTAATTTTTTGATAATCTAACGAGGATAAACTATGTGTCAATTTATATTTTCGATACAATTTACTACCTCCAAATATTTCTACATTCTGTAAAATTTTTGTTCTTAAAAATTTTTGACCTCCTTTATAGGAAGTTTCTTTTCTTTGCCTTGATACATAGTTGAATTTGATTGTATTTTGACCAGAATTACCTCCGTTGCCTCCATATTTTATTGTGTAGATTCTTAAAAGGTTTTCACTTTGTAAATAATCATATTGTATATAGTTATCTTGTGGATCTATTTTTTTAAACAATGCCCATTCTAATACCCCTCTAGAATTCCCTTGACTTCCGTAAATAGCTCTACTTCCATCTGGATAAAAAACAGTAAAATAAGAAGGACCATAGGTTGAAGTACCATATGCTATAATTTTTACATTGGAATAATTTTCGGTTTCATATACAGAACCATTGGCCCCATAAGTTCCACTTTTTAGTAATAAGCGCTGTCCGTCAATTGAATACCTATCATTTCCATCTAAATCCACAGGATCAATGATGCCGTCATGAAATTTGGTAGCAGGAATTCTGCTAATAGTTGAAAGTCCTGATATATTCCAACCCCAACCTGCCAAACCATTCCCTGCTTGACTGCTAAAAGACAAACCTACATTCGGTACCAAATCTTTGATGCCAGGTGGTAAAGAAAACGGAATACTGTAAGTTGCCGCTCCTGTTAAAGAAACAGAGAATTGCCCAGCTGTACTTCCAGCCGTACCTGAAGATGCTGCTGTTGCTGTTTTTGCCAAAGCACTTGATTTCCCCGTTTTATTACTTGTATTCTTTCCTTTGTTTTCAGAAACAGCCTTATCTTCCAAAACTGCTTTTATTTTCTCTTCGCTTTGGAATTTTTCAAATTCAATTTTAATGTTGTTTTTCTTTGATGGGTCCTCCAATAAATTCCCTTTTGTTTGCGAAAAACCAATCAAAGTTCCTAGTAAGAACAGGATGCTGAATATGTATTTATTTTGTGTCATAACTTCTTTTTTTATTTCTTATTTCATTTTTTTTGTGATCGACTGCTCCTGCTCTTCTTATGTGGATTTTCTCTCTCCTTTGTCGTTCAAAATGACAAGCGACTTAACTCTTCAATGCTACTTGTCATAACATCTAGCAAGTGGGATCTTACCTCTTTCGGAAAGGCAAAAAAACAAACCTCTTACGAAAGCTCTCCCCATACATTTGTCATTTCGAAGCATGAGAAATCTCACACAAGAATGAGCTGTATTTATTGAGACTACCGCTCCTATATTTTTATTATTTTTTTCGTTATTGCAGTACCGTCTTTCAGTTTCATAGACACTACATAAACCCCTTCTTTAAACTGAGTCATGTCTATTTCGATACTTTTTAGATTTGCTTTGAAAGGCAGCCTTGTGTTTGCTCCATTTGACAAATGAATCAAAGTGACTGTTTTTACAAAATCTTCTGCTTCATTCTCCCATCGGAGTACGACTTCTCCTTTGGTTGGATTGGGATACACCTCTACATCACCCAAAGTCTTTATAGAATTTTCTTCACTAGCAGTCCCTTTTTTACTTCCTGATTTAGAAGAAGATGTACAGGACTGATCTGTACAGTATACAATATTGGTCTGATTGCCTGCGGTATCGTAGGTAAACGTAACTTTAGAATCGGGATTTACTCCTAGCAACTCTTCTAGTGTAGGCTCTGAGCCATTGACGAGTTCCATTCTAGGGGCATAGAAATACTGCCTATTGGAAGCATTCGCATCGTAATACAAATAAGCTCGATGTCGCAAAGAAATAGCACCTGTACTCATTTTAAAATCATCAATAGATTGTACTTGTTTCCCTGTAATACCATCATAGATTGCCCCTACATTCGTTGTAGAACTATATGTACTTTCATGCACAAACCCTACTAACAAATACCAACGCTCCAAACGAGGCAAATCACCTGCCCAAAAATAAGGGTTGCTATTTGTTACTCCAGATAGTTCTTTTATTTTATCACTAGGCTCATCACAACCAAAATAAGTAGTACCACTGGTTGTGTTTGTTTTTTTTATCCAAACCGAATAACGGTAGGCTTTGGTGTAATTTACTGAATGATACGTACTGTTCCATCCACCATCTGCTCCACCAGGGGCATTTGGAATGGCTTCCCATAAAACAACATTTTCTCCCAAATGATTGGTTCCCAAAATTCTGTTGTTTTCTACACTGCTTCCATTACTTGAAAAACCCGTTACAGACCCCGTACCCACCGTCCAAGTAGAAGTGTCTAATAAATTTTGTGCGGATATTAAGTTGCAAAACAACAACAAACAATACAATCCTCTTTTTTTCATAGCTTTTATTTTTTTTAATTGAACAATATATAGCACTCTATCACGTTTCAAACAGAAACGCAACAAAATATCTTTATTTCTAAAAAAATTACAACAGGGGGGATGGTATTTCTTTTTCACTTAAAACCAGTACTTAGCAATTATTTTTTAGACATTAAACATAAAGCTAATTTAAAAAAAATACAATACCCTTTTTTGATTGATTTTAAAACCACCTAATTAGAGTTAGGTATTTATACCCAACAGTATCAAGGAATAACTCAAGCCAAGTAAAAAGCTAAAATTACACATACTCATCAATTCCGTTTTTAAAATTTCAAAAAAAATCATTTCCCACACGAAGCCATATACTCTTTATATTTATTCCACTATCTTTAAAAAATGGAAAAGGAAAAAAATTACCCAGGAGTATTTGATAGAGTCAAAGCTGCTACCCTAGATTCAATAGTCGTAGTCTTAATGATCGTTATAACTACGGATATTTTATCCAACTTCAATGATGTACACAACGGCATAAGAGTTATAGCCTTTTTTTTATTATATGATCCAATTTCAACTTCTTTTTTCGGAGCCACTATTGGACATCGTTATATTGGAATTTGTGTAAAAAGAAACGACCTTCAATACAAAAACATTCATTTTTTAAAAGCAACATTACGTTTTTTTATCAAACTTTCTTTGAGATGGATTTCACTACTATACATATCAAGAAGTTCAGAAAAAAAAGCAATTCACGACACACTAACAGGGTCTATTCTTCTCTATAATAAAAAGATTAAATGAGTTTACTTGAAGGATTACTTTTAGGGTTAAGTTCTATACTTTTTATTGGCCCCGTCTTTTTTGTCATTTTAAAAAACACACTCTCTTACGGGAAAATGGCTGGCTTATATATCTCTATTGGTATCTTAACAAGTGACCTGGTTTATATACTACTCTATAAATTCACACTATACAATATTCTAGAGCGTTTTTTAAGCACTAATTACACCTACTGGGTATTTGCGCTACTTCTTTCAACAATGGGCATCCTTAATCTCTTCAAAAAAACAACATCTTCCGATACAGTAAACCCCTTTAAAAACAATGTTTTCATTTTATTTTCAAAAGGCTTTTTAATTAATTTCATCAATCCATTTGTGTTCCTTTTTTGGCTGGGCGTATTTAAATACAACACCTCAAAATTTGATGAATTTGACCAAAACATATTTCTAACCGGCTCTCTAATAGGCATATTTATTATAGACATTTTGAAAGTTTTGTTTTCTTATTATTTAAAAACTTTTCTTACCTCCAAACACTTATCTAGAATCTATAAAATTATCGGAATCTTATTTATTGGTTTTTCAGTATTCATTATCCTACAAATACCTTAATACTCCGAATTTAGAATTCTCTTTGTTTAATGTCTGTTCGAGCGGAGTCGAGAACTATATCAGTTATAAATAGGTCTCGACTCCGCTCGACCTGACATTATTATTATTATTATTACATGCTCTGTTTTATCATTTTAGATTTGTATGAAGCTACCTAGTAACCACTAAAAATTTATAAAAATTAAGTATATTTACTCCTCTAATCTTAAATACATACTTATGAAATTTAATTTTTTGATCATTGCCATCGCCGCTATCGTTCCTTTGTTTATGGGATTTGTTTGGTACAACCCAAAACTATTTGGAAGTTCTTGGATGAAAGAATGCAATTTTACCCTGGAATCAATTGGAAAACCCAAACCCACTATCTTCCTGTATTCCTATCTTTTAAGTTTTTTATTGGCTTTTATCCTAAGTCCTATTGTAATTCATCAATTTGGCTTTTTCTCAATTATTTTTGATGAACCTAGCCTGACCGTAGAAGGATCGGAACTACATACCTATGCTGCTGATTTTATGACCAAATATGGAAGTCATTTTAGAACATTCAAGCATGGAGCTCTCCACGGAACTATGGTAGGACTCTTTATTGTATTGCCAGTTATGGGAACCAATGCTATGTTTGAGAAAAAATCTTTCAAATACGTAATGATCAACGCAGGTTACTGGATCGTTTCTATTGCATTGATGGGAGGAATTATTTGTCAATTCGCATAATGCACATATAAAACAAATAGCTTTTCGAAGTTTGGATTCTTTATTCTTGTAAAAAGATTAAATAAATCTAAAACCCGAAAAGCTATTTAGCTTTAAAACAAAATTCAATTTCGTTTAAATATCAAATTTAATACCCTGTGCCAATGGAAGTTCTTTTCCGTAGTTTAAAGTACAGGTTTGTCTTCTCATATACCCTTTCCAAGCATCAGAACCACTTTCTCGTCCACCTCCAGTTTCTTTTTCTCCACCAAATGCGCCTCCAATTTCCGCTCCAGAAGTACCGATATTTACATTTGCAATACCACAATCAGACCCCAAATTAGATAAGAAATATTCACTTTCTCTTGAGTTCAAAGTAAAAATTGAAGAAGATAAACCTTGAGAAACATTATTTTGAATCGCAATTCCTTCGTCCAGATCAGTATATTTTAACAAATACAAAATCGGAGCAAAAGTCTCTTCTTTTACTGTATTCATTTCAGGTAAAGCCTCGACAATAGTTGGTAAAACATAACAACCAGAAGCATACTTTTCACCTTGCAATACTTTATTCCCACTCAAAACGACGCCACCTTCTTTAACAACATTCTCTATCGCTCTCGAATAGCTCGCAACCGCATCTTTATCAATCAATGGTCCCATATGGCTTTCTTCTTTCAACGGAGAACCTATTCTTATCTGCTCATAAGTCGCAATCAACTTTTGTTTCAACTCTTCATACAATGACGCGTGAATAATCAAGCGTCTCGTAGACGTACAACGCTGTCCTGCTGTCCCTACAGCACCAAAAACGATTGCCGGAATAGCTTGTTTGATATCTGCATTCTCAGTTATAATTATTGCATTATTACCTCCTAATTCCAAAATTGTTTTACCAAAACGCTCTGCCACATGCACTCCAACAGCTCTTCCCATTCTAGTAGATCCTGTTGCTGAAATCAACGGCAATAAAGAATGCTTAGACATTGCCTCTCCAACATCTCTATCTCCAATAACAACCGAAGACAATCCTTCTGGTAACCCTTGTTCTTTGATTACCAAAGAAAAAATATGCTGACAAGCCAATGCAGTAAAAGGTGTTTTTTCCGAAGGTTTCCACAAACAAACATTACCACATATCAAAGAAAGCGCAGCATTCCATGCCCAAACAGCTACTGGAAAATTAAAAGCAGATATAATACCAACTACACCTAAAGGATGCCACTGCTCCATCATTCTATGATTTGGTCTCTCAGAATGCATTTGCAAGCCATACAATTGCCTTGACATTCCAACAGCAAAATCACAGATATCAATCATTTCTTGAACCTCTCCTAAGCCTTCTTGTAGACTTTTACCCATTTCATAACTCACCAACTTCCCTAACGGAAGTTTAAATTCTCTTAACTTATTACCAAGCAATCGAACCGTCTCTCCTCGTGTTGGAGCAGTAACCTTTCTCCATTCTAAAAAAGCTTTCTGTCCCACCTCCACTACTTCATCTAAATCGTCTATTGTAGCAGTGGAAACACTACCAATTCTACTCCCATCTACAGGAGAAGAAATATGTATCACGGGTCCATTCCCGTGTTTTGCTACAATTCCAGTACTCAATCCATGAGCAAATTCTGGGATATTAAAAGCTTCTAATAAATTCATTTTTTTATTTTTTTATTTGTGTTGAATATGTACTCTCAAAAATCTTATCTGCATTACCGGTCTCAAACCCTTCTCTACGATGGCATGACCTCACCTTTGAAATCTCTAAATCTTTATACTCTGGCAGAACTCTACGCTCTGCAAACTCTACATAACTCCCTGAAATAACATGTGAATCTCCGCCACTAAACTCAGCTATAAGCCTCTCAGCAACCGTACTACTTTGCAATAACAAACCATCCTCACTGATTTTTATAACCCCTCCGGCATTATTTAAATCTACACCAATTTTATTTAAAAACCTGTTGAATTCTTCAAGCGTATTATACCCTACTTTTAAAGCATGTATACTTATCGTATAATGATTTAAATAATAGCGATTGTAGATTACCCATGATGCATACTCACTTTCCTGAAACAAAGAGAGATAATCTTTTAAAGAAGGAATCTCCCACAACGATTTTGTAAAAAACTCTAGAACCTGATCTACAGATTCTACATCAATCAAATCTACAGGATCCTTATCTATTGAACTTGTGTATTTCTTAATTATTTTTTGAACTGAACTTGACAAATCATCAACACGCAACTCACTTATAAACACTCTAGGATACACAGGGCTAGGTGGCGCATACCAATAAGCATTCAATTTCTTTGATTCAAAATGAAAATAATCTTTTTTAACATAACCATAATGAAGAAATATTTTCTCAAAAGACTGAATTCCCAAATTAGACACTCCTAACGTCCTAAACGCAATATGGTCATTTACAATTTCATCTACCTCCTTTATTATTCCTTCTGACTTCATTGCTGATGAAATCAATTTCACATCAGAAACTCGTTCTTCATAAGTTTCAAACAAACCGCTTAAAACCTTATCTAATTTACCTACTCCTTTAAACTCCATAACTACTCAAAATATTTACCATAATGCGTTTCTTTAAAAAGCTCAAATGGAATTTCTTCTTGTTTTACAAAACCCTCTTTGGGCAACTTACCATCAAAAACCATTTCTATAACCGCAGAAACAGAAGCCGCCGTAGTCCAAGAAATAGCACGCCACATGTTTCCATTGATCTCTTTAGGATAATACGCTTTGTAAAACTCTTTTCTCAAAAGTTGATCACCATTCCACCCCTCTACAACAGCATACACATACACCACATCATCTGCAACAGGAGGTTTTGCTTCTAATAATATTTCTTCCAGTTGTTTTTTGTCATTTTTCAACAACAATTCATACATCAAAAACTTCATCAACTTACCATGCCCAGGGTACCGTATAGATTTGTAATTTAAAGTATCCACTTTCCCTTTGTAAGTTTCACACATTGTCCCCAAACCTCCAGAAGTCACAAAAGCTTCAAATTCCTGTCCTTCAATATTTATATATTCAATTCCATCTAAGGAAGGTACCGTCTTCACTTCTCCATTATGAATAGCCTCTGCGTCGTTTATATATTCGTTTATAACTCCAGCTGGCGACCAAGTAAACGAATATGCCAAAAGTCCATTTGGATAGCGAGGAAGCGCTCCTACACGCAATTCAATATCACGTAGCTTTGTGAATTTATTAGCTAAATCCGCACCAACAATCCCAATAAACCCAGGCGCCAATCCACATTGAGGAACCATTACAGCTTTCGATTCTTCAGAAAGCTTACGAATATATTGTGTTGTACCTACATCTTCCGTCAAATCAAAATAATGAACCCCCAATTCAGATGCAATCTCCGCTATAGGCTTGTTCAAAAAATAGGGAAGTGCCGAAACCACTGCATCAAATTCTTTCAACGTACTTCTCATAAAATCAACATCTGTTACATCCCCTTCCAAAACATCAAAGGGTAAATTGATATTGTAATAAGGTTTCTTTTGATCCAAACCTTTAACCGAAAATTTCTCATGTAATAGCACGCCCACTAAAGAACCTACTTTCCCCATACCTAAAACTATTATTTTCTTCATATAGTAAAAAATTATTTCATTTTAAATTTACATAACATATTGTAAAGTTATTGCTTAATTTTGATAACTAATATTTCTTAATTTGTATTACATGATAACCAACGGTAATGGAATAGAGTTTCGTCATTTGAATTATTTTAAAATACTCGCTGAAGACTTGAACTTCCGAAAAGCTTCAGAACGCTTATTCATCTCACAACCAGCGCTCAGCAAACAAATAAAACTTTTAGAAAGTCTACTTAATCAATCCTTATTCACCAGAAATAACAAACAAGTCAACCTAACAGATTTTGGAAAAGAATTTTACACAGAGACTTTGATCATCATTAAAAGTAAAGAAAACATGCTACAACGCCTCAATCAATTCGATTCTGGCGAAAAAGGAGTTTTAAAAATCGGCCTTGTAGGATCAAGTATGCTCCTAAATTTACCAAAAAAAATAGTAAACTACATTAAAGAGTACCCACAAGTTGAAATTGCTTTTGAAGAATCCTCCAACCAAGAACAACTGGCCCTACTGCAAGAACACAAATTAGACATCGGTTTTGTAAGAACGAACCAAATCACACCCAATTTAAATATAAGGAGTATCTACAAAGAGTCATTTATACTTATCCTACCTAAAAACCACAGGATAAACGCTTCGAACTTCAAAAATATTGCGGAATTAAAAAATGAACCGTTTATATTATCCCCCAACCCTAAAAGTTCGATGTATTACAATAAAATTGTTTCATTATGTGTAGACGCTGGCTTCTCTCCAAGAGTCATACACAAATCTATAAATGCAATTACTGTATTTAAACTTGTAGAAAGCGGCTTAGGCATCTCTATCCTTCCTGCTTCATTTAAAAATATTTTCAATTTAGACGTGACACAAATAGAACTAGATTCTCCTGTACACCACACAGAATTATTTGCAGTATGGAACAAACATCACAACAACAAAGCTTTGAGTAATTTTTTAGAGCGGCTATAATCCTATACTCAATACACATAGCTTTTCGGTTTCTTGCCTCTTTCTTTTTCCTTTTATCTTCGCTTAAATTTGAAACGATAACTAGGCTATCCTTGAAAACTTAAACTTGTTAAAAGAAAAAATAAATTTGTCAAAATTCCCAAAAACCTAAATCCATTGAGTATATAAACATCAATAAAGTCAAACTGAAATAATATTCTAAACTATTTTTTCTTTCGAAACACAAAATAAAGACCAATCAATATCAAAGGAATACTAAGCAATTGCCCTGTATTCAGACTCCAACCACTTCTATCGTCTATTTGTGCCTCTTTCAGAAACTCAACAAGAAAACGAACAGACCACAAACAAGAGAAAAAGATTCCAAACAAATAGCCTAATTGCTCCTTTTTATTTGTTTTCCAATACAACCTCCACAAAATCAAGAAAACAATAAGATACCCAAAAGCCTCATACAATTGTGTTGGGTGCCTTGGAAAATCTTCCCCTAACTTCTTGAATATAATTCCAAAATCACTTCCTGTTGGTTTTCCTATGATTTCAGAATTCATCAAGTTACCTATTCTGATAAAAAAACCAGCCAACGCCACTACAATAGCGACTCTATCCAATATAAACAACAAGGGTTTCTTTAGGATATTCTTGCTATACAGGTACAATGCGGTAATAATTCCAATTGCCGCACCATGACTCGCCAAGCCAGCAAAGCCAGTAAATTTAAATGGAGAAAACTTAAAAGGCAATAGAATTTCAGCCAAATGATCTTTAAAATAAGCCCAATCATAAAAAAAGACATGTCCTAAACGAGCCCCCAAAACAGTAGCAAGTACAGTATACACAAACAACTTATCTAGTTTTTCCAAAGAAAGACCATCTTTAATGAAAATTTTCTTCATCAATGTCAATCCTAAGCCAAATGCCAAAACAAACATCAAACTGTAATAACGTATTACAAAAAAACCTAAATCAATCCCTAAAGAAGGATCCCATGTAATTGCTAAATAACTCATACTTTATTTTTTTATTTATTTAAGTCTACTTCTGACTTTATTTTTTTTCTTTTCCGGAACAGGATCATAACCACTTCCGCCCCATGGATGACAACTAAATATTCTTTTAAGCGCTAGCATTCCTCCTTTTAAAACACCATGCATCTCCAACGCATCTATAGCATACTGAGAACATGTTGGTGTATACCGACAAGCCGATGGTGTATACGGTGAAATCGCTACTTGATAAAAACGCACCAAGAACACAAAAGGAAAACGAATTATTTTTTTTAATAAATTCAATTTACATTGTATGTCGTTCCTTCTTTTCCATCTTTCAACTGAATATCCAGCTGTAATAATTCATCACGAATTTGATCAGACAGCGCCCAATTCTTATTATCTCTCGCTTCTTTTCTTAATTGAATCAACAATTCGATCGTTCCATTCAGCTTTCCTGAACTATCACTGCTTGTCTCGTTCTCCAATCCTAGAACATCAAAGACAAATGCATTCATCACTTCAGACAAAGACTTCAAATCTTCGCTATTCAGCGTTTCTTTTCCGTCATTTATTAAATTGACATACTTCACCCCTTCAAACAAATTAGCTATCAAAATAGGACTATTAAAATCATCATTCATTGCTAAATAACAAGATGCAATCCATTTTGAAACATCTAGAGAAGATTTCTTAGAAGCTTTTAAACTTTGTAACATATTGATTCCTTGCATCAATTTTTGAAATCCTTTTTCCGAAGCTTCCAAAGCAAGACTTGAAAAATCTAAATTACTTCTATAATGAGCCTGCAACATAAAAAAACGTGTCACACTAGGCGAAAAAGGCTTTTCTAAAATATCATTCTCACCAGAAAAGATCTCACCAGGAAGAATATTATTCCCCGTAGACTTCGCCATCTTCTGCCCATTTAAAGTCAACATATTGGCATGCATCCAATAATTCACTGGGTTTTTACCATTTGTACAATTTGCTTGTGCTATTTCACATTCGTGATGCGGGAATTTTAAATCCATCCCACCTCCATGAATGTCAAACTGATCTCCCAGATACTTTGTACTCATTGCTGTACATTCAAGATGCCAACCAGGAAAACCATCACTCCATGGCGACGGCCAGCGCATTATATGTTCTGGGCTTGCTTTTTTCCACAAAGCAAAATCTTGTGGGTTTTTCTTTTCTGATTGCCCGTCCAAAGTACGTGTATTATGAATCGAGTCTTCTATATTTCTTCCAGACAAAACTCCATAATTCTCAGTTTCATTGTATTTCAAAACATCAAAGTAAACAGAACCGTTGACTACATATGCCAAACCTTTATCTAAAACATCTTTGATAATCTCTAGCTGCTCAACAATATGCCCTGTCGCTGTAGGTTCAATACTTGGTGGTAAATTATTGAATTTTTGTAATATCTGATGAAAATCTACCGTATAACGCTGTACAACTTCCATTGGCTCAATTTGCTCTATACGCGCCTTCTTAGCAATTCTATCCTCACCAACATCTGCATCATTTTCTAAATGACCTGCATCGGTTATATTGCGAACATACCGAACTTTATACCCCAAGTGTTTTAAATACCTGAACACCAAGTCAAACGACATAAAAGTCCTTACATTACCTAAATGCACATTGCTATAAACCGTAGGTCCACAAACATACATCCCTACATTCCCTTCATTTATTGGTGTAAAAAGTTCTTTTTCCTTGCTTAATGAATTGTAAATTTTAAGCTGATTTTTTTTATATAAACTCATCTTGTCTTATCGTATCTTAAAGTGGGTAA
>Ga0105356_10004278_pt1 | contig 13788 bp, 13 predicted proteins | sample GOMGulsemesocosm_3_FD_83502 | JGI IMG/M metagenome (GOLD analysis project Ga0105356, IMG submission 83502) | Methane-oxidizing microbial communities from mesocosms in the Gulf of Mexico - GOM9D Gulf of Mexico | ecosystem: Environmental > Aquatic > Marine > Cold seeps | place: Gulf of Mexico...
AATTGATTGTCTGACTTATTGGCGTATTGAGTACCGATGGTATTAAAGTAATTATCATCACTGATGTTGGTGTAACTTGCAGCAACGCGCCAATTAGTATTGATGCTGCCATCATGACGCCAATGAACTAAGTAACGTTTGTCGCCATCTTCTGATTTGTCTGACGGTAAAAATTCGAGATTAAATAAACCTTGCTGCTGATCAATTAAGTAACGAAACTCAGAGATTAATTGCAGCCCACGGTTAGTCATCAGGCGTGGAGTTAGCGTTAAGTCATACTCTGGTGCAATATTCCAGTAATACGGAACGCTGATATCTACCCCGTTATTACTGCTGCTGCCAATTTTTGGGTATAACAGTCCCGAGGCGCGTTTGTCTGAAATTGGTAGGCTCAAGTAAGGGAAATAGAACACCGGCACGTCAAACACTTGCAAGGTTGCTTGGCGCACTATTGCTCGCTCTTTGTTAGCGTCAATGGTGATCTTTTTGGCGACCAGCGACCAGTCAGGCTTCTCTCCGGCACAGGTGGTAAGTAAGGCCTTGTCGAGAATTAGAAAACGATTATTTCTGACTCGAAATTTTTCGGCCTTGCCGTTAACCATCATGCCATTAAACCAGTATTTACTATTAACAAGCTCGGTATTTTGGCCGTCGAGCGAACTGCGTAATGAATCGCTGGTCAAGGTAATAATATTGTCTTGATAATGCAGATTACCAGTGGCAACAAAACTGTCACTGGCGCGATCAATATCGGCGCGCTGGGCGTTAATATAGGTGGCACCGCGAATTAATTCGACATTGCCCTGGTAAGACAGTTGATTTGGATATTGTATTTCGGTGTTATCAGCAATGATAAAAAGCTGATTAGGGTTGGTCAACTGATCTAATGTTGGCAATTGATTTGGCGCGATGTATGGCGAATTAATGTCACACTGAGCTATAGCAGGTAATGGTTGTGTTTTCGCTAAGGCACTGTGAACAAAAGAAAGTAATGCTATGAGGATGATAATTTGCATATGCTGGCTATTGCACCTAAAAGTCGATCGATAATTCGAGAAAATTCGAACGGGGCTAAGAAAGCGTCGATTCACTTATTGTGAGCGAATTCCCCGATGGCGAAAATAAACAGGTATACTAGCGTAATTTTACGGTTAGGGCTATGTATCATGGGGGCTATTTTGATTGATCGGCGTGCACAACAGTTAACGGATTGGCATCAACAGCAGCAGGGCCTTGTGGGTGTTGAGTTACAAGTATTAAGTGCTGACGCCAGTTTTAGACGTTACTTTCGACACGTTGTTCAAGGTTGCTGTTATGTTTTGGTTGATGCGCCGCCAACGACAGAAAAAAACCGTGAATTTGTTGCCCTAGCGCTTGCCTATGCAGACGCTGGCATTGATGTGCCTCGAGTGATTGCTTACGATCTGGAACAAGGCTTTTTGTGTCTCACCGATTTAGGCGACCAATTGCTACTGCCTTTGCTGCAGCAGGGCCAATTAGCGTGGTATCAGCTTGCGATAAAGCAGCTAGGTTTAATTGCTAGTGTTAAGCTTGCTGAGCAAGAGCGGCTTTATTATGACGCTGATTTTTTTACGCTAGAGCTCGCCTTATTTAGCGACTGGTTTGTGCGTGACTTATTAGGTATTAGCTTGAATGCCAGCGACAGTGCGGCATTAACAGACTGCTTTGAACTATTAATAAGCAGCGCTACTGCTCAGCCATTGGTTACTGTTCATCGTGATTTTCATAGCCGTAATATAATGGTGCGCGATCAACAGTCGTTAGCGATTATTGATTTTCAAGATTCGGTCACTGGCCCGCTAACCTATGATGTCGCGTCGTTACTAACCGATTGTTATTTTGAGTTATCAACAAAGCAGCGTTTGTCTTTGTTGCAACAGGCCCATCAAATGTATCTTGATATGGCATTAACAACGGCTGATTTCGAACAATTTAAGCGCTGGTTCGACTGGATGGCATTACAGCGGCATTTAAAGGTTTGTGGCATTTTCAGCCGGCTGTGTTTGCGTGATAACAAACCGGCTTATTTGGCAGATTTGCCCTTGGTGATTAGTTATATCGTGCGCACTTGTGAGCAATACCCTGAGCTGGACGCATTAGCGCAGCTATTTAAGTTACAAATTTTACCCCAGCTGGCGACAAGGACAAGTTAATGCGCGCAATGATTTTAGCGGCAGGACGTGGCGAACGAATGCGCCCGTTGACCGACAGTATGCCCAAGCCGTTAATCCCGGTCTTGGGCAAACCTTTGATTGAATATCACCTTGAAAAACTGGCGGCGGCTGGCGTTACCCAAGTGGTGATTAATCATGCATGGCTTGGTCATATGTTAGAGCAACAACTTGGCGATGGTCAGCGCTGGGGATTGACGCTACATTACTCCAACGAGCAACCAAGCGCCTTAGAGACCGCTGGCGGCATTGCTAAAGCGTTGCCATTGCTGGGCGATGAGCCTTTTTGGGTAATTAACGGTGATGTTTGGACAGATTTTGATTTTTCAAAACTGCCACAACAACTCGCTGCCGATACTTTGGCACACCTACTGTTAACGGATAACCCTGAACATCATCCACATGGTGACTTTGCGTTGGACAATGGCAGGCTTTGCAGCAATAGTGCAGTTAAATATACCTTTAGTGGTATCGGTTTATATCATCCATCCTTGTTTACCCATATTGGAACTAAATCTGCGGCTTTAGGTCCATTATTGCGACACAACATTGCAAAAAATCAGGTGTCAGGACAGCTGCTTATGGCACAATGGGCCGATGTTGGAACGCCGCAGCGGTTGGCGAGACTAGAAAGTCAGTTAAATTTAGAGGAAAGCGTGTGAGAATTTGGGGAAAAATCTTAGGATTTATTTTTGGCTACTTTTTTGGTGGCCCGCTCGGGGCAATATTTGGCCTGTATCTTGGTTATCGCTTTGACCGGAGCATGGGTCAAGATTTCTCTAATCAGGGTGGTTTTAGCCGCTATTTCGTTAACAAGAAATCTTTTACTAACCAGGCAGTATTTTTTCACGCAGTTTTTTCTGTTTATGGCCACATCGCCAAAGCTAGCGGCCACGTAACACCGCAAGAAATTCAGGCCGCTTCAATCTTGATGGACAATATGGGGCTAACGGGCGACAAACGCCAAGAAGCCCAAGCTGCATTCGCCCAAGGCAAGGCTAATGACTTTGACTTAGAAGAAGTATTAAAAGAATTTAAGCGCAGCTCATTTGGCCAGCGCGATATTTTGCAGTTATTTGTTGAGGTGCAATTGCAGGCAGCGTTTGCCGATGGTGAATTGCATCAAAAAGAGCGTGAAATATTGTACACCGTGGCGCGAGTATTAGGATTTTCGGTGCGTGACATCGAGCGGTTGTTACAGCAACTCGAAGCGCAAATGCATTACCATAAGCAGCAACATGCTCAAACGAGTGGGCCGAGCATTGATGATGCTTATACCATCCTTGGGATCAGCGCTGATGCTGATGACAAGGCGGTTAAAAAGGCGTGGCGCAAACTAATGTCAGAACATCATCCAGATAAGCTAGCAGCTAAAGGCTTGCCGCAAGAGATGCTAAAAATTGCCAATACTAAAGCGCAAGATATTCAAGCAGCTTATGAGCGAGTTAAACAACAACGTGGTATGAAATAAAGAAGGATGACTGGAGCGGGTATTGGTTGCTCCAGTCAACGTTAGAGCAGGATTTACTCGTGTTCTTCGTCATCAATATTAGGGTTCGACCGAGGTTCGAATAACTCAGGAATGATTCGAATCGACTTGATCTTATTCTTATCAACTTCAAGCACTTCAATTGGGTAACCATCAATCTTAAAACTAATGCCCGCTGTTGGTATGTCTTCCATGTGTTCGATGATTAGGCCACTGATTGTTTTGGGCCCATCAGTAGGTAAGTGCCAGCTCATTTCACGGTTAAGTTCACGAATATTAATCGTGCCATCAATAATGTAAGTACCGTCGTCTTGCAGATGAATCTCATCGCTAACTGGTGATGAAACGCCAGTGGTAAAATCACCAACAATCTCTTCTAAAATATCTTCAAGCGTCACTAGGCCTTGAATGTCACCATATTCATCCACTACTAAGCCGATCCGCGCTTTGTTCTCTTGAAACTTCATGAGTTGGACGTTTAAGGTTGCACCTTGCGGAATAAAGTATAATTCACGCACTGAACGGACTAAGTTAGATTTATCGAATTGATTTTTCGATTGTAAGTGCATTAATTCACGTGCGTGAATAAAGCCAACTGCGTCGTCGATTTTATCGCGATAGAGCAAAATTCGAGTGTGCTGACTATGACTTAGCTGACGCTGAATACTTTTCCATTCGTCGTTGATATCGATGCCTGCGATTTCAGAGCGCGGGATCATGATGTCTTCGACTGTTACTTTTTCAAGATCTAAAATACTGGTCAGCATGTCTTGGTGCTTTTTCGGGATCATGCCAGTTGTTTCACTCACCACCGTTCTTAGTTCATCACGGCTGAGTCGGTCAACGGTTTTCTCATTGACGTTAACTCCAAACAGCATCAAGATGCCATTGGTGATCAAGTTAACTGTCCACACTAACGGATAAAGCAACTTAAGTAGAGGCAGCAAGATCATTGAACTTGGAAAGGCAATTTTTTCAGGGTGCAATGCCGCAATAGTCTTAGGCGTGACTTCAGCGAAAATCAAAATAACGAAGGTTAGTGTTACCGTGGCAATCGCGATACCGACATCACCAAAGAGTCTAATACCGATAATCGTAGCTATAGCTGAAGCGGCAATATTAACGAGGTTATTGCCAATTAAGATTAAGCTAATTAGCCGGTCGGGTCGTTTCAATAATTTATCGACACGTTTGGCCGCACTGTCCTTATTTTTAACCAAATGCTTAAGCCGGTAGCGGTTAAGCGACATCATACTGGTTTCTGAACTAGAGAAATAAGCAGAAAGCAAAATCAGTAGGGATAAGATCCCAAATAAGGTTAGGGTAGATATACTATCCAAGTAAGTTATTCCTGTGTAATTTAATATGCTCGTTATACGTTTTGTGCCACAGCACTGTCAAGGTAATAGTGCGTTAGTGGATTAATATTTCGCTAACGAGGCGACTGCCAAAATAAGCTAAGGTTAAGATCAAGGCGCCAGCAATGGTAAACTTTACCGAGGTTTTAATACGGACACCGCGGTCATGGTGGCGCCATAATAAATAGCAATAAAGCATCCAAGCGATTAGCGATAATATCGCTTTATGGGCCTTGCCTTGAGCAAACATGTCCTCAAGGAATAAAAATCCGGTGGCCAATGACATGGTTAATAAGATTAGACCAGCCAGCACCAATTGGAATAATTGTTTTTCGACCGTCAGTAACGGCGGTAGAGGCGACTGCGCAAGATTGAGTTGCTTGCTCTTGAGGCGCTTATCGATAATGCTAAGCTGAATCGCATAAAACGCAGCTATTACTAGGGTGCTGTAAGCACTTAATGCCAAGCAAATATGAATAAGAATTTCAGGGTGTGTTTCAAAGTGGGTAATGTAACTAGATGGTACTAACCACACGCCAAGTACAGCGATAATCGCGAAACCATAAACAACGGGTAATAAGGTTGCAATGGCAAACCGCGGCAAAGCCAACGTTAGCATGGCAGCAATAATCCAGCTGACAATTGACGCAACCACTAACAAACTCATGTTTTGGCCATCAGACGCTAAAATGGTGGTGCCCAGTGCAATGGCATGCCAGCCAATGGCTATTGCCGCGACGCCTAAAATTAGTTTTTCGTTAATTTTGGCATGTTGAAATAGATTTTTTAAAACTAAGAATAAACTTAGTCCATAGAAAATGGCAGCGCTAGCAGAAAATATCTCGGTGAACATATCAGCATTAATCTATTAAATTAGGACTATATTATATAGCTAAGTTTATTTAACTACAGTGGTTTATATCAATAAAGAATCTTAATTTTTACGGTAAGTAGACATATTGAAAAAAAATGTACATCAGGACCGCCCAAATAGCAATGGCTCTGACCTTGCGGCAATAGAGGCAAGGTTGAGGCGTAGTTTTATTACCTTGAGCTTGGTCGGCTTTTTTATGGGGTAATTTGATCATCCGCTGCTCGGTTGTTGCTAATCCTAATTAGTCGTTAGTTTATCAGGATATTCAATTGAAGCTGTAGCGTTAATTTGTTAATTTTGCAGCCTAATCTCTGGAACAAAGGAATAGCTGTCATGGTAACTGCAGTACTGCTCGACCAACAAACTTTAGGTCAAGATGTTGATCTAAGCGCTTTAACGGCACTTTTTAGTCATTGCACCAGTTATCCCCTAACGGCTGCTGATCAAGTGGCTGAACGTTGTCACAATGCGCAGGTAGTGATTACCAATAAAGTGCAGCTCAATCGCGAGCTATTAAGTCAGTTGCCAGATCTTAAGTTAATCGCGGTGGCCGCTACGGGCACCAACAATATTGACTTAGACGCCGCCAGTGATTTGGGCATAGCCGTGATTAATGTTGAAGGTTACGCTGGGTCTTCGGTCGCACAGCACACCTTTAGTTTGTTGTTGCAGCTAACGAATAAGGCGCGCCAATATCAAGCGTTTATTGATAATAATCAATGGCAAAAGAGTGCGTTTTTTTGCAACTTAGATTATCCGATGATGGAGCTGGCGGGCAAAAAAATCGGTTTGGTTGGATTTGGCACACTAGGTCAGGCGACTGCTAAATTAGCGCAGGCTTTTGGCATGAAACTATTAATCGCCGAACGACCTGGAGCAACCATTATTCGTGAAGAACGGGTCTCATTTGAACAAATGTTGCAACATGCTGATGTCGTGAGCTTACATTGTCCACAAACCAAAGAAACAGAGCTGCTGATTAACAGCAAAACCTTAAAGTTGATGAAGTCGACTGCGTTATTGATTAATACGGCTCGTGGCGGTCTGATTAATGAACCCGATTTAGTTGCGGCGCTTGAAAGTGGCGAAATCGCTGGTGCGGCACTTGATGTATTATCGACCGAGCCACCAGTGGCTGGTAACTGCCTGTTAGATTATCAGGGGCCTAACTTAGTGATTACTCCGCATATTGCCTGGGCAACGGCAGAGGCGCGTCAGCGGTTAGTTGATTTACTAACCGCTAATATATCTACATATATAAATTAATTACATGCTTATGTAGCTGCTTCAGGTAAGCAAGTCAAAGACGCTCAACTCGCCGTGAACCCATCCGTGGGGGCTTGAACTGGCATCACTGCTACGGCGAACTTCCTTATATCCAAGATATAAGGGTTCTACCTTCGCTCCCAGTAACAGTTGGCTTACTTTAACCCGCTTACCTATCGATTTAGTCGCAACCTGAGTAATCTGCACAAGCATGATTAATTATTGCAGTCAGGTTCAAAAAATAGCCACGCAACTTGTGGGTATTGTTGCTTAAATTGAGCCTCGATAGCGTTAATTTGGTTGATCATTTGACGAGCGCTGAGCTCGTCATTCATTTGCACCTTAACCGCCACCATAACATCGGGGCCAAGTTGTAGGGTCAATAGGTTATAAAGTTGCACGACATGAGGGTGTTCGGTTAGCGACTGGCGCATTTGCTGTTCAATTAAAGGGTCGACACCTTGGCCAACTAATAAGTCCTTAACTTCTCGTGCAATTAATATTGCAATAACCACCAATAAGACGCCAATACCAATTGAACCTATGGCATCATAAATCGGGTTGCCGGTGACCATGGTTAAAATAATCGCACTCAGCGCAAAGACTAAGCCTAGTTGCGCCGCCAAATCTTCGCCAAATACTACCAATAACTCACTTTGGCGGCTTTCTCTAAACCAGCGCCATAACGAACGATCGCCTCGTACTTTATTTATTTCAAGAATGCAGCCCCACAAAGAAGCGCCTTCGGCAAGGATCGCAAACACTAATACGCCAATCGCAATATAGGGTGATGACAACGGTTGATCGCTGTTGAGTTTATGCATGCCTTCGTAAATAGAAAACATCCCGCCAACAGAAAAAAGCATGATCGCGACAATAAATGACCAAAAGTAGACTTCTTTACCGTGACCTAGTGGGTGTTCTTTATTGGGGGGCTTTTTCGCTTGTTTAAACCCTAACAGTAATAGCCCTTGGTTGGAGCAATCAGCGGCCGAGTGTACCGCTTCTGCCAGCATCGCGCCTGAGCCGGTGTAAAATGCCGCCGCAAATTTTGCAATCGAAATTACAAAATTGGCGCCCAGCGCATAAAAAATACTTTTGAGTGAGTTAGCCTGTGCCATAACAATCCTTAGTCGTGGGTCTGTTTTAAAGCCGTTAAAGGTGGCGGTTATGCCACCTTTAACGGCTTTCTTGATTAAACTAAATCGAGTTTAGTTAATTTAGTTTATTAACTACTTTGATTGGTAGTTATTTTAGACTAATAACTATAGTGGCTGAGAGTCACATTAACTAGTTGTGCGAGTAAATTTTCGGTGACAAAGCGTTGTGAAACCTGAGCCGATGATGACTCGACCAAGGTGGCGGCTACAATATCGCTAATTTTATCGTGCGAAAAATGTAAAGCAATTAATGCCGACTGCAAAGGCGACAAGCTAGGATTATAGGCACAGTTTTCTGCATAACGCCCAACATAAATACCACTGCTGGTTTGTAATGCAACTGCACTTGGGCTGCAACTATAAGGGCTATAGCTGGCATTAGCACCTTTGATGGCTTGCTGCTGTAAGGCATCGATCATTGGTGCTTGCAATTGATGGGGTAACGAGTCCATTAAATGTTCGCTAACGCCTAAATCTTTGGGGCCAAAAGACAGCGGTAATAAACTATCAAATTGATGATGTTGATTGTCTGGTAAATAGACTTGCAATTGATCTGCTTGCGCCAGTTCATTGATAAATTGTCGACAATGGCCACAAGGGGTCGCGCTAACGGCTAATTTTATTAACTGAGTTTCGCCGTGATGCCATGCATTGCTAATAGCTGCCTGTTCTGCGTGAACTGTTTGGCCTAAGGCCTGTTGGCTAAATTCAAGGTTAGCCCCTAAGTAAATGGCGCCTGAAGCGGCTAGTGCCACCGCGCCAACTTTAAATTGTGAAATAGGGGTTATGCTATAAGTTTGCGCTAGCGGGATTAGATTTCGTAATAACTGCTCTGTTGGAGCGCTAACATCAGCTAACGCCAACAGTTCAGTGACTTGCTTAGCGGTAAAGTGGGCGCTAAAACCTTGAGTATTAATTAAGGTCTTTAACAATGTTTGTTGCGCCGCAGAAAAATTTTCCACACTTGCAAGTTGCGGTGATAATAGGGTCATTGCTTGTTCTTTTTAAAAGGGGATCAATAGCAACTTATGTTTGATCAAAATAATCAGGAATAATGAGCGTTAGGGTGGTGTCACTATCTTTGAGACGTAATAAGCTGCCTGCTTCACTGTCGACCGGTAAAATTGCTAGCAATACAGTGTGGCTTGCCAATGCTTGAGCACAAATAACGGTGCCGGCATTACGCCATCCCGATTCGACTTGACGCTCCAGACTATCACCTGACTTAACCTCAAATTGTGATGGAGCGCTCAAAACAAACATTGAACGTTTATTTTGGCCACGGTAATGCAGTCGCGCTATGGTTTCTTGGCCGATATAACAGCCCTTACTAAAGCTAATGCCATCAATCATTTGCAGATTCAGCATCTGTGGCACGTGCTCGCCTTGACAGGTGGGTGTTAACACCGGTGTTGCACTTAATATGTCTAAAGCTTGCCATAATGTTGCCGCTTGTTCGGTGCTATTTTCTGGCAAGGCCGCGACTAATGCTTGAGCTTGGCTATGGTCTGACACAATTAAGTATCTGGCTTGTCCGCAAGCACTGCGAGGAAAGCTGGTGACTACACCAAAGTCGGTGCTCAATGTGTCTTGTGGCAGCTGGGGCAGCATTGATTGCTGCATTAGCCAAGCGGTAGCTGATTCTCCTGATAAGCCAGTAAAGACATAATCACTGGTAGCATTGCTAATGGTTACTTTTGAGAATACCGCGTATTTGGTTAGGTTTGGTAGGTGACTTGCCGTGTTGTCGAGATGTTGCAATGCATAGATATCGTCTTGATCTTGTAATAGGCGTAATACCGCCAGAGTTTTGCCTTTAGGATCACAGTGAGCGCCAAGTAACGACTGGTGTGGCTCAAGTTTATCGATGTTGCAAGTTAATTGACCTTGCAGAAACAACTTAGCCTCTGGTCCGACAAATTTAGTTAAGCCAATTGGCAAATTAGGGAAGACGTCGAATGGCGTTAATAATTGAGATACTGGCACGATACACCTTAAAATAACAAAACAGGAATTATCGCTGATATTAAGGCAGTTTACGATTGAGGGCAAAGGGTTTTGATAGCAATAATAAAATTAAACGGTAGCAGTAAACTACTGATACCGTCTAGCTCTATTTAGCGGTCTTAATCTTGGTATTAGTGCAAGATTCTAGCGCGAATTGTACCTTCAATTTTGTGTAACTCATCAAGAGCGACATCAGCATCTTTAGAGTCTACTTCCATCACAACATAACCAATTTCTGCGGTGGTTTGCAGGTACTGGGCGCTGATATTAATTTCACGCTCAGCAAAAGAATTATTGATTTTGTTCATGATGCCCGGCTGGTTACGGTGAATGTGTAACAAGCGTGAGCTGCCAATATGTTGCGGCAATGATACTTCAGGGAAGTTAACTGCTGACAAGGTTGAGCCGTTGTCAGAGTATTTAGCCAACTTGCCGGCTACTTCAATGCCAATGTTTTCTTGTGCTTCTTGAGTACTACCACCAACGTGCGGCGTTAAGATCACATTGTCAAAACCACGTAACGGCGAGCTAAACTCTTCTTTGTTAGATTTTGGCTCGGTCGGGAATACATCGATGGCTGCACCGCCAATTTGACCACTTTCTAAAGCAGCAGCGAGATCTTCAATTTTTACCACGGTACCGCGAGAGGCGTTAATTAAGATTGCGCCAGGCTTCATTTTAGCCATTTGCTCGGCTTTGAACATGTATTTAGTTTGCGGTGTTTCAGGTACGTGCAAGGTGACAATGTCAGATGTTGCTAATAGCTCATCCATTTTGGCTATTTGACTAGCATTGCCCAAAGGCAGTTTGTCTTCAATGTCATAAAAGCGTACACGCATACCAAGGTTTTCAGCCAAAATACCAAGTTGCATGCCAATATGACCGTAACCGATAATGCCTAATTGCTTGCCACGGGCTTCAAATGAACCAACGGCAGATTTTTGCCATTCGCCACGATGGGCCTTAGCGCTCTTTTCTGGAATGCCGCGCAATAATAATAATGACTCACCTAATACTAACTCAGCGACTGAGCGGGTATTTGAAAACGGTGCATTAAACACCGGAACACCACGTTTTTCGGCAGCGGCTAAATTAACTTGATTAGTGCCAATACAAAAACAACCAATTGCCACTAATTTGCTGGCAGCGGCTAGCACTTTTTCATTTAATTCGGTGCGAGAGCGAATGCCAATAAAGTGCACATCCTTAATTTTTTCGATTAACTCATCTTCAGGCAAGGAGGTTTTCAAACACTCGATGTTTTTGTAACCAGCATTTTGTAGTACTTCAAGTGAGCTTGGGTGTAAGCCTTCAAGTAGTAATATCTTGATCTTGTCTTTAGTGAGTGAAAAGTGAGCCATTTATTTTATTCCTTGCAACTATAGGGTAATAATGATGACTTAAAGTAACAAATTTAACGGCTCAAGTGGAGGGGTAAATCGAAATAACTATAAAAATATTTTTTATTGCTAAAACCCCCTAGATTATGGGATTGCCATTTGTTATTTTACTAAGGTTTGGTGGGATATTACTGTTGGTTATTACATATATAAATAAGATTTATAGCGCCCGTTGTTAAAAAAACGTTAAATTGCCGGTAAGTGTTGTTAATTGCATTATCATCTTGAATTTTAGCTGTATTAAATTAAGTGAAAAGATGTTTTTTAAAGTTGATTTGAAATATTTTTAAATGAGTGTTTTAAGCAAAGACAGTAGATTAACCACCTTTGCTACTAAGGTTTAGTTGTTAGTAAGTTGATTAGCTGTTAATCGTTTTTACGCCGTCAGGTGTTGCCATTAGCAGGATGTCAGCGTTGCGCTTGGCAAAAAATCCGTTGGTCATCACACCGACAATTGCGTCGATATCGCGCTCTAATTGGCAGGCATTTTCTACTTTTAAATTATAAACATCGAGAATGACGTTGCCGTTGTCGGTCACGACGCCTTCACGGTAAACTGGATCTCCACCAAGTTTTACTAACTGGCGTGCAACATACGAACGAGCCATAGGCACGACTTCTACCGGTAATGGAAATTCACCGAGTAATTTGACGTATTTACTTTGGTCAGCGATACAAATGAATTTGTCGGCGACAGCAGCAATGATTTTTTCACGAGTTAAAGCAGCGCCGCCGCCCTTTATCATTTGCATGTGGTGGTTAATTTCGTCAGCGCCGTCAACATAAACGCTTAATTGGTCAACGGTATTTAAGTCAAAGACTGGAATTCCATATTCTTTTAGTCGACGAGTCGACTCTTCTGAGCTAGATACTGCCCCTTCAATATCGCCTTTGATGCTGCCTAATGCATCGATGAAATGATTGACGGTTGATCCGGTGCCAACACCTATGATGGTATCTTTTTCAACGTATTGTAGTGCTGCCCAGCCCGCTGCTTTTTTCATTTCGTCTTGATTCATTTTTTGTGATCCGGCTATCAATTTTAGTGCCGATATTGTACCCAAACTTAGCTTGGTTAGATAGTGTTGTGCCGTTAAACTGGTGCCGTGATTAGGCAAAAGCGAGCGACTTGGTTATTTGTAAGCCAAACGAAATAGTCACAAGTAATTAACTCGCATTGATGAGCAAGTATTTAAAATTAAATATAAATAACGGCATAATATTAGACCGTTGTTGTAATAATTTTTTGATAAGCACTTTCGTAAAAACTTGTGCCAAGTATTAGTGAAAAGTCTTTAGGTAAAGAACTTGGATAAAGAACTTGAGTAAAGAACTTGGGGAAAACATTTTGGATAACAGCAATGGCCGAGCAAGATAAAGAGCAACAAACGAATTGGTTTGTTTATATGGTGCGGTGTCGCGACAACTCACTATATAGTGGTGTCACTACCGACTTGGTGCGACGCGAACATGAGCATAATAGCTCGGTTAAAGGCGCCAAATATACGCGGGTGAGACGGCCCGTTACCTTGGTATTTAGTCAGGCGGTGGCAAATCGCAGCGTGGCTGGTAAGTTAGAGTGGCGGTTAAAAAAACTGACTAAAAAAAATAAGGAATTGCTGATTAGCCAGGGCAAACAAGTTACCGAGTAGGAACTGCGGCGAGCACTGTTCCTACTGATACCAATCCCATTGGCTATGTTCCCGTTAACTGTGTCTGGTTTTAACTTTATCTTAAATACAACAAGTTAGCTTTGGCCGCGCGTTGTGATTGGTTGTGTTCCCCGTTTTAGTTGCATTCAATTGGATAACCGTTAGGAGAAAAAATCAGGGACGACTTTTTAGCTTTTCGCGCAGGAAAGCGCATTAAAAGCGGTTCCGTTAAGACGGTTATTTGATTGAATATCAGCAACTAAATCGCGGGTCGCCTTTCTTTTGGTTCCTTTTCTTTGGCGACGCAAAGAAAAGGAACTGGTGTGCTTACGCAAAAGTTAAGAGTGAGGGAATGTATAAAGCACATCAAACATCACCAAACCTAATTTA
>Ga0105356_10004282_pt1 | contig 13780 bp, 12 predicted proteins | sample GOMGulsemesocosm_3_FD_83502 | JGI IMG/M metagenome (GOLD analysis project Ga0105356, IMG submission 83502) | Methane-oxidizing microbial communities from mesocosms in the Gulf of Mexico - GOM9D Gulf of Mexico | ecosystem: Environmental > Aquatic > Marine > Cold seeps | place: Gulf of Mexico...
AATCTCAATCTGAAGGCTTAGATTTAAATGCCCAACAAGGTGGCAATTTATTTACCGATATAAATACCACTGCGTTGCAGGAAGGACGAGTTTTCGCGCCATCAAACAATACGACAACTTTGACACCGAGTGTCAATATTACCGATGTTTCTTTAGTACCCGCCAGTGAATTTGAAATTAAGTTTGATGGTACACATTATCAAATGACCAATTTAACTGATGGCTCTGTGACTAATTTGGGCGTTAGTGGTTCCGGTACTTATGCAACGCCTTATGGCTTTGAGTTTATCGAAGGTACGGGCACAGCTCCTGTTGGGGGAGACGAGTTTCTTATTCGCCCAACTGAAAACAGTGCGGCACTTATGCGTTCAACATTAACCGATGGTAGTGGTATTGCAGCGAGTACCGCAATTAAATCAACACCAGCAGATAATAATGTTAGTACCGGTAAAGTGAATATTATTAATGTGACAGATCCGGTTACGGCCAGAACTTACAGTAATACCACGAATCAAGGGCTACTTGTTGACGTGTATGAAAGTGCCCCTGGCGTATTTGATTATCGTATTTATGACGCGAGTGTAACACCACCTACACCACCTTCTGTTGTCGGCGCTATTTCGTCCGGTAGTTTTTTGACGGGTAATACTGCGGTAGTTAATATGCCGCCTTCACCGTCACCAGCTGCGTTTCAAATTGAAATAGGTGGATTACCTGTTGGTCAAGGTGCTTTGGCACCAGAAAAATTTACTATTGGTGATGCGTTTGGAATTGGTAATGGCAGTAATGCAACGGCAATGGCATTAACACAAGAACAGGGCCTTATTAATAAAGGGCGAGATACGTTTTCACAAAGTTTAGCTATGTCGACTTCAGATGTCGGTTCAAAAGCAAATTCAGCTGATCTTGTTTATAAAACCTCTGAGGCACTTTTTACCCAAGCATATAATCGAAATCAAGAGATATCAGGTGTGAACCTTGATGAAGAAGCTGCCAACTTAATGAAATTTCAGCAAGCCTATCAAGCTTCTTCTCGAATAATATCTGTGGCTAATACCATTTTTGATACCTTGTTAGCGGCGGTTTAAGGATAAATTATGAGAGTTTCAACTGCGCAATTTTATTTTCAAAATAGTCAGCAACTGAGTAACAAACAATCAGGTGTTAATGAACAGAGTCAGTATATTTCAAGTGGTAAGCGAGTCTTAACTGCAAAAGATGATGCTGTTGCCTATGGCACATTAGCTGGCTATAAAGACGAACTAACTAACATTGAAAAATATAAACGTAATATAACCCAAGCAGAAAACAGAAACAGTTTACAAGATACTTCGTTCGCTAATGCTGAAAACTTAATGCAGGAATTAAAGCAGTTATTTATTCAAGCAAATAACGGTACTTTGTCTGATGCCGATTTAAAATCCTTATCTCAGTTAGCCGGTAATAGCCAAGCACAATTGCTTGATATTGCTAATTCCAAAGATGAAACTGGTGGTTATATTTTTTCGGGCTATCAAATCGACTCTAAACCATTCGCTATACAGCCAGATAATTCAGTTAATTATTTAGGTGATAATGGTGTTCGAGAATTACAAATTGCTAAAAATGTGATGGTGGCAACCAATCAGCCTGGTGATGAAGCGTTTGTTAAGGTAAGTAACTCAATTGGTGACTTCGTCCCCAATTATGCTACTAATACTTCAGGGTTTTCGGTTAATAGAGCAGTGATTACTGACCCTAGTGTTTACGATCCTATCACTAATCCGCCTAACTTTAAGTTTACTTTTACTGAGCCTACTCCTGGTGATATACGTGTAGAGGTTGAGGACGGCAACGGTACAAATGTTTATCCTGCAACTAGTTATACTGCCGGGCAAACCATTGCCTTCAATGGATTAGAAATACAAATGAGCGGCAACCCATTGCCGGGGGACGAAGTAAGTATTACTCCCACCGAAAATATTAGTATTTTTGATACCATTAAAAAGGCAATTGATTGGATGGCTGTTGGCGCATCCCCTGCTAGCCAAAAACAGCATGATGTTGATTACGGCGAAATACTCACACAATTAAATGAATCATTAAATCATATTACTTCTCGCCGTACTGATGCTGGCGTGCGTATGAAGCTAATTGATACTCAAGAAAACAGCCATGCTGATGCAGAACTTAATTTAGCAAAAGGGCGCTCTACTATTGAAGATTTAGATTTTGCTAAGGCTGTTTCGACTTTCGAACAATCGAAGGTTGCTTTACAAGCAGCACAACAAACTTTCGTACAAATAAAAGATCTTTCTTTATTTAATTATATATAAATAACATTTGGCATATATGTTGCTTTATTAAACTTGTCAAAAAAATGTAATGTGGTTCCACCTACGTGTTGTTATCAGCGATAGAACCACACCCTCTTACCTAGGAGATGATAGCAATGGCTTTAGTAGTAAATAGTAATATTTCATCATTAAACGCACAACGTCAGTTAAGTGGTGCCACTAATGAATTAAGTACTTCATATGAACGTTTATCTTCAGGTAAACGAATTAACAGTGCCAAAGATGACGCTGCTGGATTACAAATATCTAGTCGTTTAACATCGCAAATTAATGGCCTTAACCAAGCAGCTCGAAATGCAAATGATGGTATTTCATTGGCACAAACGGCGGAAGGGGCGTTGGACGAATATACTAATATGATCCAGCGTATGCGTACCTTAGCTGTTCAATCTTCTAACGGTTCAAACACCGATGCTGATAGAAATGCATTGGATAAAGAATTTGGTGAGTTAGAATTAGAACTTCAACGTATTGCAAGTTCAACAAGTTTTGGTGGTGTGACTTTACTTGACGGTAATTACGATGAGCAGTTTCAGGTAGGTGCGGATTCGGGTCAATTAATTGGGATTAAAATTTCAACCAATTTTGGTACTACGGTTGGAGTTGCTGGTACATTAACCGATTTTGCCGGTGCGCAGGCCGCGATAACTAACTTAGATGCAGCTTTGTCAGTAGTTACCTCTGCTCGAGCTGACTTAGGTGCAAAACAAAATCGATTTAGCTCTGTTATTCGCAGTAATGAAAACACAGCTCAAAATGTTTCTGCGTCTCGTTCACGTATTCAAGACACTGATTATGCATTGGAGTCAGCTCAACTTGCGAGAAACTCTGTATTACAACAAGCATCTAGCTCTATGTTGGCTCAAGCGAATCAACAACCACAAATTGCTTTGTCATTACTACAGTAAAAATGATATAGCTAGTGGCTGTTATTTAGTCATATTAATTAAACCTCTTAAATACTTTAAGGGGTTTTTTTGAATGTACAGTTTTAATTATTATAAATAACAATAACTTATTTTTATTTTTGATTTATTTCTAATTTATTTCAATAAATCCCTAAAGTAATTCTTTCTTAGTCCGATACCATTTGTAAGGCAAGTTACTGATACACCCATTTAGGTAGCTTATCATCCGAAAATAAATTTATTGAGTGGTATCACTCGGGGAGTTTTATAATGGCTTTATCAGTTAACAGTAATATTTCATCTTTAAATGCTCAACGTCAGCTTGCGCTTTCGACGAACGAATTATCAACATCATATGAACGTTTATCTTCAGGTAAACGAATTAACAGTGCCAAGGATGATGCTGCCGGCTTACAAATTTCATCTCGTTTAACTTCTCAAATAAACGGTTTGAATCAAGCCTCTCGAAATGCAAACGATGCTATTTCGTTGGCACAAACTGCTGAAGGTGCGTTAGACGAATTTACTAATACAGTACAACGTATGAGAACACTAGCGGTTCAATCTTCTAATGGTTCAAATACCGACGCTGATAGAACAGCACTTAATAAAGAATTTAGTGAATTAGAATTAGAGCTTGTGCGAATTGCCAGTCAAACTAGTTTTGGTGGTGTTACATTACTAGATGGTGGTTATGATGAAAACTTCCAAGTCGGTGCTGATGCAGCGCAACTTATTGCCGTTAAAATAAGTACTGATTTTAGTAGCGTTGTAGGTGTTGCTGGTTCTGTAAGTACTTTTGCTGGAGCTCAGACTGCCATTACAGACTTAGATGCAGCTTTATCTGTAGTAACTGGCGCTCGTGCTGACTTAGGTGCTAAGCAAAACCGCTTTAATTCAGTTATTCGCTCAAATGATAATACTGCACAAAATGTATCTGCATCACGTTCTCGTATTGAAGATACTGATTATGCGAAAGAGTCTGCTATGCTTGCAAGAAACAGTGTATTACAACAAGCGTCAAGCTCGATGTTAGCGCAAGCTAATCAACAGCCTCAAATAGCTTTATCATTACTATAGTAGTAGGGTAGTCATAAATAAGAATAAGGGGCGTTATATACGCCCCTTGTTTGCTTTTTATTAGCTGGAGAATCTCATGAGTAATAATGTAAACTCGCTAACTCCTTCAATTGATGTTGGTCAGATCACACCACATAAGCAACCACAACAAAAGGCTGAAATTGAGCCCTCTGCTGAGAGTAATGCTAAATCACTTCAAAGTGGCCAAGAATTTGCTTATTTAAATAAAAATAAAGAAAGCAAAGCTGCTGAGATCGAAGGAAATAAAGCTGAGGCAAGTGAAACTAAAACTGAAATTGAAGAAACTGAAATCGAAGAAGCATTAGATCTAGTTTCAAATTTTGCACAAAATTCAATGAAAGATATAAGTTTCGAGAATGATAATAGTTCGGGAAAAACAGTGATCACTGTTTTTGATAAAAGAACCAGTGAAGTTATAAGTCAGTTTCCTAGTGAAAAAATTCTTAAAATGGCTGAAAAGATCAAAGATTTACAAGATGAAATATCTGGTCTTTCTGGGCTGTTAGTTGATGATGTTGTATAATCAGTTATGTATTGGTAACACTGCAGATACATAAAGTACAAATGAATGATGTTTAATTGGGGGATGTATGGCAAATGTAACTAGTTTAGGAATTGGCTCAGGAATTGATCTTGAAAGCTTAGTTACTGCGTATGTTAATGCTGAAGCTGTCCCTCAAGAAATACGATTACAAGAAAAAAGCGATAGACTCTCTCTTGAATTATCAGGAGTAGGTAGCTTTAAGTCTTCACTAAGCAGTTTCAATGACATTTTAAAAAAACTTACTGATACAGATGCATTTAACAAACAAGTTGTAACAAGTAGCTTGAGCGCCATTGAAGTAAAAAGTAATGGCTTTGCGAGTAACGGTAACTTTGAAGTAAGTGTTGAAAAATTAGCCAAAGGCTCAAGTTATCATTCTGATACCGTCGTTAGTTCTTCCTCAACAGTGGGTAACGGCACGGTAACATTTACAAGTGGTAGTAAAACTTTCGATGTCGCTATCGATGCGGCAGACTCTCTTTCTGCGATCCGAGATAAAATTAATGAACAAAGTGGAAACTTTGGTGTAACCGCAAATATTATTAATGGCTCTAGTGGTTCATTTTTGGTTATCGACTCCCAAGTAACAGGAGTTGCCAATGAGCTCTCCATTAGTGTCTCTGACTCCTCATTAGATAAATTATCATCTTCAAATGTTGCCGTTACTAGGGTTCAAGATGCTCAAGATGCGTCAATTACTATTGGTACAACGGTGGTAACCAGTGATAGTAATGAATTTAAGAATACTATAGAAGATCTGACTATTACGGTAAACCAAGTGACTACAGTAGGTTCTCCTGCTAAAGTTTCAGTTGCACAAGATCAAGCTAACGGCAGTACTTTAATTAATGAGTTTATTGCTGGTTATAACGTCATGATGGACGATTTAACTGGCTTAGCGGCGCCTAAACAAGGTCGACTTGCTTTTGATCCTAATATTAGGCAGATAAAACAGCAAATGGCTGAAATTACCTTGCAAGCTATTAGTACCGCGTCTGGAGGAATCGATAGCTTAAACGATATAGGCTTAGAAATTGATAAGGAGGGAAAATTAAAAATATCTACATTTACTTCTGAGAATATTCCTAGCGGGCAAAAACGCTTAGATGACGCTTTAAATAATAATCTTTCTGAAGTTGGCCAGCTTTTTGCTTCATCAGGTGGTATCGCTACCCAAATGTCTGAACTGGTCGATAATTTTATTGCGAGTGACGGGGTTTTGACGCAGCGTACAAAAACACTCACTGAGCGTGTTAGTGATATAGATGATGAATGGAGCAATTTAGAAGATAGACTCCGTTCTCTTGAAGAGCGTTTGAGAAGCCAATTTACCTTTTTAGATACAACGGTTTCACAATACAATGCAACTTCAACATGGTTAGCATCATCATTGGCAAATATAACACCTCAGAAAAATAAATAATTTATATAGTTAGGTGAAATTATGCGTAGTAATTTAAAAGCTTATCAAAAAATAGATAAAGAAAGTAATCTTATCGCTTCAGACCCTCATCATATTATTTCATTGCTTTATAACGGCATTTTTGAAAGTTTAAATTTGGCTAAGATAGCGATTAAAAACAAAGAGTTAGAGCTTAAGTCGAAACAGATGACTAAAGCGACAAATATCCTTCGTTCATTACAAGATTCGTTAGATTTTGATGCTGAGCCAGTAATTTCTAAAAGCTTTTCTGATCTTTATTCATATTGTATAAGTACGCTTGCCGATGTAAGTGTATCTATGGACCTACAAAGCATTGATAATATTATAGGATTGTTAGAGCCACTAAGTTCTGCATGGAAAAATATTCCTGAAGATGAAAAACAAAAAGGTCTTGTTTTAATTCGAGCGAAAGAGAGTGCCTAATAAAGCGCACGCTATGTTAATTGAAGTTAAGGAATTGACTTTCATGATTAACACGCAAGTTGATAAGTCATCGTTTGAAAATTGCTCATTGTTGCTAGCAAAGAGGCTAAGGTTATTAGAGTCAATTAAGTCTAATATCTTAGCTCAAGAGAATAAAGATAGCCCTATACTAGCTGAATTCAAAGAAACCTTATTATGGCTTCAACAGCAAGACTCCCCACGTTTAAAATTGGCTGAAGAGCAAAGAGCACTTTGCTTGCTAGAAATCCAAAAACAAGCGAAAAATAAAAAAGCAGTCATTGCCTATAATAGTATTTAATTATTTTTCTTATAAAGAATAGAGTAAATTATTTTGAAAGAAAAGCCTTCCCAAACAGAAACCGTGATAAAAGATCTCGAGCCTAACTCTACAGTGTATGAACGAATAAAATTTAAGTATAAAGACTTAGAAAGTCTTGAAAAAGCACTGCAAGAAACTTCGGATAAAGCTTCTCTCCTCGTCTCCTCTGATGACGATTTAATGAAGCGATACCAACAAAATATGCTTGCTTTTGCCGAATATCACCCAGACATACATGAATTTTTTCAAAACTATGAGCCTAAGAGATATATAGTTGATGCTACTAATGGCTTTGTCAATGCTGTTAATGTCGAAGATGGCAGTTACTTCTATAGTTACCCCTCTTATTTAATGGCCAAGCTTCAATTTGATGATTTTAAAACTAACCCTCCAGTTAAGAAATTTCATTTTTTTAATAAAAAAGCAACTAACGTAGGAAACTTTATTCATGTAGATTTTCTTGACAAAATGACAGAAATCAACGAAAAAAGCAAAGCTGAATCTGACAATACAAAAGCTCTAAATAGAAATTTAAGTTCTGTGATTCTTTTTGGTCTTGGTGCAGGTTATCATTTAGAAATGTTGGCAACTCAACATATGGCATCTTGCATATTTGTTATTGAACCAGATTTAGATTTATTTTACTTGTCTTTATTCTCTATTAATTGGCAGCTAGTACTTGAAACCCTTGATCAAAGAGGATCAAGGTTACATATATCACTTGGTGAACAAAAAGATACTTTCTTTAATGATATTATGGTTTTTTCAGCTAAAAATGGCCGTTATCAGTTATGCCAAACTGCTGGCTACCTTCATTATCAGTCAAAAGCTTTAGATGAAATATTAGATATTTTTAATAAACGTTATCTTGAATTTGGTAGAGGTTTTGGTTTTTTTGACGATGCCGTTATATCTTGTGGACACACACTAAATAATATTTCAAATAATGTCGGTTTAATTAAATCAAATATTTATAAAAATCCAACACTTGACGATATTCCCGTATTTATACTAGGTAATGGACCTTCGTTAGATACTCTCATCCCTTATATTAAAAAACACCGTAATAAGGCTATTGTTATCAGCTGCGGTAGTGCATTAGGTGCTTTATATAAATATAATTTAAAGCCAGACATTCATTGTGAACAAGAAAGAACTTCAACTACAACTAGCCTTATTAGTATTAGTTGCCCTAAAGAGTTTTTAGAGGGAGTTCTCTTTGTTGCTCCGGCATCGGTGCATCCAGGTGCTTTTAGTATGTTTTCAGACGCAATTATGGCACTTAAAGCAAATGAGCCAGGTTCTGAGTTAGTATTAGAAGATCAGGAGGTGGGTATATTGCTAAATAGCTATCAATATATAAACCCCACAGTTGCTAACGCTTCTTTAACAATCGCTACTGCATTAGGTTTTAAGAACTTCTATTTTATGGGGGTAGACTTAGGTCAAAAGCAAGGTGGCAATCATCACAGTAAAAATAGCTTGTACTATGATAAAAATAATACTGATGAAGGGCTGTATTATTTTGATGAAAAGGAATCTGTATTTGAAGAGGGAAACTTTGGTGGGAAATTTATTTGTTCTCGTTTTTTTAAAGAGTCAAATGATAATATTTCTAGAAAAATAGCTAGTAGTCCAAAAATTAGATGTTTTAATGTGAGTGATGGCGCGTTAATTAAGGGAGCGGAGTCTTTATTACCTAATGAACTTGATATTAAACTATCAAATTCAGATATTATAAGTTTTGTTGAAATTAAAGATTATCTATTGAATGAATGTACCTTTAAAGATCATGATGGCCAGTTGCATAATCGTTTGGTGGCTCGTTTAGATTACGATCGGTTTACTCAAGTTTGCCAGTTATTATTATCTTCAACTCTTCAGCCAATTAATGATATTGCAGACGGTGCTGAAATTCTATTGAAGCAAACAGATATCGTACGAGGATGCGAATTAAAAATACATGATTTACTTATTGGTACATTACTGCATTTTCAAGTTTGTTTATCGCACTTTCTATATGATAACGTGAATAGCAATAATCGACTGCTTGCTTTTAAAGAAGCGTTAAAGGTTTATCAAGATTTTTTAAAAACCGCTCCAGATTATTATCAAGAAAATGCGTTAAAAGAACATAATATAGAAACAGACTATTGGATAGAAAGAATCAAGTCGAAGAAGCCCTAATGAAAAATAATATTTTTCTTATCAATTAATAACCACAAGCATTTAATTATGTTTTTTTAAGTGCTTTTGGTTTTTCTTATTTATTGAAATGGTTTATTTTAGCTATATTTAAGTAATTCTTTAATAACATGCTCTTGTTGTTTTATAGTCAATTTTGGATGTAAAGGCAGTGTTAATGATTGCTGGTAATATAACTCAGCTTGCGGAAAGTCCCCCTTTTTAAAACCAAGCTTTTGATAATAAGGCTGTAGATGTATGGGGATATAATGCACATGCACTTGAATACCTTGGGCACGTAATGTTTTGAATGCCTCAAGTTTTTCTTTAGTAGTCCATTGAGTATTTTGAACTATATATAGATGATAGGCTGAATAATTATTCTGCAATTGTTTTAGTGGTCTAAAAACACTGTTACAAAAGGCATCATCATAACGTTGAGCTAGGGCATTACGTTTTTGTACAAACATCTCTAAGCGATGTAATTGAGAGCTGCCTAACGCTGCTTGAATGTCAGTCATCCGATAGTTATAGCCAAGGGTTACTTGTTGGTAATACCAAGGACCATCACTTTCTTTATCCATTAATTGTTGGTCACGAGTAATACCATGATTACGGTATAAGGAAAGTTTATCAGCAAGCGCCTTTGACTGAGTCAGAGCTGCCCCACCTTCACCTGTGGTGATTATTTTTACTGGATGAAAACTAAAGATAGTGATATCTGAATAATGGCAGCTACCAATAGGTTTATTATTATAATGTCCACCAATACCATGGCTAGCATCTTCAATGATACGAAAGCCGTAATCTTGGCTTAAAGCAAAAATAGCCTCCATATCACAGCTTTGTCCGGCTAAGTGAACAACAATAACTACTTTAGGAAGTTGACTAATTTTTTTGGCATGAATGAGCTTTTCATTTAAGGAATTTACACATATATTACCGGTTTTAAGCGCTACATCGACGAAATCGATTCTTGCTTGACAGTACAGTGCACAATTAGCTGAAGCAACAAAAGAGATCGGAGATGTCCATACTCTATCGCCTTCTTTAACATCGAGTGCTAAACAAGCACTATGTAAAGCAGCAGTAGCATTGCAAAAGGTGAGGGCATATTCTGATTGGCAATTAGTTGAGAGAGCATTCTCAAAATTTATTCCTGCACTTCCTTGAGTTAAATTCGATGATTTTAGTACCTTAGTTACTGCTGCTATATCTTCACTTGATATGTCTTGTTGACCATATAAAATCATTCTTCAGCCATTTTATTAAGTGCTAATAGCTGTTCTATATTCAAAAAATCTGAATTGTTTTTTGAATTATATTCAAAACCTTCATTAACTTTTATGCCTTTCTCTTTGATTGCATTTTGGTCAAAGTTGTTTGATCTACTGGTGAAGCTAATTGTTGGTGATATTACAAAATGATCATCGAACTCTAAAGTATGATAAAAGTCATCCGCTGGGCACATAATTTCATGTAATTTTTCACCAGGGCGAATACCAATGATTTTTATTGGTAAATCAGGAGCCATAGCTTTTGCTAAGTCAGTAATACGCATTGAAGGGATTTTAGGTACAAATATCTCTCCGCCGAGCATACGTTCAAAATTCTTTAAAACAAAATCAACACCTTGCTGCAAGGTGATCCAAAAACGAGTCATACTTTCATGAGTAATAGGTATTTCTTTTGCATTATTATCAATAAGCTGTTGAAAAAACGGTACAACAGAGCCCCTTGAACCAACAACATTCCCATACCGTACGACAGAAAAGTGGGTACTATGACCGCCTGTCATATTATTGGCGGCAACAAATAATTTGTCGGATGCTAACTTTGTTGCACCATAGAGGTTGATGGGATTTGCTGCTTTATCTGTTGATAAGGCAATCACCTTTTCAACATTGTTAGTAATTGCTGCGCCAATTACATTTTCAGCGCCATTAATATTTGTTTTAATACACTCGGTAGGATTGTACTCCGCAGCAGGTACTTGCTTTAATGCCGCTGCATGAATGACATAGTCAACACCATTCATCGCTTGGTTTAAGCGCTCTCTATCACGCACATCTCCGATAAAATAACGCATGGAAGGGTGATTGAATACTTGTTGCATTTCATACTGCTTAAGCTCATCACGTGAATAAACAATAATTCTTCGGGGTTGGTAGCGTTCTAATAAGGTTTTAACGTAAAGCTTTCCAAACGACCCTGTGCCACCTGTAATGAGAATGTTTTTATTATTAAACATGAAAAAGCCTTTGGTGATTATTGGTTATGCTGAGTAAGATTACTTTAAACTGTTTTCTAAGAAAGCACTTATTAATCATATAAAAGCAAAAAATGCGCCATTCATTGAATTTCCAGTGTAAACACGTTTATAGGCGCTGTTAAGTATTTTCTCCTCATTATGCTTGTTTTTGTTGGTTTTGTTTAAATAATCATCCCTTGAGACAAGTCGGCAAAGTTATTGCTTGTTTTATTACTAAATTACAGCGCACAATAACAATATATAGCTTAGGAATATATTAAAGGATATTCAATGATTAACATTGCAGTCATTCCTGCTAGAGGTGGGAGTAAGCGTATACATAAGAAAAACATACGAGATTTTTGTGGAAAACCTATTATTGCTTATAGCATCGAGGCTGCTGTTAATTCTGGGGTTTTTGATCGTGTTATTGTTTCAACTGATGACCAAGATATAGCCGATATATCAAAGAAATATGGTGCTGAAATCCCTTTTATCAGGCCTCAAGAATTAGCTGATGATTACACTGGGACGAGCGATGTTGTTGTTCATGCGATTAAAGAGCTTGCGGCAAAAGGAGAAAACATTGGTTATGTTTGCTGTATTTATGCAACAGCGCCTTTTTTACAGCTAGAGTTTATTCAGCGTGGCTTAGCGCAATTAAAAGCCGCAGAGAATAAAAGTTATGCATTTAGTGTTTGTAAATTTAATTACCCTGTACAACGTTCTTTTACCATAGAAACACCGGAGCGTAACGTTACCTTATTAGCCCCAGAGTTAATAGATTCTCGCTCTCAAGATTTACCCGAAGTATTTCATGACGCAGGGCAGTTTTATTGGGCATTAGCACAAGACTTTATCAATGTGAAAGGGAAGGGAGTATTCTCACATTTTGCTCTCCCGATAGTCTTACCTAGCTATCTTGTACAAGATATTGATGACGAAGAAGATTGGCGTAGAGCAGAATATATGTACCAAGCATTTGTTTTAGATAAAAAGAGACTATAGAGGTAAATACAAGTGAATGAGGTCGAAAGTACAGTGGAAATAGCCGGGCGAAAAATAGCGCTTTCTGAGCCACCTTTTGTGATAGCAGAATTGTCCGGTAATCATAATCATTCTTTAGAGCTTGCTTTGGAAATGATTGAATCAGCTGCAGAAATGGGAGCTGATGCTATTAAGTTGCAAACCTATACTGCAGATACTATGACATTGGACTGTGAACTTAATGACTTTCAAATCGTTGAGAAAGACAACCTTTGGCAAGGTAACTCTTTGTATAAGCTTTACCAAAAAGCGTATACCCCTTGGGAGTGGCATCAGACATTATTTGAAAAAGCAAAATCGCTTGGCTTAATTGCTTTTAGCTCTCCTTTTGATGCAACTGCTGTTGATTTTCTCGAATCATTAGACGTGCCTTGTTATAAAATAGCCTCTTTCGAAAATAATGATATCCCACTGATAAAACGCGTTGCACAAACTAGTAAGCCAGTTATTATTTCAACAGGAATGGCATCGCTTACTGAAATATCTGAAGCAGTCGATACCTTAAGAGAAAATGGCTGTTCACAGATTATTTTATTAAAGTGCACTAGTGCTTATCCCGCTTCGCCTGCGCAAGCAAATTTAAAAACCATTGAGCATTTACGCGAAACCTTTAATTGTGAAGTCGGCATTTCAGATCATACATTGGGTATAGGCGTTGCACTAGCAGGAGTTGCTTTAGGCGCGTCAGTGATTGAAAAACATTTTGTTTTGTCTCGTGATGCGGGTGGCGTAGATGCTGCCTTTTCATTAGAGCCTAGTGAATTAAAATCTTTGGTTAATGAAAGCCGTTCAGCAGCACTTGCTGTAGGAAAGGTACTTTATAATGGCAGTAATAGTGAGCAAAACTCAAAAAAATATCGCCGTTCGATTTATATTTCACAAAACATTAAGAAAGGTGAATTGTTAACTGAGCATAATACTCAGGTGATACGCCCGGGTTTTGGTCTTGCTCCTAAGTTTTATCCACAAATCCTAGGCCTATCCATAGCTAAGGATGCAGTAAAAGGAACTGCTTTTTCTTGGGATTTAATAAAAAGTGAATAGTGGATGAAATTTCCAATTATTTTTAGGTTCGATGCATCAAATTCCATCGGTCTAGGGCATGCTTATCGTTGTCTTGCATTAATTGAGTACTTGGCAGTAAGCCGATCTGTAGCATGCTTAATTATAGTGAAACAGTTACCTGATTATTTGTTAGAAAA
>Ga0105356_10004285_pt1 | contig 13779 bp, 8 predicted proteins | sample GOMGulsemesocosm_3_FD_83502 | JGI IMG/M metagenome (GOLD analysis project Ga0105356, IMG submission 83502) | Methane-oxidizing microbial communities from mesocosms in the Gulf of Mexico - GOM9D Gulf of Mexico | ecosystem: Environmental > Aquatic > Marine > Cold seeps | place: Gulf of Mexico...
GGGATGGCCGCGATAGGCAAATTCAGCCCAGTACTCCATCATGGATTTCGACAGCTTGAGTCGGCCCGGCGCATTGTCGTCGTCGTAGGCCATGGGGAACATCTGACTGTGCTCAAAATCATCAAAAATAAAATCAATTTCCAGACCGTGACTAGCGCCTAGCAATTTCTGGATATCTACCGGCCAGCCACTGGGCGCTTCATCCCAATCAAAGCGGTAGGCGAAGACGCTATCACCCTGGGACTGCTGCAATACCCTGGCCGGCTCATCCACACCCGATGCACGCCACTGATTCGAGATATAGTGCGACTGTCGGTCGTAAACCTGTTGATCAATAATCTGCGGAAACACCCCCAGAAAGTTGGACACCAGCCGCGGATCTTCGACCATGAACATCTTGATCTCATCTCGGTTCGCGCCGAGCATGACTGGCACTGAATTGTATTGCTGAGTATCGGTAAAGCGTTCCAGTAAATGCTCTTTAGGCAGGACAACGCCATCTCGCAGTAGCGCCGGAGCTAGATACATTCCGGCCTGACTTGCTCCCTGTTCGACAAGATGCGCCAGCAACTGCTCCGCTGTTTGACTCTGCAACAGCTCGACAATCTCTGCGTCCGACAGTGTCTGCTGCAGTGCTTTTGCCGCAGCGCGATCCCCAGCCTGGCCATCGGCAATCAGTAGATGGTTAATAATTTCCCTGGAACTTGTATCCATCCCGGGAGACTCCTCGTCCAGATAATTTTCTGCAACACTTCGCGACATGGTCAACAGGCCGCCACTTTGAACAATGGCCCGGTGAAACAAGCCCGCTGCAGGCTCGCTGCCCATCAGTGAAAACACATTAAGTCCACCGGCGGACTCACCGAAAACTGTGACATTGTCCGGGTCACCGCCAAACGCGGCGATGTTATTTTTAACCCATTTCAGGCCCTGAATAATATCCAAAGTTCCGAAGTTACCCGACGCTTCAAACGCGGATTCAGAAGTCGCCCTCAGTGCCGGGTGACCGAACCAGCCGAGCAGGCCCAGGCGATAGTTCAGTGCCACCACGATCACCTGCTGAGAACCCGCCAGATTAGAACCGTTATAAGTACTCGCAGCCCCAATGGTATTACCGCCGCCGTGAATCCAGACCATAACCGGCAGTTTGCGGGCTTGCTGTTTCATTTGGGGAGCCCACAGATTGAGATATAAGCAATCCTCCGAGCCGACAACGCCGCCTTCGACAGAATCTGCCACACCAGAGAGAGGTCCCCTAAGCTGCACGCAGGAGTTGCCATCGGCGAGCGCCTCACGGGTACCGTTCCAGGACTCGGGCGAACGCGGAGGCTTCCAGCGCAAATCCCCCACTGGCGGCTTGGCAAAGGCAATGCCTCGGTAGGCATGGGTATCATGACGATCGCTGTAGCCGACCAGCGAACCCGTTTCGATACGGCGCTCTGAGTCACTGGCCTGCTCTCGAATAGCCGGTTCAGCTGCAGACGTAAAGAGATAAAGAGCTGCCAGCGCTGCTCCAACCAGGGTGAAAACCATCACTCGTTTATTCATAGTCAATGCTCTACCGCCACACATAAATTTTAGAAGGTTCACTTCAAAGCATCGGTAAACCTGGAGATAACCAGTTTCACGCCTGATGCCGTCGATAAAGCAGTATTAATGCAGCTTCATCTATACATTAATCGCCATACCGTTACTTTATCACACCATATGTCAGCAAAAACCTAAAATCACCGTAAAAATTACTATTGAACACACTAAAATCATTACAATGTTTCACTAAAGGGCTGTTGAGGCATAATGGCTCCTTGATAATTATGGAGATAGATAATCCAACAGATTGATAACGCCAGTGGCTAGCAAAATATTGGTGAATGACGACATTCTGAAATTGATGATTGAAGCCAATTTCACGGTACACAAACATAGGGCGACAGCATTAGACAGCCAGCCTTGTGTCGTAAGCGGCTTGCATGAAAGGCGAAATCTTGAACCCCAAGGCATACTCGTTTCCAACGCTGAGCCAAGCGCACCAACAGATCTCCCCTGCTCGTGGTTATCACCGGAACCTCAGCCCTGGCACATTGAGTGTCTTGCTTGCCGCTATGAAACTTGAATTACGCTGAACCGGCAGCCCGCATTGATCGCTCAGAAAAGGCCGATGGCGACCTCCTGAGCAGGTAAAGGGGTAAATGCGGATTACTAAATTTCAACAGATCTTGGGAAGGCCTTCTAAGTCTTCTGAAAATGATTTCTTCAGCACATGGTGTGGCTGTATCTTACTGGCCAGATAACCTGCAGCCATTGACACGATAAAGGCTGGCGGCAATGCTTCAAGGGCCTTGAAGTAGATGCCAATCCCATCAATGTCTTGCACGATGAATTTAAAAAATGGTATCGATAGAAAACCAACTATCATAGAGGCAATCGCCCCCGAGGCCGTGTAGCCTCGCCAGAAAAGTGACAGGATAACCATCGGGCAGAAGATGGCCGCAATGCCGGACCAGCCGAAGATAACGAACCAGTAGATCGTCCGTTCGGGAGACAAGAAAGAGACGCTAAGTGCAATAACGAGGGCGATTATAGCCAAGGTGATCGTTACATAGCGGGATAGTCGTGTCGCTGCTGCGCCACGCATGGCGGGATTGATAATCTTTTGGTAAAAATCATGAGTAATCGCACTGGATGCCAGTATGAGCAGTGATGATACTGTCGACATAATCGCCGATAAAACAGCCGCCACATAGAGACCTACCAGCAGAGGTGGGAAGGTGTGTTCTACGAGATCAGGCAGTACATTCTGCGCGCCGTTGCCTAACGCGACCTCGGGGTCGACACCCACACCGGTCATTATCAAGCGTCCTAAAATACCAATGGAAACGGCAGACGCCCCCACCAGAAACGTAAAACCAAGAGCCACCCACCTACCCTTATTTAGCTCCTCTTCGTCTTTGATGGCGATAAAACGCGCAAAAATCTGTGGAGAGCCCATAAAACCAAGCCCGATCAACATCATACCCAATATGCTCATCATGCTGATTAAGCCAAAATCTTGTCCGCCGCTTATACTCAGCAGAGCAGGATCGATTGCGTGCAGCGCTGTGGTGATATTCTCACTGTCTGACAGAGTCCAGTAGGACACCAACGGCAGCATCACCAGACAGAGCAGCATAACCGCGCCCTGGAACATGTCGGTCCAGGCTACCGCCAGAAAACCGCCCAGCACGCAATATGCGACGACCACGACAAAGCCGATAATCGCACCGGTATAATAGTTCCAGCCAAGGAATCGTTCGAACGCTGAACCTGTAGCATCAATCTGGGCGCTGATGTAAATCAGAACAAAAACGGCCAGTGATAAAGACGCCACAATGCGGAGAGTGTTTGTGGCGGGACGGAAACGACTGACCAGGTAATCAGTCATGGTAAGGCTGTCATAATGATCGGTTAATTTTTTGAACCTGCTCGCCATATAAAACCAGGCAACGCTCACACCAATTACTTCACCCACTACAACCCAGTAAGCCGAAACCCCCACCATGGCCCCCATGCCTGTGAGTCCCAATAAGATCCACGCGCTTTCTCCGGTGGCCTGGGTAGAAAATGCCGCCACCCAGAAACCCAGAGTTTTTCCGCCGGTAAAAAAGTCTTTCACGTTCTTAATGCGCTTGGAAGCCACATAGCTTATGCCTATCAATACGGCAAAATATACAGCCAGCATCAGGTATTTTTCGAACATTACATGCACCTCATCGTTTAATATCTTCGAATAGATTTACTATTTTTTATGGACACCCGCCCACGTCATTGCATGGCACGCGAAATTTTGGCACTGATGATCGAAGCCTACTGCTCGGCAAACAAACACCTGACGACATTAATAGGCCGTCAACCTGAGTCGCTAGCGGCTGGCATGAAAAGGCGGAACTCGGGAATCCCAAGGCATTCTTTTTTCCAACGCCGAGGACAAACGCAGCAGCAGATCTTCCCGACCGTGGCGCGTACCCAATTGCACGCCTATAGGCAGGCCATCAGAGGTCTGCGCCAAGGGTAATGAAATAGCGGGACAGCCGGTGATGTTGTAGGGGATGCCAAACTGCACAGGTTTCTCCGTGAGCACAACATATTCTTCAACACTTAGGCCTTCCAAACTCTGGCCATAAAGCCCCCAGGGTTCTGCTGGCTGAGCGGTCGTCGGCGTCAGCCAGATGTCGTATTGCCGGAAGAAGCCACCAAAATCCCGGCGCATCCTGTTGAAGTAACTGAAGGCATCCAATATCGCCAGGGGGTCCATTTTTTTTGCCGCTTCATAGATCGCCAGCGTGCAGGGCTCCAGGGTATCCGGCCCGATCGCTCGACCGCTGATCTGCGCATAGGATTCCAGCGTCCGGTCATAGCCGAAAAACCACTGACTGATAAAGTGTGGCAGCACCTGCTCAAAATTGTAGGGAGGTGCGTCTTCAGTCACCCGGTGGCCCATGTCCTCCAGCATTTTTGCCGTCTGCTCCACAGCTTTTGCGGTTTCTGGGTGAACCGCTTCACCGGTAAGCGACGCGGTGCTAAAAGCAATATTCAAGCACCCCGTAGCTGCCCCCATTTCGCTGAGATAAGGCTGCCTTGGCTGTGCGATAACAAACGGGTCACCCGGCTGGGGGATGCCGATACAATCGAGCATGGCTGCTGTATCACGTACCGTACGGGTTTGCACCATATTCACCGACAGCCCAAAACTTCCCTCGTCGTACTGGGGACCCATTGAGACACGCCCCCGCGAAGGCTTCAGTCCCACACAGCCACAGAGACTGGCAGGAATGCGAATGGAACCGCCAGCATCGGAACCGTGAGCAATGGGAACTATGCCCGCGGCTACCGCTGCCGCTGCACCACCACTGGAGCCCCCGGCAGAATACCCCTGTCGCCATGGCGTGGAGGTATTGCCGTATAATCTATTCTCTGTGGTGCCGGCAATACAAAACTCTGGCACGTTGGTACGGCCAATATTATTGACGCCTGCCGCGCGCCACATCTCAATTAAATACGCGTCTTCCGTGGCAGTGTTGCCTTCGCATAACTTACTGCCCCATTCGATTTTCTTGCCAGCCTCAAGCCCTCTAACATCCTTAATAAAAAACGGCACACCATAGAAAGGTCCATCGCCCAATTGCGTCTCATCCAAGGACTCAATACGATCGTGATAGATCTCCACCACCGCATTGATCTGTGGATTGAGCTTTTCGGTGGCGTCCAGCGCTGTCTTGGCCAACTCTCGGGGACTCACCTCCCCTTTGCGCACCAATTCTGCAAGCCCCAGGCCATCGTATTGAGTATATTCATCTAAATTCACGTGGTAACTCCTAAAAAATTGGAAAAGTAACAGCGGTGTGACCGACATACGGACGATCTGGATCCATTCACACCTTGAGTCGGTGAAGCCCTCAAGCCAAAACCGTTATGTTGATGACGTTCTTTTACGGTCTAATTGCAATACAGGAATAAATGCCAAACAGAGGCTGGTCACCAGCCCGGCTATGCCGAGGTTAACCAGAAGGCTGTAGTCGTTGTCCAACAAAACAACACCGCCTACCAAGGGTCCAGAGGCCAAACCAAGCTTGGAAAACAAACCACCGTAGGCCGCCATCTGCCCCGAAGGATCCAGTTCGGCCAAGATGCCAAATAGGTAGGGAATGATAAAAGCCCAGGCAAATGACACCAGTGCGCCCGACCAGAGAAAGGCTTGTGGAATTGCGGGATAGTGAAGCAGCCACCAGCCCGCGACCATCAGCCCCCCTGCTGCCAACAGGGGCAGCAGGCGACCGTAGCGGTTGGCAATACCAATCACCAACAGCGCACCTGGCACGCCGACCCAGGCCCCGATACCGAGGGATAAACTGACCCATTGCACACTGAGGCCGACCTCCATTCCCAGGCGCTCCACAAAGGCGTAGACACCGTTGTTGGCACCTTGAAACAAAAATACCGCAACCAACATCAGTCCTATGGGGAAAAGAGCCGTTTTAGCTCGTTGCCTATTTGCGTTTGAATCTAGATTTGAATCTGAATTTTTATTGTTTTTAGCGGGATAAGCAGCCAAAAACACAATAAAAAGCAACGCGGTAATATCAAATATCGCCAGGGTAAAAAACAGCGCTTTAGTACCATAGATCAGCGTCAAGGACGGCAGAGCGTATAGACCTACGCCTCCCAAACCAAACTGAATCAGCAACATGCACGCGTAGGATATTTCCGGCTTGCCAGTGCGCGCCATCACCGCGAGGCCCGTACCGGTGATAAGACCGCCGAAGACTCCCGCTATAAACCGCAGGGTAATCAGCCCCTCGGCGGCGACTATCGACGGTGACAGTAAGTCCAGTGCCAGCAGTGGCAATAATGCACCGACCACCGTCCTTTTCCATGGCAATCGCTTCACCAGCAACACGGCTATCAGCGACCCCAGTGCGGCGCCGTAAATATTAGCAGCGGTAACGTTGCCAGCCTGCTGCTTGGAGTAATCGAGGCTCTCTACCAGCCCGCCCACCAATACTGGAAGAATATTCGCATAAAAAATTCCGGCTGTTGTCACCACCCCCAGCATAAGACAGGCGGCGATGCTTTCTGGAGCCGCCTTCCAGACCGCCTTAGGCTCCTGAATAAAGGTGCCTGTTAATGCTGTGGGTGTATCGGTTTTTGAATTCATCGAATTTTCTGCCCTGTAGAAGTCTATTCATGAAATTACAATTCCGGCACGTTACTGTGTCCGTTTTATCGCTCGCAAGTGGTGAGAAAACCCATGCTTTTCTCACCCTTAAATACCGGCTGGCGCTTTTCCCTGTGCGCCAGCAATCCTTCCTGTAGGTCCAGTGAGTTATTACATTGCTGAGCCATCTTATTGGCCCGTTGTTTATCCAGCTGGCCAACAGCTGCTTGCTGGATAATCTGTTTCATGGCTTTAATCGCCAGCGGTGCATAGCCGGCCATGCGCTGAGCCAACTCTTGAACCCTGCCCTTTAGTTCTGCACGATCAACCAGGTGAGTCAGGTAGCCAATTCTCAGCAGCTCCTCATCGAAAAATTCTTCACTGGCCAGCATTAGGCGTTTAGTTGTCGCCAGACCCAGTGTGCTCACAAAACGCTGCAAGCCGTTGACTGGGTAACACAGGCCGATGCGAGCAGGGGGAACAAACAGACGCATGCCCTTGACACCCATGCGGAAATCGCAGGCAAGGCCAACCTCGGAACCACCGCCGTAAGCGCTACCGTTGAAGGCGCAAATAGTGGGTAAGCCGACAGCGGCAAGCTTATCGGCCATCTCGGCAAAGCGGTTGCTGAAAATACTGCCCGAGCCCATTTGATCCAGCGAGGCACCGGCGCAAAAAGTCTTGTTACCGGAGCCGGTGACAATGAGTACCCTAAGTGAACTGTCTTGTTCAACCGCGTCCAGATGATCACAGAGTCGCTGAATATTATCGCCGTCGAGAGAGTTGTGTTTCTCGGGAATATTCAGGGTGATCGTCGCAATGCTACCTTCGATGCTTAATTTAACGCCGCTCTCTGTTTCACTCATATCGTTAGTTGTCCTGTAGTACTGTGCGGGACGAGCAGTCGAAATTCATCTCGCCTGAAAGGGCGAAAGAAATGCTTAAAAGTAATTCCTTTCGCCCTCATCCTGTTTGGCGTGTCTTAAAGTTTGTTCATCACCGAAGCGAACAACTCCTCATCGGCTGGAATGGTCTTGGGGGTATCCAATACCTTAGAAACCCAAGTGATGTTCACCAGGTTGCGCCAAGTGATGTTGTCGGTGGTGATGTTGCCACCCCAGGTACCACAGCCAAGGGAAAAGGTTTGCGGCATGCCGTTCCACAGGGCCCCAGAGTTGGAGCTGGCTTGTGGCTGGTTGATCATCACGCGCGAGGTCTTGGTATTCAGGGAAAAGTTCAGGATGTTATCGTCATTTTGAGTGTACAAGCCGCAGCTGTGACCGTAACCCGAGTACTCCTGAATACGATTGGTTAGCTCGATGGACTCATCCAAACAATCAACCGTGTAGAAGGCCATTACAACTGACAGTTTCTCGCCCGAGAAGGGATGGTCGGCACCGTAACCGGTTTCAGGCACGATGATGAAGGTTTTTCCGGCAGGTATATCTACACCGGCAATTTCACCAATACGCTGAGCGCTCTGGGCAATAATATTCGGATTCAGGTGACCGTCTACCCACAGAGCGTCGCGAAATTTTTCGTACTCATCTTGCGCAGCCAAATAACCACCAACGGCAATCAGTTTCTCTAAAAGCTGATGTTTAATACTGTTGAAAGCAATCACAGAGTTATCGGAAGAACAGGAGGTCGCCAGGTCAAAGGTCTTCGACATGAGGATTTTTTCTGCGGTGTAATCCAGATCTGCGCTCTCATCAACCGTGATGACCGCGTTACCCGCACCCACGCCGAAGGCCGGGGTTCCTGAAGAGTATGCGGCTTTCACCATGGGGGCACCGCCAGTCGCCAGCACCACATCACACTGCCTCATTAACTCACCTGTGCCTTCGAGGCTAGGTTCGGCTATGTTCATAATCAGATCGCGAGGCGCGCCCAGCTTTTCGATGGCGTCGCGCATCTTTTCACACACCAGCTGACAAGTTTTCTTGGCGCGAGGATGAGGAGCAATCACGATGGCGTTGCGACCCTTCAGCGCAGAAATGGCCTTCACCACAGGGCTGGCTTCCGGGTGAGTGGTGGGCGTCAATGCGCCAACCACACCGATGGGCTTGGCAATCTTGATGATGTTGCGCGCCCTGTCTTCCTCGATCACGCCAACAGACTTGTCGTTGATAATATCGGCCAGCGCAGCGCGACACTTGCCGGCCATCTTGCCCAGTTTGCCGGCGTAATCACCCAGTTGCGTTTCTGCTATGGCAAACTCGGCAATTTCTTCAGCCGCGCCCGGACGGGCCACAGCCCAAACCATGGCGGTGATCAGCTGATCGACCTGCTCTTGACTGTAGGATTCAACAATTTGTTGAGCGGCGCGGGCGCGGGCTATCAGTGTTGCTACTTCTTTGCCTTCTGGGCTCAGTGTGACTTGCTCTGCTGTCGACATAGGGGACTCGTCTTTGTATGGGGTTACATTGACGGGTGGAGCCCCGTCTCAGGTAATGTTTTTTAAGGCTGTTCGTTAAAGCACTCGCCCAGAGCGTTGATCAGTGAATCGATCTCGGCCTTTTCCGTGGTGAAAGGCACGCCCAACTGGATGGTGGCGCCACCGTAGCGAACGTAGAAACCTTTCTGCCACATGCGCATAGCAATCTCGTAAGGGCGGCGGGCCGGCTCACCGGGTAGAGAGTCAACGGTGAAACCTGCGGCAAGACCAAAGTTGCGGATATCGCTTACGTGCTTGCAACCCTTCAGACTGTGTACCGCCTCTTCGAAGTAAGGACTCAGGGCCGCTACCTTCTCGATGTGGTTGCCTTTCTGCAGAACTTCCAGAGCTGCCAGACCAGCAGCGCAGGCAACTGGGTGAGCAGAATAGGTGTAGCCGTGGGGAAGCTCGACCATGTACTCAGGGCCACCGGTTTCCATAAAGGCATCGTAGATTTCCTGCTTGCTGATCACGGCCCCCATCGGAATAGCGCCATTTGTGAGCTGTTTGGCGACATTCATGATGTCTGGTGTTACGCCGAAGGCTTCTGCTCCGGTGTTGGCGCCCATGCGGCCGAAGGCACAGATCACCTCGTCAAAGATCAACAATATGTCGTGTTGATCACAAATTTCACGCAGGCGATCGAGGTAGCCTACGGGTGGTGGAATCACCCCGGCAGATCCAGCCATAGGTTCAACAATCACAGCCGCGATATTGGAGGCGTCGTGCAGAGCGATGAGTTCCAGTAGTTCGTTAGCCAGCTCGGCGCCCTTCTCAGGCTGTCCCCTAACAAAGGTGTTTTCCGGCAGTAACGTATGTCGCAGGTGATCGGCATCCACACCTTGACCGTAGAGCGTGCGATTGGCGCCGATACCGCCCACAGAGATCCCGCCCCAGTTCACACCGTGGTAGCCCAGACTGCGACCTATTAACTTAGTCTTGGAGGGCATGCCTTTCTTGCGCCAGTAAGCGCGGGCAATTTTCAGCGAGGTATCTGCAGACTCGGAACCCGAACCGGTGAAAAATACGCGATTCAGACCTTCAGGCATAAATTCCGTGATCTTTTCAGCCAGCTGGAAAGATTTTGGGTGGCCGTATTGGAAGCCAGGCATGAAGTCCAGCTCTGTGGCCTGTGCGGCTATTGCCTCGTTGATTTCCGGTACTCTGTGGCCCAAGCCACAGGTCCAGAGTCCACACAGACCATCGAAGATCTTGCGACCTTGGGCATCTGTGTAGTATTTGCCTTCGGCGGACACGATGATACGTGGGTCTTTCTTAAACTGACGGTTGCCAGTGAATGGCATCCAGTGGGCATCCAGTTGAGCCTGACTCAGGCCAGCATATTTATCGTGCATCGAATACACCTATAGTTTGGGATTGTCGTTGATTTCAGTAACCTTAAGGCAAAGTAAAGGTTCAATAAATGGTGTACTGATTATGTTCAGTACAGCATTTGCTTTACTATATAAGGCCTATTTATAAGACAATTGCTGGAGTGATTATCATGAAGAAGCGTGCCGCCCTGACTGGTCAAGTCAGTGATTTTGATCTGCGCCTGCTCAGAGTATTCAAAACGGTGGTGGACTGTGGCGGTATCTCCGCCGCAGAAGTTGAGCTTAAAGTCAGTCGATCGGCTATCAGCACTTCTATTGCCGATCTGGAGAAACGCTTGGGAATGCGCCTATGCCAGCGGGGCCGCGCGGGTTTTTCGGTGACCCAGGAGGGGCAGGAGACCTACAGGGCGGTACTGCAGTTGCTGGCCTCACTGGAAGGCTTCAAAACCCAAATTAATGCCATTCAAGACGAGCTGCGAGGTGAGTTCAACATTGGCATTATGGATAGCTTAGCGACCATGTATCGAAGTATGCGGGTCACCGATAGCTTGACCCGCTTGAAACAATTGGGGCCGGAGGTGAGTATTAACCTGAGCATGAGCGCGCCCAATGAAATCGAGCGAGCGGTGCTGGATGGCCGCTTGCATGTGGGGGTTGTGAAACACCTGAAACCTTTCCCTGGGCTTGAGTACTACCCGATCTATCAGGAAGAAAGCCGGCTCTACTGCGGCCATAAACACCCGTTGTTTAAGGTTGTGGAACAAGATTTGAACCCGCAAGAGGTTGTGAAGCATGAAGCGGTCATGTCAGCCTATGTGCAGGCCGCTGATGTTCAAGCTACCCATGAACAACTTCACGGACACGCCAGCGCCAGCACCCGCGAGGCCGCGGCCTTCCTTATCCTCACTGGCTGTTTTATTGGTTATCTGCCCACCCATATGGCAGAGCGCTGGATACATGAAGGGCGCATGCGGGAGCTGCTGCCGAAACATTTTCATTTTGAAACCAAGTACTCTGCGATTATCCACAAGGGTGCTGTCCCACACCTGGTGAGGGATACCTTTATGGATGAACTGCGCAAGACCGAGCAAGAAACATAGCTTTATATTTAACGTGAACAAGAAGTGGGGATCGCCTCCTCGGTAAAAATTTTCTTTTTATATTATTTTGGCCAAACGAAATACTGGGCCTTACTGTAGCTTTCAACAATTGATTTGATCATCCCTGAATCCCTAAGCACTTTTTGGCTATTTTCAAGCTGCTCAATGAGAGGGTATGCGCGCTCCTGCAAGCCTGCCGTGAAAACCACCAGCCTAAACTCTAATGGAGACACCTCATGTGCCAGTATTAGCTCAGGCATGACATCTAGCGCTTCATATTCCTGCAATCCATATTCAGGATACAGAAACAGATCAATCCTGCCTGCCGCTACGGACTTCAAACCTTGTATGGGTTTGGTGTAGCCTTTTGGTTGAAACGGCAAACCCACATAACCTTTCCAAGCCTCTTCAGTCAGGTGTGGAAGATAAACAGCGCCAATTTCATAATTGGCGTAGTCCATCTCAGATTTCAGGTGAATTTTTTCTCCTTTTCGCGCTACATACCCATTCCGACAAATCAGTAGCGGTTGGCGGGCCAACAGTTCAGACGGCATGGTTTTTTCTCTATCTTCATTTTTTTTCATCGCACCTTTGATATAGCTCGAAAATTTATCAGCAGGCACATTGCCTGAGGCAGGACGGTCGATACTGATAGCAACATCCACTCGCCCAGCATTGGCTTCCACTTCTATTCTGGCCGCTGGCAAGAAGACCAATTTGTACTGGCAGCCCATTTGTTTGAGCATGGATTTTAATAGATCAGGCCAGATACCTACGTGCCCACCCTCATTTTTTTGGTAAAATATAGAGGGGAAGCTCGCCTCTATGGCGACGTTCAACTGGCAATCTTCTGACCCAAAGGATAGTGGCGAAGAAATAACAAGAGTATTGATTATTACTATATACACTAATGTTTTTAGAATCATACTCAGTGATCCTGCTTTACGCCTACTGTTGAAGCGCGGCAATGCAACATTCGTCATGAATATTCATCCATACGATGCGAACTTTTCCTTCCATTGAAAACTTACGACAGGTCTTTTGGTGAATATTCTGACACTTGTTCTGTGCCTGACATCCTTATAGTGGGACCTCCCTACTCTCGTTTAAATAGTAGCAGATCTGCCTCCTAGTGATTAAGGCGAAATACTTGCCTATGGCCTGACTTCTCACAGCCATGAGAAGAGCGGGCATAGTTATATGCCACCATACGCTCTATGACGGCAGCACCTCCAGAATATGCAATTTATCGAGTAGAGGGCAGTTGAAACTCTAGAACAGGCATCTTTTGTGGCTAGAGCGAGTGAGACTGATAACCTGCGCCATAATCGTTGGTTGCAGGATGTTTACTTTACCGATATTAATGATGGTGATCGAAAAAATCTGGCGGTTTAGCATTTACAATCTTCGAAGCTAACCACCGAGAAGATCGCCCAACGACTTTATTTTTCTTAACTAGTCAACGTTCGCCGAGCATTCAAACGCCCGTCAGGGAAACCACCCAGCAGCTATTGATCGGCGTGAATCTAAAAACACCTATCACTCGGCTAAAATCGAATCAGCTTAACTCACTGGTTTGTTTATTAAAGAGACGTCATCTCAATTCGGCGGCAATAACACCTCAACAAGCAAGGATTTCATTACAAGCAAATCGTCACATTATAAAACACTTCGATCAAGATTGGGTTTCAAATAATTCTATTTCGCGCGCAAGACTTTGGTGGGATTTTCGCAGCCGTCAGTTTATTGAACGGCCTCGATCCTAGCAAAAAAGTTCCTGCTGACATCACTCATTATTTGAATCCTATTGTTTACATTACGCCGTCCAGCGGCGGTTTATGCAATGCACGAATACTTAATAGCAACGATTAATAGCAACTCCGATACCTGAGCGGCGGCTGAGGAAAACTCAGCCCACGAAAATATCCCGCAGGTGTTTGTTGAGCATTTTTCCCTGCGGGTCGAGGCTCTGCCGCAGCTGCTGGAAGTCCTGCCAGTGATGCGGGTAGAGGGCGGCCAGACGCTTGGCATCCAAGGTGTGAATCTTGCCCCAGTGGGGCCGCCCCCGATACTTCCAGAAGATAGGTTCTATGTGAGCGAAGGTTGCCTTGTAGTCCAGGTCGCCAAATTGATGGAATGAAATAGCAGCGCCGTCCTGCCCCTCATACATAGACAACCAAATATCATCGCCCTTGACCTCGCGGTACTCCAATGGAA
>Ga0105356_10004287_pt1 | contig 13777 bp, 9 predicted proteins | sample GOMGulsemesocosm_3_FD_83502 | JGI IMG/M metagenome (GOLD analysis project Ga0105356, IMG submission 83502) | Methane-oxidizing microbial communities from mesocosms in the Gulf of Mexico - GOM9D Gulf of Mexico | ecosystem: Environmental > Aquatic > Marine > Cold seeps | place: Gulf of Mexico...
GGGTTGTTATGAGGTCGGTAAAATGCCACTAAGGGGTTGTCTATGCCGGCGCCACGGGCACACATTTCTAAACATAAATTGTGCATAGCTAGAACAAGTACACCGTTACCTTCTGCTTGTGCGGATCTTATATGGTGTGCACCAGTGACTTTTACTTTTCTGGCTACTCGCCAATTTGGCCACCACCAACCCATACCCGTTTCAAAGAGAGCTATGCCGGTATTTTCAAAGTTCTTCTTCAGTATTCTCATCCGCTCTTGTTCACTTTTTTCCGGGAAGCATAACTTTAAGTTAGTTAGCGCAACATGCTTTCGCTTTGATGCCATTTTGAAAACTAGCCGCCCTAGTACTCGGCCCATAGCTAGTTGCAGTTTGAATGGCAACCAGGAAATAGTGTAAAGGATAAAAACACCAAGCCAAGTTAACCAGTATTTTGGTAGTAAAAAGGAAAACTTAAAGTTGGGTTGCAACACTTTATTTCTGCTCAAGGGATTTTTCTCATCTGGCCTTAATTTCAACTGTGCGTGATTATACGCAAGTTAGATTGGCTTGGGCAATGAAGTTATTCATCGCTTGTTAAGGTATTTATATTTGGGTGGTATTCTGACAGTTTGTTAAGCTAAGTTTGTCTAAATACAATTATTTACTCAACAATCTAATAGTTACAAAAAAGCCCTAAGTAATATTTACTTAGGGCTTTTTTACTTAATTAACATTGAAGTATTAATTTATAGCGATATCGCTTATTTAGTTAGCTGCTACTAAACCAGAGTTTATCGCGCTAATGTCTTCATCAGTAATAGTACCCGCAGCGCGTTTTAATAATAAAACGTTTTGGATATAAGCATAACGAGTTGATGATAAATTACGTTTGGCGTTATATAAGTTACGTGTGCTATCTAATACATCAACGATAGTACGAGTACCTACCTCAAAACCTGCTTCAGTTGCTTCAAGTGCTTTTTGAGCACTTAATACTGATTGTTCAAAAGCTTTAATGGCTGATATTGCTGCAATAACAGTATTATAGGCATTACGTGTAGTACGAACAACACTACGGTGTGTTAGTGATAAATCCTGGCTTGCTAAAACAAAGCTGCTTTGCGCTTTACGCACTGAACTTTGAATTGCACCGCCTGAATAAATTGGCACATTTAACTGTACGCCAACAGAGTAACCATTAACACCAGGTAAGTCTGCTGATGGACCTGAATTAAAGGACTGTTCTTCATCTTTACCATTATAATTGGCAGCGAGATCTAAAGTTGGGTAATGACCAGAGCGTGCGATATTGATGTTATCTTGCGCTATATCAATACCTACCTTAGCAGTGATTAAATCGAGATTTTTTGCTTCGGCAGTAACTTGCCATTCATCAGCACTATTTGGTGTTGGTGCACTGGTGCTAAAACGATCAGTGTTGAGCACACTAACGTTTTTTGGATAAGTATTAGTGATTACGCGCAGTTCTTCTTCTGCTTGGAAAATAGCATTTTCTGCACGAATTTCTTCGGTAACCGCACTATCAAATTGAGCTTGTGCTTCATAAACATCAGTGATTGCTGTTAAGCCAACAGAAAAACGTTGCTTAGTTTGCTCAAGTTGACGAGCAATCGCATCTTTTTCGGCAGTAGCAAAAACTAAATCATCTTTAGTACTAAGTAAATCAAAATAAGCTGCGGTTACTCGCGTGATTAAGTCCTGCTTTGCTACTTGATAAGTTAAATCACTTTGGTGAGCGGATTTTTCAGCGTTGTTTAAACGTAACCAACTATCGTGATGATAAAGTTGCATGTTTAAATTTGCACCGTAAGTTAGGCTAGTTGATTCTTGTGTATTTACTGTGACGTTATCACTAGAGACAAACTCTTGTTCACCTGTACTAAAACCAGCGCTTGCGCTAATTTGTGGAAGTAAAGCTGAACGTGCTTGCACAATATCTTCTTTAACGATCATAAACTGGGCTTGTGATTTAAGAACCACAGGATCGTTTAATAAAGCTTGCTGGTAAACTGTTAATAAATCATCAGCTTGGGCGTGTGTACTGCCAATAGCCGCAGTTATCGCTATAATTAGGGTACTTAGTGTTTTTTTCATGAGTAAGGAATTCCTTGGGTGTATTACTCTTATTATTTATTTATTGATCTTAGTTGGTAGAGTATCCTACATGGATTTTTAAATTAACCAAATAAAATAACTGTTTACTAGTGTAACAAATTATTTTCAAAAAGAGATGACTGATGAAAACGAGTGTAAATAAGCCGGTAGCCATGCATAAATTTGATAATACTCACGTATCACTTCACTCTGTTGAAACTAAATATCAGGGCTTCTTTAAAATGAACGAATATAGGTTACAACATAAGCTATTCTCAGGTAAGGAAAGTGAGACCTTCAGCAGAGAAATTTTTGAGCGTGGGGACGCTGTAGTAGTTATGGCTTATGATGTTGAACAGGATAAGCTATTGTTAATAGAACAATTTCGACCCGGCGCTATTCGAGGTGATGATAGCCCTTGGTTATTAGAGTTTATCGCCGGTATGTTTGATGAAAATGAGAGTCCCATTGAAGTAGCGATAAGAGAGGCTAAAGAAGAAGCTAATATCAGTTTAAACCCAGCTGATTTACAACCTATTATGCAGTATTTATCTAGTCCCGGTGGTATGAGTGAGCGTATTCATCTCTATCTTGCATATTTTGATAGTGAACAAGTTGAAGATGGCGCCGTTTATGGTTTACCCGAAGAAAACGAAGATATTTTGTTACATCTTGTCAGTAGAGATAAGGCTTTAGACATATTAGCACAAGGCAAAATCACTAACGCGGCAACTATTATCGGGTTACAATGGCTGGCAATGAACTATCAATCACTCTCTATTAAAGGTCCTGATAGTAAAAGTTGTGATTAAGAGGCATCTATGAGTTTTTTTCCTAACAGAGCAGTAGTTAAAGCAGGCAAAAAAAATTATCAGCCTAACTTAGTTAGCCTGATGACTTTGTGTGCTAATAATTACATGTTATTGCTGAAGGTATTAGCTGACAGAGCTGTGGTAGGAGAAGTCCGGAGTTTTTTTATAAGTGATTTCTTATCTTACACGGTTACCGTTACTGAAGTAACTCGCTACACCTCGGTAATAAGTTTTGAGCAAGATAGCTTAAAACATGCTTTAAAAAGTATCCCAGGTGTTGTTGCTAACGCGCTACATCCTCGTATGACTATTCGTTTATACCATGATGCTCGTATGGCTGAAGTACTTGCCACACAAGATATCAGGCAAGTAAAACCTCGTTATGATTATCCCAATACGCAAATGCACCAGCAAGATGAAAAACAACAAACCAATCAATTTTTAAATGAGTGGCTTCATTTGTGTCTACGTCTAGGTCAAGTGAATGTTGAGTTTCAACGATAATTTATGAAGCTAATCAAGGAAAAGGCAGAGTTCAATAACCTAGTCAAGGAAACAGTTACCTTGGCACAAATAAGTGATAGTCATTTGTTTTCGGATGTAGATGGCTCACACCATGGCCACAATGTTCTAGCAAACCTCAAAAGAGTCCTGCAAAGTGTTAGGCATAACCGCTTAATAAATTATATTGTTTTTACTGGCGACTTAACTCAAGACCACAGTGAACAGTCATATCAAAACTTTGTTAATGTTGTAGCTGAATCAGCGATTGAAATACCTATTTATTACTTGGCAGGTAACCATGATGAACCTGAATTGCTAGCAAAGTACTTTTCAGAAAGACCATTCTCACCAGATACAACGATTAACCATTCACATTGGCAAATTCAGCTTATTAAGAGTAAAAGCGATACTCCAGCTGGCTTTGTTAGTGAAGAAACGTTGATAAACTTACAAAAAAGTGTCGTTCACAATAAGCAGCAACTAGTGATGATGCACCATCATCCTATCGATGTAGGTTATTTTATTGATAAACATGGTTTGCAGAATAAGTCAGAGTTTTGGCGGTCCATTGATGGTTACCGGAATATTAATGCGATTGCTTGTGGCCATGTCCATGGTGCTATGCAATTAAATAAAACACTATTTGAGCAATCAACAGGCACTAAAAAATCGGTTACTGTTTATACCTGCCCAGCAACATCAATTCAATTCGACCCTGACTTTGATGGTGTTTCCGCCTTAGCTAAGGGCCCTGGCTATCGTCTTTTTAACTTATATGCTGACGGTAAGTTAACTAGTGATGTTATTTACCTATAATCACTAACTCATTAAAAGTGTATGTATAAGGGCTATTAATGAAGTGCTTATATTATCTACTATTTTAATGAAATGTTTACTTGAATTTGAAGCTACTTCAAAGGTTAATTAAGAAATTAAAATAAGAATATATTATGAAAAAGAACATTCTATACATTCATGGCTTCAACTCTTCCCCCTTATCGACTAAAGCAGAGCAAACTCGAAAATACTTGGTAAATAACTTTCCAAATGTAGGCTACTATTGCCCACAATTAGCCACAACTCCTAGTGAAGCTATTGCTCAATTGAGCCAGGTCATTGAACAAGGTGAGGCTGGTTGCCATTGGTTTTTAATCGGCTCATCACTTGGTGGCTATTTTTCCTCTTATCTAGCAGAAAAATATCAATGCTCAGCCGTACTAGTTAACCCAGCAATAAAACCTTATGAGTTATTGCATGACTATATCGGTGAGCAGGTAAACCCTTATACCGGACAAGTGTACCAAGTGACTGAAGAGCATATACAGCAATTAAAAGTGATAGAGCAAGCTGCCCCAACAACTGATAGTAGGCAAAAAAATAATTACCTTGTTATGGTACAAACGGGTGATGAAGTGTTAAATTACCAACAAGCTGTGGAAAAATATCAATATTGTCGATTAATAGTTCAAGAGGGTGGTGATCATAGCTTTATCAATTTTGATAAATGTTTACCCTCTATAAGTGACTTTTTCCAACTTGATTAACCACATAGCGATTTGTAAACGCATTAGATAAGCTAATAAAAATAAATTTATACACCCATTAACAGCGACTAAATTGAGTTTAAAATGACTGACCAATACAACTCCGATTCCATTGAAGTACTTAGTGGCTTAGATCCTGTACGCCATAGACCAGGTATGTATACCGACACAACGCGTCCAAACCATATAGGTCAAGAGGTTATTGATAACTCGGTGGATGAGGCGCTCGCCGGTCATGCACAAAATATCACAGTAACTTTAGATAAAGATCAGTCACTTGAGATCATTGATGATGGTCGCGGAATGCCTACAGATATTCATCCTGAAGAAGGGGTTTCAGGGGTTGAACTTATCTTTTGTAAATTACATGCTGGTGGTAAGTTCTCGAATAAAAACTATCAATTTTCAGGTGGCTTACATGGTGTTGGTATTTCAGTAGTAAATGCTTTATCTACTCGTGTTGATGTTAGCGTAAGACGTGATAGCAAAGTCTATGAAATGGCATTTGAAAATGGCTATAAAGTAGAGGAACTTAGAGAAACTGGTACAGTCGGTAAGCGAAATACAGGTACACGAGTAAAATTCTGGCCTGATGCTAAATACTTTGACAGTGCTAAATTTTCGGCTCGTCGCTTAGTTCATTTACTCAAAGCTAAAGCTGTTTTATGCCCAGGTTTAACAATTAAGTTCATTGATAAGAATGATGAAAAAAAATATCAGTGGTGTTACGCCGATGGCCTTACGGATTATTTAAAAGATTCAGTAAAAGATTATGTGTCACTACCAGAAGAGCCTTTTGTCGGTAGTTTTTCCTCGCAACTCGAAGCTGCTGACTGGGCTGTTACTTGGTTACCTGAAGGCGGTGAAAGTATCGGTGAAAGTTATGTTAACTTAATACCTACTATTGCTGGCGGTACTCATGTAAATGGTTTGCGCCAAGGCTTACTTGAATCAATGCGAGAATTTTGTGAATTTCGCAACATCTTACCACGAGGGGTCAAATTAACCCCTGATGATATTTGGGATAAGTGTAGTTATATCTTATCTATTAAGATGCAAGACCCGCAATTTGCAGGGCAAACTAAAGAGCGTCTATCTTCACGTCAATGTGCTGCTTTTGTTACTGGCGTTGTAAAAGACTCTTTTAGCTTATGGCTAAATGAGCACACAGATAAAGCTGAAGCACTGGCAGAATTCTGTATTAATAATGCGCAAAAACGTATGCGAGCCAGTAAAAAAGTGGTCCGTAAAAAAATAACCTCAGGCCCTGCATTACCGGGGAAATTAACTGATTGTGGTAGCCAAGACTTAACCCGAACTGAGCTGTTTTTAGTAGAGGGTGACTCTGCTGGCGGTAGTGCTAAACAAGCACGAGACCGTGAATTTCAGGCGATAATGCCACTGCGCGGTAAAATACTTAATACTTGGGAAGTCGATTCAGGCCAAATTCTAGCCTCACAAGAAGTACATGATATTTCAGTTGCTTTGGGCATAGACCCTGATAGTGATGATTTATCTGAGTTACGTTATGGCAAAATCTGTATTCTAGCGGATGCCGATTCGGATGGGCTACACATTGCCACCTTGTTATGTGCCTTATTTACCCAACACTTTTTAACCTTAGTACAAGAAGGCCATGTTTATGTGGCTATGCCACCACTGTATCGTATTGATATCGGCAAAGAGGTTTATTATGCCTTGGATGAAGCAGAAAAAGATGGCGTGTTAGACCGTATTGAAGCAGAGAAAAAACGCGGTAAAGTAAACGTTCAGCGCTTTAAAGGATTGGGTGAAATGAACCCATTACAGCTTCGTGAAACTACTATGGATCCTAATACTCGACGATTAGTGCAACTTACTGTCGATGAACATAGCGATACCATGGAATTAATGGATATGTTGTTATCGAAGAAACGTAGTGGCGATCGCAAAGAGTGGCTGCAAAGCAAAGGAGATATGGCAGTCGTTTAGGTTGATACTGTAGGTATTGTTCATGCCATTATCTTACGGATTTAGGCTTTACTGCTGCCTGTTAAGGGTCTGGTTTTCTCTGGACATTAATGCTTCTTTGATGTTTGGATTCTTTGTCTTTATTAGTGTAATTATCAATACACCCTGCAATGCATAATTATGGTGTTCTTGCTCTAGCAAGATAAAGCGGGCTTCTATGGAAGTCCGTTTTCTTTCAATGGCAAATGCTAGGGGCAGGCTACTGAATACGGAACTTTCTGATATGGCATAGCAACAACTATACCTCTGCTCTGTCTATTATCTTCCTCCTTTTAAAATTTTATTTACGCGTTACTTTGTTAGAAAAAGAGCATAGAAATGTAAATTTAATCGCTTAACTATCAAGAAGAATCGCTTTATACTCTTTAGTCTATTATTCGTTCTATCATGTACTTATTGCTAAATTGTTAAGGGGTTACTCTTTGTCGAGCTCTGCTAAAAAAGTTTCTCAAATAACTAAAATGCTTACCTGCATTGCTTGCTTATTGTTTTCAATGGCTAGTGTTGGCCATGGTAACGTAGACATTAAGCAATTTAACCATGTAGCGGAACAAGTAAAGGAACTAAAAAAGAGTGACCTAGTACTCTCACTAAAGCAGCTAAAGGTGTATGAAAATCTTCTTAGTGCTCTCTCCGTAGAACAAAATTTAATCTATTATAAACTGCTTGCTGAAATACAAATCGAGCAGAATAAATATAGCCTCGCTAAACTAACAGCTAACAAAGGGCTTATTATCGCTAAACGGCTTGCTAGTCCAAGCATACTTATAAGTGAAATACTCTACTTAAAAGGTTTTGCTTTAGAGAGTTTAGGTGAGGTTTCTCAAGCAACTGAAGAATACAAAAAAGGTTTAGAAGTTGCAGAGTCACTGCACAATAAAGTTCAGGTGGCTTCAGGGCTAATTAATTTAGGTGCTATTGCGTATTTATCAGGTGATTTTGAACGCTCTTTAGTCTTGCTTAATGATGCCTATAACATTGCAGCGCAAACTGATGATGAGGAACTAAAAGGGACAGTTAATGGTGAGCTAGGAATTGTATATTCATATTTGTTTCAAGATAAACAGTCAATGGCATATTACAAACAATCGTACTTGCACTTTAAAAAAGCAGGCATGTTATTAGCGGCTCATAATAGTTTAAATAATATTGCTATTACTCACACATTTAACAGAGAATTTCAGCAAGCGATTGATGTTTTTAAAACCATCATTACTGAGTCTAATAAAGATACTCCGAGTGATAGCATGTACAGTGTTTATTCAGGAATGGCTTGGGCGCACATAAGTAAAGAAGATAGTAACCCTGATGCGGCATATCAATATTTACTGATGGCTAAGCAACATATGCAATTTACTGAAAAACTTGATTATAAATTGCAATACTATGTTGATGAAGCAACTATCTTATATAAATTAGAGCGTTATGATGAGGTCTTAACAAGTATTGCTCAAGTTGAGCAACTCTTTATAAAACATCAGGAAGGCTCTCTGATGCGAAAAGAAAATTCAATTTACTTAGTTGAACTTAGGGCTGCTGTTTATAATAAACAAGAGCAATATCAACAAGCTTATGAAACTCAATCTAGAGTAATTGAATTAACCGATAAGCATTATGAAAATGAAGATAGACGCTCTATTACACAGGTTCGCCTCAGGCTTGAGGCTGAACGAGCTGACAAAGAAAATGCACTACTGCACAATCAACAAGTTACCCATGAGAAAAAACTACGACAAGCTAAGTTAGAACATGAAGAACAGCGCCTTTATTTAATCGTTAGTGCTTTGATTACTTTAGCTCTTGCTTGGGTTTTAACTAAATTAATTCAAAGCCAGCATCAACTTAAAACGGCCTCAAGTATTGATACACTTACCGGGGTCGCAAATAGGCGGAGCTTAATGAAAAAAGCTCAAAAGTCATTTAAGCAATCAAAAAAGAGTGGCATTAGCTTAAGTATCTTGATGATTGATATTGATCACTTTAAGGAGATAAATGATCGTTTGGGTCATAGCACTGGCGACAAAGTTCTAGCTGAAGTAGCTTCTCTTGGTAGCGATATAATGCGAAAAAGTGATTTGTTTGGTCGCCTTGGTGGTGAAGAATTTATGGTGTGTTTACCTAAAACAACATTAACATCCGCGATGGAAATAGCTGAGCGCATACGGTTATGTGTCAGTGGAGCCTCATGGCCATATAGTCACCTGGACAAAGTTACTGTCAGTATTGGTGTAGCTAGCTTTAAAAATGATAGTGAGTTAACTGACTTAGTGAAAAGAGCTGACAAGCAACTCTATCAAGCTAAAGCTTCAGGTCGAAATAAGGTGTGTGGCCAATGAGCGTTATGCGAAACCATCTTTGGAAAATAATGCTAGTACAGTTATTCTCAATTTCGCTGTGCTTGGCTAATGAACCTCTTAAAGCAGTGGCAGTGGAAAACAATGACCTTGATAAAGGTAAACTGTTACATATCCCCCCAGTAAATATTCTGCCGGTAACGCAAGATTTATTCGATTTACTTACACTGTTAAAGCAAAAAGATAGTAATCATCATAAAGTTGACAAGTTGTTATCAAACCTCGAAGTAGCTAAAACAGGATTGAATGCTGCAGAGCAATACTTATTATTGCTTGCTAACGCTTTAATTAAAGAGGCTTCAACAAATGAGCTTGTTGATAGTGATGAAATTAGCGATGCAGTCATAGCGCTGTTAGAAGAAGCTGGAAAGCTATCTAAACAAGTTTCAGAGCAGCAGCTTAGTCGACCTGAATTCTTGCAGCTACATCTCATTTTAGCGGACCATTATGCCAAACGTGGTAAATTTGATTTAGCTTACCTTGAGAAAAAAAACTATCTAAAGAAATACTATATTTATCGTAAAAATAAACGTGTAGCTATGATTGAGTCTTTAGAACAATCATTTGAAATTGAAGGAAAAAAAGAAAGTAATGCTTTGCTGGAAAGTCAAAATAAGCTAAAAATTCGCAATGTTGAGGAAGTTGAACAACAAAAAGCAACGCAGCGATATAATTTCACTCTTATCACCAGCGCAGCGATTATTTTTGTGTTACTTTTTTTTAGGCAGTTAAGAATACGTAATAGGCTTATTCGACTTACCAGAACTGATGCGTTAACGGGCCTTGCCAATCGTAGTGCTTTATTTGAATACGGAGAGCAAATGGTAGCGCGGTTTGCCGATCAACCTACGGAGTTTTCAGTATTATTATTAGATCTTGATCACTTCAAAAGAATTAATGACAATTTTGGTCATCATGTGGGTGATAATATCTTAATTAAAGTTGCAGAGTTGGTTAAGGAGACTATGCGTTCTCGTGATGTTTTTTCCCGTCTTGGCGGTGAAGAGTTTGTTGCATTGTTACCTTTTGCAGATAACAACAAAGCTAAGGCTATTGCCATGCGCATCAATGAAAAGTTATCACAACATGACTTCACATCATTAATAGTGCAGGGCAAGATTACGGTTAGTATAGGTGTCGCCACCATGGAAGATAATGAAATGACTTTTGAAGATCTATTACATGGTGCTGATTTAGCAATGTATGAAGCAAAAGAGCAAGGCCGAAATACCGTAGTTTGTTATCATAATATTGCCGAGGCACAAGAAAGGCGTGGTAATACCAAACGGATTAATTAACTGGCCAACTTAGAGCTAAATTAGCGAGCTTAAAAGGCATATATGCTGCGTTATTGATTTTGACAAGGGAATAACCATTCTCTTCAATCAATGCCTTACCTCTAAGCCTTATAATTCTCGCTAAGTGATCAGTTAATCAGTCCGATTGGTATATTTAACTGTTTTGTTACCCTAGCTATTTTGTCTAGGGCCATAATCAGATAAGCTATAGCGGTTATCATAAGGTTAACGTCGGCTACCCTTAGCCAATAGCACCTTTAATAATAAAAATAATTAGATTTGTTAGACTAGGAAAATCATTTCATGTCAGATGCGCTCGAATACAGTCTTGATGGAGTTGAACAAGTTCCCTTAAGACGTTTTACTGAAGAAGCTTATTTAAACTACTCTATGTACGTCATTATGGACCGAGCCTTGCCACATATTGGTGATGGCTTAAAGCCCGTACAAAGACGCATCGTTTATGCCATGTCAGAGCTTGGTTTATCTGCGGCAGCTAAATATAAAAAATCTGCACGTACGGTTGGTGATGTACTTGGTAAGTTTCACCCGCACGGCGATAGTGCTTGTTACGAAGCCATGGTATTGATGGCACAACCCTTTTCTTATCGATATCCCTTAGTTGATGGTCAAGGTAACTGGGGCGCACCAGATGATCCAAAATCTTTCGCTGCGATGCGTTATACCGAATCACGCTTATCACGATTTAGTGAAGTCTTACTGGCGGAGTTAGGACAAGGCACAGTTGATTGGCAGCCAAACTTCGATGGCACAATGAATGAGCCAAAGACTTTACCCGCAAGATTACCGCATATTTTACTTAATGGCATTACCGGTATTGCTGTCGGTATGGCGACGGATATTCCGCCACATAACGTCAGAGAAGTTGCTGACGCTTGTGTGCATTTAATTGAAAATCCCAAAGCTGAAGTTAGTGATTTACTCGAGTTTGTTAAAGGACCTGATTATCCTACGGATGCCGAGATAATTACTCCTAAAGCTGATATTGAGAAAATTTATCAAACAGGGCGCGGCAGTATCAAAATGCGCGCTGTTTATGATGTTGAGCAAGGTGATATCATCATTACTGCGCTACCGCATCAAGCGTCAGGCGGTAAAATTTTAGAACAAATTGCCGGACAAATGACGGCGAAAAAACTCCCTATGGTGGTTGATCTTCGTGATGAATCTGATCATGAAAATCCAGTTCGATTAGTGGTTGTGCCTCGTTCAAACCGGGTTGATGTTGAACAGTTAATGCAACATTTATTTGCCAGCACTGATTTAGAAAAAAGCTACCGTGTTAATATTAATATGATTGGCTTAGATAATCGTCCGGCAGTTAAAAACCTACAAGTTATCCTTGCAGAGTGGCTCGAGTTTCGTCGTGAAACTGTACGACGCCGACTGCAACATCGCTTGGATAAAGTGCTTGCACGTTTACATATTCTTGATGGTTTATTGGTTGCTTATCTTAATATTGATGAAGTCATCGAAATTATTCGTGGCTATGATGATCCTAAAGCAGAGTTGATGTCACGCTTTGGCTTGTCGGATACACAAGCCCATGCCATTTTAGAAATTAAACTTCGTCAACTTGCTAAGCTTGAAGAAGTTAAGATCCGTGCAGAGCAAGATGAATTACGTACAGAGCAAGAGTATCTAGAGAAGATCCTTAATTCTAAAGCGCGCATGAGTACGTTGATGAAAAAAGAGATCCTTGCTGCTGCAGAGCAATATGGCGATGATCGCCGTTCTAAATTAGTGGAGCGTAGCGAGTCTAAAGCATTAACTGAAAAAGATTTAGTGCCAAGTGAGCCTGTCACTGTTGTTATCTCTGATAAAGGTTGGGCACGTTGTGCTAAGGGTCATGATATCGATCCAACAAGCTTAAGTTATAAAGCCGGTGATAATTACTTATGTTCATCTAAAGGGCGAAGTAATCGTCCTGTTGTCATAATCGGCTCTGATGGTCGAGCTTTTACAACGGATGCTCATACCTTACCAACCGCTCGCTCTCAAGGAGAGCCACTAACAGGGCGTTTTAATCTGGCAACAGGTAAAACTTTTGTTCATAGCATTATGTCGGATGATGATGCTAAGTACTTATTAGTTAGTGATGCGGGTTATGGCTTTGTCAGTGGCTTTACTGATATGGTAAGTCGAAATAAAAATGGTAAAGCATTAATAAGTTTGCCTGAGGCTGCCAAGGTAATGGCACCGCAACTAATAACTGATATTGATAAAGATTATTGTCTTACCATTACCAGTGAAGGGCGCATGTTAGTGTTCCCTGTGAAAAACCTACCCGTGCTGAGTAAAGGTAAGGGTAATAAGATCATTAATATTCCTTCTGCACGAGCCAAAACACGTGAAGAGTTTGTTAGCATACTGTCCATCATTCCTGAAGGTGCTGCTATTACATTGCATGCAGGTAAACGAAAGCTTACCCTAAAAGCTGCAGATATAGAACACTATAAAGGTGAACGTGGCCGTCGTGGTAATAAGCTACCACGTGGCTTACAGCGAGTTTCAAAGATTGAAGTAGAGTCTACTAAAGAAGTCACTTGTGAAACGACACCAGAGAGTGAATAAAGTTAAGTAAAGCCCAAATTAGCAAAGTAGAAAACATTAAGACCAGTAAGTGCTAATTATTAGCTTTACTGGTCTTTTTTTGCGAAGCGATTAGTGAATAAAGTACTTTGTATTTCCCTTTAATGTCATTAGTAGAGTTTAAATTATCAATGGCGACTAAAAGCTATCGCTCTCGATCATTTTTATGTTGGCTTGTGGAAAGCTGCTACGTGTATAGATTAAACGATCTTTATTAGCAACATAGGTAACACTGTCACTTTTAGATATTGAGTTTAGAGGCAATCTTACAAGCGGTTTTTGTAGTTTATTTGCTAAGTCAAAAGCGACTAATTGGTAGTGGTCATCAAATGTTTTTTGATAAAAAACATGGTCTTTTTCAAAGGTCCAAGCATAGAGGGTATTAAAATTATCACCTGATATGATTTCTTCCCCCGCTTGTGTGCTATCGATGTTTTTACTCCATAAACCTTTTCGGAGTTTGGTATAGAGCAAGGTATTATCTGATGTCATCATAGCATAACGACCACCATCAAAAGTAAGGCGCTTAATGCTAGAATCAATGA
>Ga0105356_10004289_pt1 | contig 13774 bp, 15 predicted proteins | sample GOMGulsemesocosm_3_FD_83502 | JGI IMG/M metagenome (GOLD analysis project Ga0105356, IMG submission 83502) | Methane-oxidizing microbial communities from mesocosms in the Gulf of Mexico - GOM9D Gulf of Mexico | ecosystem: Environmental > Aquatic > Marine > Cold seeps | place: Gulf of Mexico...
CCGGTATTAAACAATACAGTTTGCTGGCGACTGAACTGGACGAAAAATTTGCCAGCGGCACAGCACAGCTAATCGACCGCGGCAGCAGCTTTGAAGGCTCCTTAGAAAAAGTGGTCAACAATTTGCGCGACAGGAAAAGCTTATGAGCACCGACAGCGGGCAGCGCAGCGAGGCACGGGTAAACCGGGAGACAACTTTTTATGTCGAGGTATACACGGGCGAAACACAGGACATCGATCGCACCAAGGTTATTGTCTGCAACAGCCTCGACATTTCCGCTGGCGGCATTCAGTTGCAAATGGATAGGTCGCTACCAGTGGGCAGTATTTTGCGCCTGTGCGCCGATATCGAAAGCAGTGAAAACGTACTGTACCTGGTCGGCGAGGTGAAGTGGGTGAGAGCTGAAGACGAGTATTACAATCTGGGCTTCGAGCTATACGACGCCGAAGACAGCGACCTCAGTGATTGGAAAAATCAACTCGCCAAAATACTCTGAGGCCAGCCCCTACGGTAGCGCCGCGGGCTTAATTTTTCATAAACGGGTTTTGCGGCTCGCCGTCATCCTCATCGGCGTCGCTGGGCATCGCCTCGAGACTCAAGCTCATGCCACCGGCGTCCTGCTCCACGCCGCCCTCGTTGCTCAGTTTGACTTGCAAGCGTAGATTATTGGCGGAGTCGGCATTTTTTGTCGCCTCTTCCAAGGAAATCTGGCCCGCCTTATGCAATTTGAACAGTGCAGTGTCGAAGGTTTGCATACCGAGATTTTGCGATTTTTCCATAATCGGCTTTATCTCGTCTAGGTCGCCGCGCAGTATCTTGTCGCGCACCGAGGGCGTGCCCAACAACACTTCTACCGCCGCCACGCGCTTGCCGTCAACGGTGGGAATAAGGCGCTGGGAGACGATGGCCTTCAAATTGGATGACAGGTCCATTAGCAATTGCGGACGTCGTTCCTCGGGGAAAAAATTGATGATCCTATCCAGCGCCTGATTGGCATTGTTGGCGTGCAACGTCGATATTGCCAGATGACCTGTTTCGGCAAAGGCCAGGCAGTGCTCCATGGTCTCGCGCTCGCGCACCTCACCTATAAGAATAACATCCGGCGCCTGGCGCAGGGTATTTTTCAAGGCATTGGCAAAATTGCGGGTATCCACCCCCACTTCACGTTGATTGATAACAGACTTTTTGTGCCGATGTACAAATTCGACCGGATCCTCGATGGTAATAATATGACCGGCAGAATTGCTGTTGCGATGGTCTATAAGCGCCGCCAGTGAAGTCGATTTTCCAGATCCTGTGGCACCGACAAACAACACCAGCCCACGCTTTTCGGTAATCACCTCTTTTAATATATCCGGCAGTTTTAAGTCTTCAAACTTCGGAATTTCCACCTTAATATTGCGTGCAACAATGGATATTTCGTTGCGCTGCTTGAATATATTGATGCGAAAGCGACCCACACCGGGAATGGAATAGGCCAGGTTCATCTCCAGCTCATCCTCAAATTCCTGCTGCTGTTTTTGATCCATTATGACGTAGGCGATTTCTTTAATAGCACCGGGGGCCAGCGCTGTTTTTTCCAGCGGCTTTAACACGCCCTGAAATTTTGCGCAGGGCGGCGCCCCGGTACTAAGATACAGATCGGAGCCATCGTTAGAGGACAAAATCTTCAGATAGTCTTCGAATTCCATGGCAATACCTTTCCACTGTTAGCGACCGCGTATCGACTTAGGTCGCGAGTTTTATCTACACCGGGTGGCGCAACAGCCAATATATTCGCCCAGAGCGGGTTTTACAATGGCCGCTGTCGCTACTGCCCAAATCGGGCACCACCATCGCGTAGGTAGGCCAGTTCCGCCGCCGTCGACTGCCGCTGCAGAGCCTCGTTGCGATGGGGAAAACGGCCAAATTTCTCGATCACCGCCCGGTGTGTTTTTGCATAGGACAAGCTGGCACCGACTAAGGTCTGCCCAGGCGGGTCGACATCGGCCAACAGCTGCTCGAACAAGTCGACACAGTGCTGCTGATCCGACAGCGACTCCGAATGTTCCAACGGCATATAGAAAAAGGTTTTGTAAAGAAGAGGCAACTGAACATCGAGCCCCGCAGCAATAGAGTGTTTAACGATAGCGCGGGCGCGGGCATCACCGCTGAAGGCGCGGGCATCGCCGCGGAAAATGTTGCGGGTGAATTGATCCAGCAGCAGTACCAGCGCCATGCTCGAACTCAACTGACCGCTCCAGGCCTGCAAATCACCGGCTACTGCCTGACGCACCCGATCACCAAACAACCGTTCTATGGTGGCATCGGTAGCGGCGCCACCACCGTACCATATCTTGTTCTGGGCACTAATATCTCCGCCGTCAAGGGTATCGGCGAACCAATAGTCGATGATAGCTTTGGCGTGCTCGCAAGCGCTTTTATTGCTCATTATTCATCACCCAATAATTTCCTAACGACTAACTATCTACCTCGCAGTGATTAATTATTAACTATTAATTTCTCAGTCTCCAGCCATATTTCTTTTCACAGCTGTTCGCTGCCACTTATTATGGCCCTCGGTTAAAGCAGTACTTGTACCTTGCGAGAACCACTATTACACTGCCCGCCGACTACAAAACAAACTCAAGTATAAGACAGACCTGGAGAAATTGTTGTGCCCGATCAGTTCACTGAACGTCTAGACCTGTTTTCCACCGGTGACAGCGAGCATAAGACAGCCCTGCTGGCGCTACAGCGCGGTATCGAGAAAGAGTGTTTGCGCATTGAGCCCACCGGTATGCTCGCGCAAACCCCACATCCACAAGGTCTGGGTTCGCCGCTCACCCACCCCAATATCACTACTGACTTTTCTGAGTCACTGCTGGAGCTAATAACACCGGTTTCTACCAGCATCGAGCAGACCCTAGACACCCTCGATCAGGTGCACCGGGCGGTGTATCCACAGCTTGAAGGAGAGGAACTTTGGCCCGCCAGCATGCCCTGCGTGCTCGCCAGCGGCGAGAACATTCCAGTGGCAAAGTACGGCAGCTCCAATATCGCACAGATGAAAACCGCCTATCGGCGCGGACTGGGCCATCGCTACGGTCGGCCGATGCAGACCATCGCCGGTATCCACTACAATTTTTCACTGCCGGAGTCGATGTGGGCTTTACTGCAACAGCAAGATCACGATAAGCGCCCGGCACAGGCCTATAAGACCGACGCCTACTTCAGCTTAATCCGCAATTTTCGGCGCACCTCCTGGCTGCTAATCTATTTGTACGGGGCCTCACCTGCGGTCTGTGAGAGCTTCTTGAAAGGACGCGAGCACAACTTGCAGCGCTACGACCGAGGTTCGTTTTATCTTCCTCATGGTACTGCACTGCGCATGGGTGGACTGGGCTATCAGAGCAGCGCGCAGGAGAGTCTGAATATCTGTTACAACAGTATCGACAACTATATCGATACGCTGCGCTGTGCGATTACCAATACCCACCCCGAGTACGAACGCCTGGGCATTAAAAAAGACGGCGAGCACCAACAGTTGTCGGCGTCACTACTGCAAATAGAAAATGAATTTTACAGCTCTATTCGCCCCAAGCGGGTTACCGACTCCGGCGAAATTCCCATTGGCGCCCTAGCCAGTCGCGGTGTCGAATATATCGAGGTGCGCTGTATCGACGTCAATCCTTACCTGCCGCTGGGAATCGACGCCGATCAAATACGCTTTTTGGACTGTTTCCTACTGTACTGCCTGTTCAAACGCAGCCCGGCCTGTGATGACAGCGATCGCCAGCGCATTAGTCACAACCAAACACAGATCGTCAATTGCGGCCGCGCCCCTGAGCTGATGCTGGCAACTGCCCAGGGCGATCGCCCCATGCAAGAGTGGGGTGCCGAACTATTAGACGGGATCGACAAGATAGCGCTGTTATTGGATGCGGCCCACGGCGGTGACGACTATCAGCGCGTGTGTGCCGAGCAACGCGTCAAGTTGTTAGACCCCTCGCTAACCCCCTCGGCGCAAATCTTGGCGGATATGCAGGCTAAGGATACGCCGTTTTTTGGGTTCGCCATGAACCTGGCCCAGCAGCACGGTCAACACTTTCGCGATCAACCCCTGAGCGCCGCTCAAATGGCACATTTTGATCAGCTCAGAGCGCACTCCATCGAGCAGCAACACCTTGTGGAAGCAGCGGACCAGCAGTCCTTCGACGACTTTCTGGCCAGCTATTACAGCCAGTACGCGACGCTGTAGAGCGGCCCTTGAATTATCTGGCCCACTTTCACCTGGCTCAAAGCAGTCATGGGCTGACGGTGGGTGCTCTATTGGGGGATTTTATCAAGGGTCCACTGGCGGGACGACACAGCCCCGCGGTGGAAAACGGTATTCGACTACACCGCAATATTGATGGCTTTACTGACCGAAACCTCTGTGTCAAGCATTGCCAACTGGACTTTGACCCGCGTTTTCGTCGCTATAGCGGCATTATGACCGATGTCGTATTCGATCACTTTCTCAGCATCCACTGGGATCAGTTTCACCCCCAGCCGCTGGCAGCCTTTAGCACTGAGGTATTTCAACGCCTCGACGCCAGCGATGTGCTGCCGGAGGCGGCTCGCAAAATGGCCACGGCACTGCGCCGCCACGATGTGTTCCAACGCTATCAACAGTGGCCTACGGTGGCTTCGGCATTGATCAGTATTGGCAAGCGACTGCGTTCTGCAAACCCTTTAGCCGAAGCCGGTGACGAACTATTGCAGCACTACGACCAGCTGGAGCGAACGTTTTTTGAGTTCTATCCCCAGCTACAGCAATTTTGCCAACAGCAGTGCAGCGAATTTAATAGTGAGCACTCTAACGCTGGACAATAAACGCGCTGAACAGCAAGTCGGTAATAAAGTGCTCTCCCTCCTCCGCCACTAACACCTCTTGTACCGCCGCCAGGGCACTTTGCCGCAGCATTTCCTTGCCTTCCATGGAGGTCATATCTTCGTCGCTGGCGCGGGTTAATAACATTACCAGCGTGTGGCGAATATAGGGCATGTGTTTGCGCAGGCTGCTCTGGCCGCGGCCATCGATACGCAGGGTAATACTGGTTTTCAAATAGCGCAGTTTGCCAACACCACCATAGTTGACGACAAAGGCGGGCTTGAGATCGACATACATGTTAACTGTTTGACCGGCGCCTTCCTCCTCCTGGGCCTGTATCGACAGCGGCAGCCACAGCGAAATAAAGGCGGCCATTAGCAGGACAAAACGGTGCATAAAAACTCCAGTAAAGCGGTTTACATTATCCAATAGTACAGTGCCATCACTGTGACGTGAACAGGGTACTTGAGTCAACGGCTACTTTCGCCTACTGTAGCGTTTTTAATATAATAGCGCGTTTAATAGTTCAATTCGCTCGCCACAATGGCACTACACTCTCATACAATAAAGTGAGTTATGACCTCCCTACCCAACCCCAGACAGACCAACCTACTGATGGTCATCGCCATTACCGGCTTGTACAGCTACGCACTCTATACCCAATACGTCGATGGCCTCGAACCCTGCCCCCTGTGTGTGACTCAGCGCTTCTTTTATCTGCTAATTGCTCTGTTTTGTTCTATCGGCCTGTTTCACCAACGCTTTAGCTTGTATGGCAGTCTCGGGGTTATCGCCTGTCTCGGCGGTATTGCCAGCGCCGGTCGCCAGGTATGGCTGCAGCACCTACCGCCGGAGCAAGTACCGGCCTGCGGCCCCAGTTTGCAGTATATGCTGGAGACCTTTCCGCTCAGTGATACCCTACGCACCTTGGTAACTGGCGACGGAAACTGTGCTGAAGTGCTGTGGCAACTGTTTGGGTTTAGTATGCCGGAGTGGTCGCTGGCCTGTTTTCTCGGCCTGTTGACTGCTTGTGTTTGGCAGATTTTTCGGCGCGCTCAAAGACCCGCTGCAGAAATAGCCTAGCCATTATTATCGACACTTCGGCAATGAAATACTACGGTTGGGCTTGCCCTATAGGACTAGCTCACTTATATTGCCAGCTATCGAGGCGACGACAATAGCCTTAGTCTACCGAGACTAACGCCGCCGCACGATGTCACTTAACCCCGGAGGCACTATGCCACAGCAGAGCACCGAGCAGCGCTGGAAGACCGTTGACGCACTGGTGGTGCGCTGGCGACAGTCTCGCCAGGACTTGCTGGTTCAATATTGTCAAGCCAGCGACGCCCTCGATGGTGACAGCATTTCGACCCTAGCCAAAACCTACCTGCGCGACTTTTGTCAGCTGTTAGTCGACTACGCCTCGGCGGGACATTTCGAGGTGTATTATCAGTTGCTGCGGGAGGCTGAGGAGTATCAAGATGGCGGCGCTGAAACCGCTAAGGTCTTGCTGCCACAAATTGTTGCCAGCACAGAAGCGGCGACGGAGTTTAACGACAAATATGCCACCGGCGAAGGTGTGCTGAGCATTTTGATAAAAAACTTGTCGAAGTTGGGGGAAATATTGGAGACCCGCTTTGAATTGGAAGATCAGCTTATTGATGTGTTGCACGAAGCTCATCGCGCCCCCGCCGTCTAATTTATTGTTGCATCACCGCTCAACAGCTAGTTCGCGTAGATGCGGCAATAGTTGTTGGAGCTGTGGTCCTGTTGCGAAGTTCACTATGATTACCGCTGCCAACGCTATAGCGACAACTACTGCCATGTTTTCTACCACCGTAATTATCCCCCGCCGCCTGCTGGCGCTTCGAACTGTGTTGCTAGCGATGATGATGACCTGCATCCTGAGTGCCTGCAACCGCCCCGGCGATCCCGAGCAGAGCTGGGAGATGGCCGCCAAAGGGGTTTACAGTGGCGCCCTGTCCGCCGACGGCAAACACAGTATTATCGGCTCCATTCACCACGGTGGTAGCCTCTGGGCTACCTCCCGAGGCGAGCGATTGTTCAATTGGAACCACCAGAGTGGCCAGCAGAGCAATATCATCGCCAGCGGCTTTTCCCCGGAGGGCAACTTTGCGCTAACCGCCGACCACCAGACCATGGTGCTATGGGATACTCAAAACGGTGAGGCGATTACCTTCTGGACCGCCCCCAATGAAGTGATGTCAGCGGCACTGACTCGCAATGGCAGCTTGGCATTACTGGGGCTGGAAGACTACAGCGCAGTTTTATTCGACGTCAAACGCGGCGGCATCAAGCGCACCTTCTACCACAATGACCGCGTACGCAGCGTTGCACTGAGCGCCGACGATCGCCTAGCCATTACTGGCTCCGAGGACAATACCGCGCGACTGTGGGATCTCGAGAAGGGCCAACAGTTATTTAGCTGGCGCCACGAGGGCGAAGTGGTGACCGTAGCCATTAGTCCCCAAGGCAATCTTGCATTAACTGTTGCCAAATACGATCGCGCAGTGCTGTGGGATACGCAAACCGGCGAAGAGCGCGGCGAACTACCTCTTCACAAAGCGGCGCTCAAGCGCGGCCAGTCATTTACCAGCGCAGTATTCTCCACCAACGGCAAGTTGCTGTTAACCGGCAATGCCAATCGCCTAGTGCAATTGTGGGATACCACCACCTTGACCGAGCAGGCCAGCTGGGAATTGCCTAAACGCGATGCCTGGCGCCCCACCTCCGTCGCCGTCGTAGCGCTGAGTTTTGCCGACCGTGACAATGTTTTTTATGCCATTGGCTCCGCTGGTTTTAGCCACCGCTTAGTCCGTCAGTAAGTCCTCTTTACAGATCATTGCCCGCACGCTTGGGCACGCCACCGTAATTTGATCGCGTCCCACCCGCTAAGCCCTAAGCAGTGCTCATCATAGATGAACGGCTAGCGTTGTCAGCCCATCCGGGAGGTCATTTTGCTAGCGACAAAAAAAGGCTACCGCAGTGCGATAGCCTTTCTAAAACCCCCGTTAACAGAGGATCTAAAAGCTAGTAAGGACTTACTCTTGAGCAGCTTTGATGGCGATCAACTCGACGTCGAACAACAGAGTTGCATTGGGGCCAATAGGGCCACCACCGGTACCACCGGCACCATAAGCCAGATCGGAGGGTATCGCCAACTGCCACTTTGAACCCACTGGCATCAACTGCAAAGCCTCAGTCCAACCGGGAATAACGCCGCCAACAGGGAAGCTGACAGTCTGTCCACGAGTGTAGGAACTGTCAAACTCAGTGCCGTCAATCAGCGTGCCGGCATAGTGAACTTCGACCGTATCACTGGCCGCTGGTATAGCGCCCTCACCGGCGGTAATCACTTTGTACTGCAGACCGCTGGCGGTGGTAGTCACACCCTCGGCCTTGGCATTTTCGACCAGATACGCTTTGCCCTGCTCTAGATTTGCTAAGCCTGCTTGCTCTGCCTCGGCGCTAGCCGCAGCCTGTTGTTTTTGCTGGAAGCTCTGCATTTCCTTCATGATCTCTTCCTGACTCATCAACGGCTCGTTGCCCTCGACGGCATCACGCACACCCTGGGCAAAGGCATCGACATTAATACCGAAAGGCTCTTGCTTAATGCGTTGGCCTAGGCCCGAACCCATGCCGTAACTGATACGTTTTTCCTCGCTGTCCAATACCATCGCCGCTGTCTCGGCTGCGGGCTCGCTGCTCTCTGCGACCTGCTGATTACAGCCAACTAAAACTGTGCCGACGGCGACGGCGATCAAGATATTACGTTTCATCGATATTCCTTTAGATAGGGTGGACGTTCATTATTGGATAGCGCGAGTGATGTTGCTAATCGCACTTGAGGGCGACATTTTACTACTAGTAGCGGGCTTAACAACAGGGGCTGATATCAGGTTTTTTACTTCCGGCAGCGGCTCGACTGATAGTTGTGACTCAATCTGCGGTTTTTGATTGGAAAAATGCCAGCCCCCGTGCTCGTCCTGCCACTTGTACATTTCCCCGTTCCCCAATGTGGTGCGCGATAAACCAGTGGCGGAGCCGGTCACCACCGCAGCATCGGGTATCAAGCTCGCCGTCGTCGACTGTAGCTTCCGCACGCTCCTGCGCAGAGACTCCGTCTCTGGCAGCCAATCCGAGATCGTCATGATGGGGCGACCGTCAGGACCTTTTAAAAACATTGGCAAGCCCAGCCCCAATACCACCAACAACAGCAGCAAAAATTTGTAATAGAACCGCACTGAACAGCCACCTCCTAATCTATGATGGAGAGAATAATGGCGTATCTGTAGCGTTCTGTCCACGCTAACGGCAATCGGCAACGTTCGTGGTTTCCTACTATGGCGCTTGGCTAGCGGCAGATTTCAGGAACACGGCTATACTGTTATTTCTGTTGCTGCGGACTCTGTGCCTGCGAACAGGTTTTCTGTGTACTGTGCTCCTGCTTATCTTGCTACAGAAACTGGCGGCAATCACTGCCGAGTTACCACCCTTTATGGAAAAGGCTTTATTAGTTCAATAACGGCAATGCTCACAAAATACCCCCGGCAATGTCACCGGGCGCAAAGGATGAGCGGCGCAGACAGTAGCGTATTTTTAAGGGCTTGGGATATATGGCACTCAACAAAAACCAAACTGGCGCCATAACCTCGGTAGTCAGCTTGCAAAAGCAGCTGATTGCGACCCAGAAAAAACTCGATAAGGCCCGGCAACGACAGCTGGCCAGCGCCGAAAAAGCCTGTCAGAAGAGCCTCGCGCAACGTCGCAAAGCCAATGTCAATTTGGCTGCCCAGCGACTGCGATTACAAACTGCCCGTAGCAATAACCAGCTAAACTCAAGTGGCGTAACACGGCGGGCACTAGACCGTGCCCACAACGCCTTTAGTCGCGCGGCCGAGGTCCTAGCCCAGAGTAGGACAGTAGTCGCCATCGACAAAGTAGTCGCCTCTCAGGCACTGGCAGATGTGCGCACAGCCAAGGCCACAGCTGACGCGGTAAATGCAGCGCTGGCGGGCACTAAAGCGCGCAGCACTACCAACAGGGATAGAATAAACGCCAGCGCAGCCACTAAGAAGGCCAGTGGCAAGGTACCGGAACGCGCTAAAGAGGTACAAGTTAACCTCGATAAGCCAACTCGGAAAGAGCCCGTCATCACCCCTGCAGTAGAGCGGGACCCCACCCCACTGAAACCGGCTGAACCCACTGCAGTGGCGCGGTCAAGACCAACAGCTGAGGCAGCACCTGAAACCGAATCGGTGCCTGAACCCGAGTTTGAGCCCGAGCCTGAACCTGTGCCTGAACCTGTGCCTGAACCTGTGCCTGTGCCTGAACCTGTGCCTGTGCCTGTGCCTGAACAGGACCATGACAGCCCCTCGGCGGAAAAACACCCTAGACCCATTCGCAGCCTATTCGACTTTTAGCCGCGTCAACAGCGTGTGGCTAGGGGCTGAGTAAGACTTGCATCAAAGCGTGGCTACAGTGCGACCAGTGCACTGAGTCATCAACTGTCAGCTGTTCGCCATAGCGCTGACAGTGCGCCAACGCCAGTTCGAGCGCTGGCTGTACAGCCAGCGCAGCCCCCTCCAATAGTGGCAACAGTCCATCTTGCTGCCAACGTTCAGCCGCCAGTTCCAAGGCCTTCACCTCCTCGTAGAGACTATCCGCGGCGGTCAGGGTTTTCACCCTGCGGCGTAGCGCCCGCAGCGGCGCCAGACATTGCCGCTGGGCCATTTCAGAGTGTGCCAGCAGCGCCGACCACCGTGCAGCGTCCAGCGCCCGACCCCGGGAAGCCTGCCAGGCGATAGCGAGCAGCACATTGCAATCGGCACCCAACTCGTCCTGCAAATGCAGCAATTGCGCTTCGACCCCAGGCTTGGCATACACTGCTAGGGAAAAATTCCACAGAGGATTTTCCATTGTTCATTCTCTCGGCAGGCACGCCTTAGTGACAAAGTGCTGCGAATCGACGGATGATCAGTATAAATTCGTCACGGTCTGAGTGCCATAGGGATTGGGTTCCAAAAAAGGCCAGCTACAAGCACCACTCGATGTGTTCTTCAGAGCAAAAAAAACCTACTCGCGAGAGTAGGTTCTATGGCTCACCTCTTGAGCAGAATTTATTACACGCCCGCAAGCTGAATGCGAATCGACGCTTGTTCAGTTATGGCCATCTGGGTGCCCATAACTTAATAGCCAGTCCAGAGATGACGTCTAGACAAATCAATCCTAGTTCGCAGCCAGTTTCTTGTCACTCATGAGTTCAATGCAGAATATTTCTGACGTCCCATATTCCAGTGATCTTAACGGATAGGGGTTATTGGAGGCACAGGCCTTACCGTCTGGTGCAAAATCGATGTCTCGTGAATAGGATCCCCGCAGTGGAGTGGGATACACGACCCAGCGTTCTTCAAAGGGAATAAACCGATACATCCGGTCAGTCATATTCTCATTCACCCAGATTTCCTGCGTATCGGGGTGCACACCCAATGCGTAAGGCGCCGGTCTATAGCCCTTGGCGAACTCTGGCATGTCCCACACCTTGCTCTCAATAGTGACCTTGTTGCCCTCCCGTGTAGGGGTAACTGCAGCCAAGGTGCCCTCGGAGTATCCAGTCACCCAGAGTACACCGCTGTCATCGAAAGCCATCCGCCGCGGCCCACGCATAGGAGACTTGAAGCGGGTAATTTCTAGTGTATCGGGGTCTATTCGACCAATCTCATCGGCAAACAACCGGCTGTACCAAACCGATCCGTCAGTGGGGTTAATATCAATACCATAGGGCCATGTGCCCCTGGACACTCCGCCGGATTTTGCGTCACCCAATGCGAGTACCTTCATATCGCCCGTCTTGGGGTCCAATCGACCCAAATGTTCAGCGCCTGAAATCGTGAACCAGACAATGCCCTCGTCATCGACTCGAATGGTATGGGGATAGTTAACCCCGGCACCAATCACATAAGAGGGATCGAACTTGAGCGTCTGCGGGTCCAGTACTCCAATGGTATTGGCCGCAGAGTTGGTAATATAGTATTTACCATCTTTACCAAGCGCCAGAGAATGGGGAGTATTTCTCACTGTTTCGCTGAAGACTTCTACCTCTTTCTTATTGGTGCCGGGGACATAGAATTTATTGAGTTCACCTTTTTGTTCCAAGTAAGTAGACTCTCCCGTCATGGGGTCGGTAACAGTCACAAAAGATCCACCCTGGTCGGCAGAAAACATTACGCCGGTGTCCGGGTGAATAATGGTGTCATGGGGATTACCCCTGTCCAATCGATATTCAGTGATCTTGGCGTCCGAAATTCGTGCATCAACAGGAAACTCTGGCCTTACCGAGAGCGGGGCACCGTCGAAGCCAGCGGACAAGATCTCTGCCCGGCGTTCCCGCAGTTCGCCATCGAAATAACCACCCATGTAGCGATGCATACGGATTATCGTCGCAAGCCAGTAAGCAGCGGGTTTCGGGCTGCGGGTATATTCATTGCCTAACTGATGACAGGAAAGGCAGTCACGCTGAAATTGATAGCGATTAAAAACTGCACCCTCACCGGTTTCGAAGGGAAGATTGCCATAATGGTAGCCTGCGGGAAGGCTGTCGGAAATTTCCTGGTCAGTTTCCATGGCTGTCATCTGTAGATTTTTTTCTACTGAACCATTTGAGCTCAACTCAACGGATAGTATTTGATCGCGGAAATAAGGTGTACGCAGACGTACATCAAGCTTACCCACGAGCACAGTCTCCAGGGTAAAAACACCTTGGGGATTGCTGTAGACGGATTCAGAGATGTAGCTGCTGTCACTGCTCACCCTCACCATCACCCCGTGCATGGGTTCACCATCTTGGTTGCTGATCACGCCGGAGAAGGTCCCAGCCACCGCCGGAAATGCAAGCAGACCGACAGCCGCGCCCGCGACAATATTTCTTAGATATTTCATCATTTCGCTCCTACTAACGTTTAGTGATTCAACAATCAATCATGGATAATACAACGATCTGATTTTACTGCATAGGCGAGTAATCCGCAGGGCGAAAGAACTCACTCTCGACCCGTTCAATCAACGCTTCATTCGGGCTGGCTTCAGCCAGTAATTTTAGCCACTTGGGGTCTTGATTGAATGAACTCCATGCAGCATGTGCACTCTCTTCGTTGGCATGTGCAAATATCCAAATTACTGTGTTGCCAGCAGCAGATTCTTTAGTAGGCACAAGTGTGGCAATCACCTGTATGCCATGTTTTACAAAGTATCGGCCGGAATGCTGTCGAAAGAGGCCATGAAGTTTATTCAGATTCCCCTGGGTCGCTGCGTAAGTGCGCTTTTCGTAAGCGCGAGGGGGTAGATTGTCTGCCATTGAGACGTCGACAAGAAACAACACCGCCACCGATATCAGTAAGGCAAACCTGCAGATACGCTTCAATTGGCTTCCCAGAGTGGGGTAGGACATCAGGTATTCCTCGTTTATGGTCTCAAACGCCAGTGTACAGACGCTCGAGTAGGATAGTTGGACCGCTTAGGCGGTAGCCAGCGACAACCACAGAGAATAACATGGATCATTTCTGCCTCAAGATAAAGGCCATGCCTGAGGAGGCATCAGCCAACTGCACCATGTCTAATATAAGACCCAGCTCTAAGAGCTCCAGTCTGAAAATATTCTCATCACCCCTCTCTTGTTTTCGCTAGATATTTGATAGTTGACGCTAACAAAGCGAGTCACGTAAATTCTCATGTACGAGTACTTTTAGCGTCTTATTTTCGCCCAGCGCGTTATTCATATTTCTATTGATTAATATCAAAATAGAGCCTCTTAAATACCTGACAAGCCCTGATGCTTGACTATAATTCAATGATTTAATATACGCTGGAGCCAAGTAATAGCAGTGGCGGCAACGATGATAA
>Ga0105356_10004296_pt1 | contig 13767 bp, 8 predicted proteins | sample GOMGulsemesocosm_3_FD_83502 | JGI IMG/M metagenome (GOLD analysis project Ga0105356, IMG submission 83502) | Methane-oxidizing microbial communities from mesocosms in the Gulf of Mexico - GOM9D Gulf of Mexico | ecosystem: Environmental > Aquatic > Marine > Cold seeps | place: Gulf of Mexico...
AAATCTTCATACCTTCAATCGTACTGATATCCACACGTTCTTCTTCAGGTAATCGAGCAATAATAGGTAGCAGGTTTGTACCGTCACGATAAATACCAACAGACAGACCAGAAAATGCCATTTGCAGTAAATCATCAACGTCTGATTTAGTAATACCATAGCGACGAGCCTGACTTTCGTTAAACACAGGTTCAATCACTTTAGTACGTTCACGCCAATCATGACGCACATTAAATGCCCCAGGGTCTGCACGCATAATATCAATTGCTTGCTGTGCTAAGCCACGTAATACCGTTGGATCAGACCCGACTAAACGCGCTTCAATTTTCGAACCTGACGAAGGCCCTAACTCAATACGTTTTAGTTTATATTCAATATCAGGATACTCTGAATCTAGTTGCCTACTCACTTTACGTAACATTGGCATGACATCGTCATAGTTTTCAACACGGATAATTAACTCACCGTACGCAGCATAGCTTTTCTCTGGTGCATAGGTCAGCATAAAGCGCTGAGACCCTTTACCCGTGCTTGAAGATACATGAGATACACCCTCATTGCCCCTCACCATCACTTCTAACTCACGTAGCTTTTCACTGGTAGCGCGAATATCAGTGCCTTCCGGTAGCCAAACATCAACCATAAACATCGGTGTTGTTGACGACGGGAAAAATGACTGCTTTAACTGTGTGAAACCATACAAACTTGCCACTAACATTAAGATTAGTGCGAATACTGTTGTCCACGCATTTTTCATGCAGGCTTCTAATACTCGTTTATAAACAACAAAAACAACCCCTTTGTACGGGTCATTTTCTTCACTTTCAGCGTCGACTTTCATGCCTTTAAAGAACATATCGGCAAAAAATGGCGTCAGCGATATCGCCGTAAACCAACTGAGCATCAACGAAATAAGTAACACACTAAAGAGCGTTTGGGTGTATTCACCTGTCGAATCTTGCGATAAACCAATAGGAGCAAATGCGGTAACAGCAATAACCGTTGCACCTAATAAAGGCCATTTAGTTTGCGTGACAATATCGGTTGCAGCCTGCAAACGCGTTCGGCCTTTTTGCACCCCAATTAAAATACCTTCGACCACGACAATGGCGTTATCCACCAGCATACCTAATGCAATCACCAATCCGCCCAGTGAAATACGCTGTAGATCAATGGCCATCATATTCATGAATACAAACGTACCCAAAACGGTCAATAACAAGATGAGTCCAATTAAAACACCAGCTCGTAATCCCATGAATAAAAGTAAAACAACGATAACAATAGCAATAGCTTGACCTAAGCTGGTAATGAAACCTTTTACTGACTTATCCACTTCATCTGGTTGGCTATAGACAATATCAATATCGATACCAATCGGCTGTTGCTCTTTAAGCTCAGCTAGGCGTTGATAAACCCCTTTGCCCATTTCGACGACATTAACACCAGAAATAAATGACACGCCGACATTCAATGCGACCTTACCGTTAAAGGTCACTAAGTTATCGGGTACTTCTTTAAAACCACGCTTAATCGTTGCAACGTCACGTAGGTAAATCAGTCCCTGAGCACCATTTTCTGTAATAATTAAATCGCCTAACGAATCAACATCGGTAAACTCGCCCGTTGGGTGTACACGAATATATTCCGACCCCATCCTCACTGCACCAGCACTGGATACCAAGTTTTGCGTTGCCAGCGTGTTGTAGATGGTCGTAGGTGAAATACCCAAACTACTTAAACGTTGCATCGACATTTCAATAAAGACCTGTTCTTGCTGCACGCCAGATACCGATACTTTACCAACGCCATCGACCAGTTCGATTTCTCGACGTAAATAGTCAACATAATCATTCAGTTCTTTATAGGAATAACCATCACCCGTTATCGCCAGTAAAATACCGTATACATCACCAAAATCATCAATCACTGATGGCTCGGCTACACCTGGCGGTAAACGGGATTTTATGTCGTTAACTTTTCGGCGTAACTCATCCCAAATTTGCGGTAAATCATCCGGGCCATAGTTGTTCTTCATCGTCACCGTAATTTGTGACAAACCACGGCTCGAAATAGAATTCACTTCATCAACATACGTTAATTGTTGGATGGCTTTTTCAAGCGGATAAGTGACTTCTTCTTCAACTTGTAATGGCGTCGCACCTGGGTAAGATGTCACGACCATCGCGTCTTTAATTGTAAATGCAGGATCTTCTAATCGACCTAAGCCGAAAAAGGCCATCGTACCGCCCACTAAGAAGATAAGCGTGATCATCCAGCTGATCACTCCATTTTTAATAAAATAGGCTGCTATATCTTGCTTCATTATTGTCCAGCCTCTTCAGTATGTGTTGAATTATTGATTGAATCATCGAAGATTTTAATCGATTGACCTTCACGTAAACGATTGCCACCTGCAACCACAATTTTATCACCTACTGATAAGCCAGACGTTAAACGAACACCGTTATTGACCACTTTACCTGTCACAATTTGGCGCTTACTCACTGTATTATCACTGTTCACAACCCAAACGAATTTTTGGGTTAAGTTCAAATCATCGCCATCTTCATTTAAAATTGCTTCGAGCGGAATAAACGGTTCATTTGTCTTATAAATCTTGAGTTTTTGTGCGTCAGCACGTACTTCGACTGCCATCCCATCAAGAATAAACCTATCTTCAGGCATTGGCATCGTCAGTGTAATCACAAACGAACCCACTTCTGGATCAGGTTCTGTCGTGAACTCTTTTAAATGTGCATCATACTCTGTGCCATCTGCCGTAATAATCTTAGCGCCAGGTCTAGAGGCTTCAATTTGAACAGCTGAACTTTTAGAGTAAATAATGTCCGGTGCTTGTAATTGAATATCAACCGTCGTGGTGCTGTGAATATTCATCACCTGCTGACCCACTTGAACATTTTCAAACTGTTGAATTGGCACATGTGAAATAACACCTGAAAATGGCGCTTTCAACGCTGTAAAGCTTAAATTCAGTTTGGCGATATCCAATCTTGCTTTAGCAATACGACGCTGCGCTTTAAGCTCATCAAATTGAGACGGCGCAATATAACCTTGATCAACTAGTTTAGCCGAACGTCGATATTGGCTATCTGCAATGGCGTATTCAGCTTTTGCGTCATCAACCTCTAGGCGGTAATAAGTGGGATCAAGTTGAGCAAGAACTTGCCCTGCAGCCACTCGGTCACCGGGACGAACCGTTACAGATGTAACCTCGCCTTGCAATCGGAAAGACAAACTGGATTTATCCGCGGCAACCGCAATAGCAGGAAACGATAACTTCGCCGTTTCTTCTGCTAATTGCACGGTATCCACTTTAACTAACTGCACTTTTTGTCTTGGCTCAATAAGTGGTTTTTCACAACCTTGTAATATTGTCATCGCACTAAGCGCAATAACAATAGAGGGAAGTTTTTTCATGTTACAGTCCTCGTTCCTTGATCCACGGTCGCACTTTCTGACCCTCGCGCAATTGATTCACGCCCGAGATCGCAACGTTATCACCATCATTCAAGCCCTTAGTTACACGTCCATTTTCGTCTAATTCTATTTCACGCTTATGTACAATGCCTTGGTCATCAACCTGCCATACAAAATGTGAATCCCCTTTTTGCATTAACGCTTGTGGCGCAATAGCGCCAACATTGCCTTTTGGAAGCGCAATATGGACTGAACCGGCCATCCCAGGTAAAATATTTTTGCCTTCAGGGCGGTCCATAAACAGAGTGACTTTATAGCTGGAGTTTGTTGCGTTTGCTTCGGTATCGATTTCTTTAAATTGAGCTGGGAATTCTTCGCCCGGAATAGTATCGAAAATAACGGAAGGATTACGGCTATATTCATTATTGAAACGCGTAAGCAGTTGTTCGGGTAATTGGAATGTCACATTGATAATCCCCGCACGCTGAATATGCATCACAGGTTCTTTCGCCATTACATATTCATGATTTTCCTTTAAGGATAAGGATAAGGTGCCATCATAAGGGGCTACTAAGGTCGCATAACCGAGATTGGATTCTTGTTTGCTTAACGCCGCTTGAGCTTGGTTACGCTTAGCCTTAGAGGTATCGTATGCTAATTCAGAAACAACATTGGTTTTACGTAATTTTGCGTCACGTTTAAACTGTACTGAAGCCAGTTCATAATTTGCCTGAGCCTGTTCGACTTGTAATAAAAACTCATCCTGATTCAAACTAGCAAGCTTTTGTCCTTTCACAACATTGTCGCCAGGGTTCGCATCTATCGAAGATAAAAGACCCGATACACGGAATGCAAGCACCGCTTTGTCGTCGGCTTCAACAACGCCAGGAAAGGTACGAAATGTATCTTTAATGCCAACATCAACCGATTGTAACTTAACAGGCCGGGAGTCTGGTTCAGGTATGACAACCTGTTCCTCACTACAGCCAGATAATAGCAAACTGGTAATAACTGTAGTTGCTAAAATTCCCTTCATATAATATCTCCAATAAGACACAGACACTTACGTGTTTCAAATAACGTTAAAAACATGGCAAACCGTCACACTAAACTATTACTCAATAATAGCCTTGTAAATAGTATTTACAACGACTTATCTATTATATGCATATATCAAGCGCATAAAATCACGTCTATTAATAAATAGCTTAATACAGACAATAGAAACCATTAAATAATTCAAAAATACCTCAATGTTAAATAAAGTGTGTAAATACCGTACATTAATGACAATTCAGAGGCAGAAATAGGATAAATGAAAAATGATAAGTACTTAAAAACGTAAATATTCTGTCATAAAATTGCAATTAGGCCTCTCTATAATACGCATCCAATAAATGAATTTAAGTTTATAAAAACACAAACCCACTAGGATACGTAAAATGAAAAAATTTGGATTATCGTTACTCACTTGCAGTATTTTACTGGCAGGCTGCAATGACAGTAACGAACCCTCTTCACCGGACGAAGAAACACACCTTACTAGCAAGCTCTCAACTTTAGAAAGCTATGGTGATATTGCTGATGCAACTGTGTGGGTGAGTCCGAATAATAACGATGATAATTTATTAATTGTGACGCTTGAAGAAGATGGCTTTGCTATTTTTAACCAACAAGGTAAACAGGTTTATCATGATGCTAGCCGTGAAGTACTTGGCGCAGATATTCGTTACGGTGTATCTGATGGGCAAGGTAATACAATTGACTTACTTGCGATAGCATTACCCAACGATGACACTTTTGCTTTTTATGCTATCAATGCTAACACCAAAGAAAACGCCCCTGTTAGTTTAGGCGAATTACAGATCAACATGACGCCAGAGGCTGTGTGCCTTTACAAAAATGTAACCACAGGTGATATATCGGTCACCGGCGTGTCTGATGAAGGCAATGTTCTACAATATAAACTCGCTTATGATGGTGCAAATATTGTAAGCGTGGTAACCGATCAAGCAAACCAACCTATCGCTGTACGTAATTTCAATGTCGGCGGTGAATTAAGTGCATGTGCAGTCGATGATGAAAGTGCAACACTGTACGTTGCAGAACAAGGCCTAGGTATTTGGGCATATGGTGCTGATCCTGAAAATGTAAAAGACCGTCGCTTAGTTGACAGCCTTGCGCCACTCGGTCAGTTAGAAGAAGTCGAAGGCCTAGATATGATTTATCAATCCGATGGTAAAGGTTATCTTATTGCAGCTGATGAAGGCGCAGGGTTCCTGCTCTATGAGCGTGAAGGCGCCAATGCTTATGCTGGTAAATTTAATGTTGAAAACGTAGAGGAAGCCAAAGCATTCGCGGTATCACCTGACGCGCTTTGGGTTGCAAACACAGAAGCTGACGAGCCAGTATATGACAAAGTACTCATGGCTGACCTAGACCATCACTTAGCGTCTCAAGATGTTAACTTAACCGAGGTTATCAGCCATCGCGATTTATCAGTGCAAGGTGTCAACCTCGTTAAAGCGAAAGGTGAAACCGATGAAGTTGCAGACGATGGTGATGCAGCCGATGATCCCGCATTCTGGTTACACCCGACAGATCCATCACAAAGCTTGATTATTGCGACGAACAAGCAAGGTGGGTTAATGGCTTATGACTTAGAAGGTAATCTTGTTCAGTACGTGAATGATGGTAAGCCAAATAATGTTGATATACGTAATGTAACCGTTGGTAATGACACTATTTCACTGGCTGCAGCATCTAACCGTGAACATAATACCATTGCATTTTACAAAATCGTTGGTGGCGCAGAACCTATTGTACCATTCACTGCTTTAGGATCGAATGTTCACAACGATGCACCAGAGCTAACCTCTAATGTCGATGAAGTTTATGGCCTATGCATGTATCAAGATACCGCTGGTACGCCTTACGTATTCATCAATGGTAAAGATGGCCAAGTAGAACAGTGGCAGCTAACCGTTACATCTGAAGGTGTTGAAGGTGAAGTGGTTCGTACTTTATCTGTTGCTAGTCAACCTGAAGGCTGTGTGGCCGATGACGAAACTGGTCGATTCTATTTAGGCGAAGAAGATGTGGCGATATGGGAGTTTGATGCACACCCACAAGGCGATACGGCTGCAACACTATTTGCTGAAATCGATGGAAAGAGCTTAGTGGCAGACGTTGAAGGTTTAACGCTTTATGATAATGGTGCTGATAAATACCTGATTGCTTCAAGCCAAGGTAACAATACTTACACTATGTATGACCTAAACAATAACAACGCGCTAGTAGGTGTATTTGCGATTACTGGCAATGATGATCTGGGTGTTGATGGTGCAAGTGATACAGACGGTATTCATGCTGTTTCAGCTAACTTAAGCAGTGAATATCCACAAGGTATGTTCATCGCGCAAGATTGGTACAACATCGACGGAAGTTATGAGTTTCAGAATCAGAACTTCAAGATGGTTAGTTGGCAAGATCTGATGGTGACAATGGGCAAAGAATAATAACCCAGTGAGGAATTAGGAGTCCATTTGGGCTCCTACGCTCTATAACTTTACTACGGAACTAACAACCCGAATTTTCAAAACCAATAACAGGTTGAGACCCTTCAACTTCTAAATTAGCGTAATAAGCAAAACAGCTATCCAGTACATGTCCATTTGGCCAGAAGAAAACAACATGTCCAGATGTAACCGCATCAATAACCGGATCGGTTGTATAACTTCGATTACCAAGAATACAAAACGCAGAATCATCACAAGGTACAGTTAACCAGTTTGGTGTCCATGTCGTACTTGGTAAGTCCATATTCAACAAATAGCGCATCTGTTTTGCATCTGGCTTAGGATTACCAGCCACTAATGTGACCGTATTACCATTATAATCAACACCCGTTTCTGACCCGTCAATTTCTTTACGAACATTGACCAAGTCAATTGCCGCTTTCAACGTCGCACTGACACTCTGCACAACGGCACTACTTGCATCGTGCTTCATATTAATAAATTTAGGAATAGCTGTCGCGGCTAGAACACCTAAAACGATGATTACTATCACTAATTCAATTAATGTAAAACCGGAATTGTTTTTCATAGCATTAACTCATTCTAGCTTAACCAGAAACACGATATAAATATAGAATGGACACTCTAACTTGTTAACAAAATAAATCAATACTCTAAAAGCGTAATATGATTACTCATTGAGACATTTAACGATATAAAGTCAATTCCATTGGCATATCTTTCACACCAGATCTTTCACGAATCCCACTAACAGGCACAAAGCCAAATTTTAGATATACAGCTGTCGCATTTAAGGCTGAATTAACCGTAAACTTACCGTCGTTACCATTAGCTAAACATACATCTTTAGCCTGTTCCCATAATGTTCTTGATAATCCTTTACCCTGCTGCGAGTCGGCAACAAATAAATGGTATAAATGCGCGTTTTCTTTCATTCCAATAACACCAATTAGTTCGCCATTTAACTCTTCACTTAACTCTTCACTTAGCTCTCCACTTAGCTCTCCACTTAACTCTTCACTTAATTCAGCAACATGGTATTCATAACCTGCCGCTATATAGTTCGATAAACTATTTGGCGACATCGAATTCAGAATTAACTGCCCACCCTCTTCACTACAAGTCGGTAAAATGTATTTAATGACAAGCTTTGTTATTAACTGGCTGATCTCATTAACATCATCTAATTTGGCTTTTCTTATTATCATTAAATATCCTTAGCGTACTAGCTGAACGTTTATATCAAACTTACACGCTAAGGGATTGTTATTCAATATATAATCATCAATTAACCCTAGGGGCTACAGCTTGAATAAGTAGAGGGAGGGAGAGAGAAGTAGTAATTGTTATACGCATTAACTGGATACGCTAAAACGGGATATTCGATCTGGATACCGTACGCTCAAAAATGAACAAAGCGTACGGTAAATTCAGTGAACTAATTAATCAAAATTAATGATACATACACAAAAGTCCATTTTTGTATAAGCATGCACATTTAGTCACTCTTAGTCAGTGTGAAATTGACCACACTCCACTCGTGGAGCTTCGATGTAGGCTCTGTCGCACCTGTACACGTGACGAGATCATCGGTATAACAACCACCAAAAGATGTCGGCATAAACGAACGATTGGAGTGTCGATAAACTACAAAAGGCGTAACAATTTCCCAATCGCCAGGCGTGAGTACATCAGTATTAACAGCTATAAATGTGAGGTAGCGTTGAGTCACTGCACCATAAGAAGGGCAAGCAATGTCTTCATCCATTGGCACAGCTTTTGCCGAACCATCAGCAACGCTTTCCAGAGTATAATCCAAGCTGCAACCGTCAAAACGCTGAGCATAGAATAGTACTGGTTTAATATTACTACGACTAGCTTCCTCACCGACCGGTTTCATATTAATGTACAGGTTAAGTCCTTCGCCTAATTTATCCAACTGATCAGCCTTCGCTTTTATGGTTCTTACTCCAGAAAAACTGACTCTGGTCTCTTTCAATCCCTTAAAAGAGGATTGATTGAGGCGGCTGCCATAAATAATGCCTACAGGTGCCATAGTGAAATCGCGTCTCGATACACTACTATCCGAGGCTTTATTACCTGGCGCATTGATAATAACGCTTAGTCGAACACCGTCAAGACCTTCATAGTTTTGGTTTCCTTCCTCGCTGATAACTATTACTAGTTCAGTCTCAACCCCAAAGTAATTCAGCAGAGTCAACTCACCAGTATTTGGATCAATTTCAGCAATTCCTTTAGTTTGGCTAGGGTCAATAGCAAAAACCCGCTTGCCAATAGCAGGTGTCACAGGGTTAACATTGTATTGTTTCAGTGGGGTATATTCGACATTAACAGTCGGCGTTGCAAGACCTGGATGGGGTGCCTTTTCTACAGAGCCATTCACAGTCCGTTCTGTTTGCTTGTAATTACGTGACGAGGCAATAACTTGTAGAGTGTACTTGCCAGCACCTTTAATTTTAAGCTCACCCGTACTGCTATTTACTAGCTCTACCGTTTGATAGCCATCAGTTAATTCGAAAGACGTGTTCATACCCACAAAATTATTAGTCAACACGGGCTGAAAACTCTGATTCGCTTTAAACACTTCTTCTGGATATTTAACCTTGAGTTTGTTATCAGCTTTTTCAATTTTGACATTGAAAAAGGTAACTGTACTCTTCTGCTGCTCGGAGCCACTATCTGTGACTTTGATCGTTGCAGTACCCGCATTGAGCACTTTCATCTTACCACTAGATTCGACATCATCTAATCCAACGACGTCCTCCGCCGATCCGGTTGCAAATTCAAACGAAAGTTTACGGTCATCATTACCGCCAATTACAGGTATTGATACTAATGGCTGGCCAACATTGTAGACATAGCTGACATCATTAGCCGTGAGTATTCCATCTACTTTATTGACAATCACAGGCAAGTTTACAGGCTTAGATTGCTTATAGTTCAAACTCTCTTCACTATAGAGGGTGAGTGTTGTGGTACCCGCCTTAAACACATTGATACAACCCGATTCTTTATTATACTTAGCAATACTCGAATTGAGATTTGTTGTTACCGTAAGCTCGCCTTTGTTACCTTTTACATAATCACTAATAGGAAAACAACGTTGTGCATAATCAGTAGTCAGTCCAGTAACCTCAAGCGCTGGGTGGTCAGCAGAAGCAATATCTAAAGACAGTGAAACGGCGTTAGACTCAAGGTAAAACTCATCACCGAGATCCTTGACGCTCAGTTCAATTTTCCCAGCCCTTTTGACTGTAATAGTGTCACCAGAAATCGATACAGCAGCAGCAGAAGAACCACCAGTTATTTTCAGACGCCCTTTCTGTCCGTCAATGTGTGGCGTAATTGTTAGTCCATCAGCATAGCTGCGTTTCATTTCAGTACTTGGTTTAAGTCCTGGATGTGCAGCTTTAGCGACGGTATAGCTGAATTCATTGTATGAAGGTGGATAGTTTGAGTTGCTATCATCGCTAACTCTCAGATTGGCGGTACCGACACCGATTATCTGCGGATAACCCGATGTTTCGTTGATTTCAATAACGTCCTTGCCACCTTCAACGTCATAGCGTGGATAACCAACAGCATCGCTGACATTCGGCTGAATAACTTGTCCAGCAGAATAAGTGAACGTCTGATTCTCAACACTCACGTCCTGACGATCACCCTTCAAAATGTTGACCTTAAAATAGAACGTTTCAGAATCTATATCGTAACGATCATCATAAGTTACCGTAACCTCAACAACGGTGCGCCCAACTTTTTTTACAGTCATCAAGCCACTTTTGTTGTCAATTTCAATCACGTCTTGATCGACAGAGCCACCAGCATCGATTTTATAATCATATTGAGTAACACCATCACCGCCTAAGCACTGCGGCCACAAGGTCAACCCTTTTGAATATAAAACATTGGTAAAGTCGGTACACTCAATGATTCCTGGAGTGATAGCCTTAATAGTAACAGGAACAGTTATACTGGCAGGAGCATATTTTTTATTACCAGCATCTTCAATGATAACAATTGCATCTCCCACACTCAGAGGCTCAAGCTTACCATTTTCAGAATTAATATTGAGCCTGTTTCTGCTGTCATCAGCTACACTATAAGTCACCGTTCCCTTATAGTTCTCAGCCTTAACGAAATCTTCGTTGCTATCAACAGATACATACTTAGGCAGAGCACTCAATTTAGTGTTAATACCTTTGTCGATAGTTACCCTAAAACGGTCATCGGAGTTTTCATATACCGTGCTGATATCAGTTACTTCAACAGTGAGTACTCCCGGATTGAACACCGAAATCTGACCTGTTTTCGGATCAATATTCGCAATATTTTCAGGGATGCTTTCAATGATGCTATAAGTAAGCGAGCCCATGACGTTTTCGATATGCGGGTTGATGATCATCGAATCGTCATAGTTTTTTGTAATGTCTTCGGCTTCGAGAGCGTGCCGTTGGACTTTAGATGATGAACTACTTTCGTCAGTTCCACCACTGCCACCACAACCAGACAATATAATCGAGGCCAGAGTAATTGCAACATAAGCAACCATAGTGGTTAATTTTTTATTCATTAACATACACAGATCCGAGTAATAGCGTTCCGTGCTAAAGTAAGTTAAATTTTGTTAAGTCGATCACAAAATTGGGGCAGAGACCTTATACCATAAAATACTTTATGGCAACTGTGTGTTTCTTAAAATCACTTAATCATGACCTATATACACAACAGGTATGTTAACTCAGTAATAACTATTACTCATTTAGGTAGACGACCAATCAATTATCATCTCTATCTATAAAATTTATATTATGCATCTTTTTCATTTTTATGCTCAGCACCCGCTTTAGCACGATCTAATATCTTAAAGGTTTCTCGAATAATAGCCTCAACATGGGTTCTACTTTGAATTCTTTTAGGTAATGCAGCACGATCAGCTTCGACACCTTCAATAAGGTTGTTGATGAACCCTTGATTATCCTCTTCGAGTCTCTGGATTATCATCGTCATCAAATATGAACACGCATCTGCTTTGGGGTTCTTCATACATAGCCCTTTTTAACTTTCGAACTGGATAATTAGAAATATAATTCTATATTACGCCGCCGTACAACCTCAATCATACCATGTAAAAACAATAACTTAACACACATTGAATTTACTTATTTAATCTGAGATATAAACGCATAAAATAATGAATTATGAAGATTCAAAATATAAAAAACTTAACCTGCAATATATTCTAATGGTGATTTCCCCATTATTTTACGAAAGGCTGCAATGAAGGCACTCGGTGTGCTATACCCTAATTCGAGTGCGATATATGTTACCGATTTCCCATCATGTAATTGCTCTATGGCGTGAAATAGTTTTATTCGCATTCGCCATTCAGTGAATGTCATCCCCAACTCTTTTTGAAACATTCTTGCTAATGTTCTTGGACTAACATAAATCGACTCGGCCCACTGTTCAATAGTGTCAATATTACAGGGGTCTTTGACCAACAGACATAGAATATCGTTCAACTTATCTCTGTTTGACCAAGGTAATGCCAATAATGATTTCTCTAATGCTGATATTTCATCAAGAAGAACAAGCATCAAACGATACTCTTTTCCATTCGTCTTATAATCACACCCCATTTCAATTGCTCGTTTAACAAGAGAACTGACTAAGGATGAAACATTAAAAATCTGTGGATTCAGTGGCAAAGAATAACCCCATGCGGGATCGATGAATAAATTGGCAATATCCACAGCACCAGAAAAAACCACTTCATGAGTCACATTCGGTGGGCACCAAAATGCTTGTGAGGGCGGAATTAAAAAGATGCCTTCACCAGTAACAACGCGTGTAACCCCCCTGCTAGAAAAAATAAACTGCCCGCGAGGATGCGAGTGAGGTATTGAACACATGGCATTCGTCACTTGTTTCCAATACGGCAGCACAGGCTTATCAGAATCAATAACGTAACCTAAGTCAGTTGGCTCCAGCCTTGTCAGTAAATCGTTATAAGTTGTCATAATATCGAAAGTAAGTCAGTTTTATCCAATTATAATAACGGTTCATTATTTATTCAAGGAGTTATAGGTATGGAACCAAGCACTAAGCACAATAACGAGGTCATATCACAGTTCACCCAACAAGCAGTCCCCTTCACTAAATTACCAGGTCATTTAGATTCGTTAGATTTACTTATTAAAATGTCAGCCGTAAATGAAAAAGATACTGTGCTTGATGTCGCGTCGGGACCTGGTCTTGTAGCAACTGCTTTTGCCAAAGTGGCTAACCATGTTGAATGCTTAGATTTGACACCCGCAATGCTTGATCAAGCCAAACAGCAAGCCCTAACCCATAACATATCTAATATGTCGTTTTGTGAAGGGGACGCAATGGTTCTACCCTACGAGGATAATAGCTTTGATAAAGTAATCACCCGCTATAGCTTTCATCATTTCCTAAAACCAGAGCAGGTTTTGTCAGAGATGATCCGAGTGTGTAAACCAAAAGGATGCGTATTGGTTGCCGATGTTGCGATTGAACCAAAATACTCAATAACATTTAATCATACTGAACGATTAAGAGACTCCTCCCACGTTCACGCACTATCAATAGATGAGTTCAATCGATTATTTACACAAAGCAGCCTTAAGGATTGCCGTAAATCAGAATACACAGTTAATGTCGAACTTGAGCAACAATTACAAGCGTCATTCCCTACCCCTGATGGCAAAATTAGCATCAGGAAACTGATTACCGATGATGT
>Ga0105356_10004305_pt1 | contig 13749 bp, 13 predicted proteins | sample GOMGulsemesocosm_3_FD_83502 | JGI IMG/M metagenome (GOLD analysis project Ga0105356, IMG submission 83502) | Methane-oxidizing microbial communities from mesocosms in the Gulf of Mexico - GOM9D Gulf of Mexico | ecosystem: Environmental > Aquatic > Marine > Cold seeps | place: Gulf of Mexico...
GATTTAAAAGAGATTCAAAACTTAATCAAATTTGTAGCTAAATCTGGCGCAACTGAGGTTAAACTTGAAATGGATGATGTTAAAATCACCATTAAAACAGGATCAGATTCTGAAACCACAATAGTACAGCAAGTTCCAGTTGCAACTCAAATGCCTCAAATGATGGCACCTGTTTCACAAGTTGTGGATTCTGCAGCACCAGCATCACCGGCAGCTCCGGCAACAGATGATAATGATTCAAAATATATAACTGTAAAATCACCAATAATAGGAACTTTCTATAGAAAGCCTTCTCCAGATAAACCTTTATTTGTTGAAGTAGGACAAACTATTGCAGAAGGTGATGTGCTTTGTATTATTGAAGCAATGAAACTTTTTAACGAAATTGAATCTGAAGTTTCAGGTAAAGTCGTAAAAATATTGGTAGACGATTCTTCACCAGTAGAGTTTGATCAGCCACTATTTTTAGTAGATCCATCTTAATATAAATCCCAATTTTCAATTCCCAAGTTCCTCTTCAAAACCTAAGGAATTTGTTTTTTGAATATTGAAAATTTGAAGCATTTATGTTTAAAAAAATATTAATCGCCAATAGAGGAGAAATAGCACTTCGTGTTATTAGAACCTGTAAAGAAATGGGAATTAAAACGGTTGCAGTTTATTCAACTGCAGATGCCGAAAGTCTACACGTTAAATTTGCCGATGAAGCCGTTTGTATTGGGCCCGCACCGAGTAATGAATCGTATTTAAAAATGTCTAATATTATTGCCGCTGCAGAAATTACAAATGCAGATGCAATACACCCTGGTTATGGGTTCTTATCTGAAAACGCAAAATTTTCAAAAATTTGTACTGAACATGATATTAAATTCATAGGGGCTTCTGCCGAAATGATTGATAGAATGGGAGATAAAGCCAATGCTAAGGAGACTATGAAAGCTGCTGGAGTACCATGTGTGCCTGGAAGTGATGGCATTATTGAAAACTTTAAGGATTGCCAAAAAGTAGCTAAAGAAACCGGATATCCTGTAATGCTTAAAGCATCTGCTGGAGGTGGAGGTAAGGGAATGCGAGCTGTATGGAAGCCTGAAGAATTAAAAGACGCTTGGGATTCTGCAAGACAGGAATCTAAAGCAGCTTTTGGTAATGATGATATGTATATGGAAAAGCTTATTGAAGAGCCAAGACATATTGAAATACAAATTGTAGGAGATTCTACAGGAAAAGCATGTCATTTATCAGAAAGAGATTGTTCGGTACAACGCCGTCATCAAAAATTGACAGAAGAAGTACCATCTCCGTTTATGACGGATGATTTACGTGAAAAAATGGGAGCTGCTGCTGTAAAAGCATCGGAGTTTATAAAATATGAAGGGGCTGGGACCGTAGAATTTTTGGTTGATAAAAACAGAAATTTCTACTTCATGGAAATGAATACCAGAATTCAAGTAGAACACCCAATTACTGAACAAGTAATAGATTTCGATTTAATTCGTGAGCAAATTTTAGTGGCCGCTGGAGTATCGATTTCAGGTAAGAATTATACACCTAAGTTACACGCGATAGAGTGTAGAATTAATGCAGAAGACCCATATAATGGATTTAGACCTTCGCCAGGAAAAATAACGACTTTACACGCTCCTGGTGGGCATGGCGTACGTCTAGATACACATGTATATGCAGGTTATTCAATTCCTCCTAACTATGACTCAATGATTGCGAAATTAATTACTACAGCGCAAACAAGAGAAGAAGCCATAAGTAAAATGAAACGCGCTTTGGATGAGTTTTATATAGAAGGTGTTAAAACAACAATTCCTTTTCATAGACAATTAATGGAACATCCAGATTATGTTGCTGGGAATTATACCACTAAATTCATGGAAGACTTTGTCATGGAAGACAAACAATAATAATACATAAGGCTCTGAAATTTTTTCAGAGCCTTTTTTTTGCAAAAGGTATCCAATATGCCTAATTAAATGGTTACTTTTATAACATGTTTATAAAAAGAATAAAAAACACAAATGAAATGCCTTGGGTTCTAATTCCAGGCTTGTAACGCCGCTACCTTCTTCTTTAATTATTCTTAACAATTTATTTTAACATTTTAATATTTTAAACATGAACAATATAATCGTATTAGGTGCGGGTATGGTTGGAAGTACTATGGCCATAGATCTATCCAAAACGCATAATGTAACAGTAACTGATCTAAATCAGAAAATACTCAACAAAGCAAAACGAAAGTGTAATGATTTAAATATTTTACAACTTGATGTAACTAATATTTCGGAGTTGCAATCAACAATTACCCAATTTGATCTGGTAATATGCGCAGTTCCAGGATTTCTAGGATTTAGAACTCTAAAAGCTATTATAGAAGCGGAAATGAATGTTATTGACATTTCGTTCTTTCCAGAGAATTCATTAGAATTGGACGCTTTAGCAAAAGAAAAAAACATAACTGCTATTGTAGATTGTGGTGTTGCTCCAGGTATGGATAATGTGATTTTGGGATATTATAATGAAAGAATGAAGCTAACGGATTTTGAGTGTTTAGTGGGAGGATTACCAAAAGTAAAACAATGGCCTTTTTGTTATAAAGCCCCCTTCTCTCCTATAGATGTGATTGAAGAATATACACGTCCTGCTAGATATGTAGAGGAGAGTAAAGTTGTAATTAGAGAACCTCTAACTGATTGTGAATATGTGGATTTTGATAACGTGGGGACTTTAGAATCGTTTAACTCTGATGGCTTACGATCTATTATATTTACAATGCCTCACATTCCAAATATGAAAGAAAAAACATTGCGCTATCCTGGACATGTAGAGTATATAAAAGTATTAAAGGATAGTGGTTTTTTTAGTGAAGAGACAATAAGCATCAAGGGGAACTCTATTTCACCATTAGATTTTACAAGTAAAATATTGTTTAATGAATGGAAGTTAGGGGAGACTGAGGAAGAATTAACAGTGATGCGGGTAACGCTAAAGGGAGAGAATTTAGATGGCAAACAAGAGGAAGTGATTTATAATTTACATGATGAGTATTGTGGCAAAACACAAACGTCATCAATGGCAAGAACGACTGGATATACGGCTACCGCTGCAGCCAATTTGTTTTTAGACGGTATTTTTAATGAAAAAGGGGTCTTTCCTCCAGAACTTGTTGGAAAACATGAGGCCTGTTTTAAATATTTTATAAAGTACTTAGAAGATCGAAATATTTATTATATAAAAACTTCGAAGCTGATTTAATTGAAATTATGGATATAAAAAAGAACTTATATTTAAAATGTCAGGCGTTTGTTGATCTTAAATTACAAACTGTTCTTAAAACGATTAACGAGATTCAAAACTCATTAAAATCTGAAACAAAAAGCTCTGCCGGTGATAAACATGAAACGGGCAGAGCCATGTTGCAATTGGAGCGAGAAAAATCTGGGGAACAATTGGCGGAAATTCAAAAAACGAAGGACATTTTAGGAAGAATAGACCTTGAAAAAAAATCCAATATTGTTTGTTTAGGGAGTATTGTTCATACATCGCTATCAAATTATTTTATAGCCATTAGTGCAGGAGAGTTAGAGGTTAATACAGGTTCGTTTTATGCAATCTCACCTAAAACTCCCATAGGTCAATTGCTCTTGTCTAAATCTGTTGGTGACGTTGTTGTTTTTAGAGATGAAAAAATAATAATCAAGAAGATTTTATAGTATTCGGTATTGAATTAACTCTTCTGAAATAGAGAAATAAATTTCTTGTGATTCGTTTATAAAAACAGGATGATTAATAAATATGGATCGTTCCTTGAATACAGCTTCAATTAGGTAATAATCCCCCATAAAATGTGACTTGAACGCGCTTGCTACGAGTTTTGACTTTTCGGTAATTGTAATTTCATTTGAATAAACAATAACCGTAGTGTTATTTTGTTTTAAACGGGATATTTCTGAAAGTTTAAAGACATTAAATTCTCCAAAAAATGCAGCGACTAATGCTTCTTTTGGATGTTTATATAAGTTTTGAGGGCTATTGTTTGCTATAACCTTACCTTTATGTAATACAATCATTTTGTCGGCATAAGGCAGTACATCATTCTTATCATGGGTTGCTACAATACAGCTAATATTATGTGCTTTTAAGTGTTTAAATATATTTCGTCTTAAGGATTGTTTTTTGAAGTTGTCAATATTGCTAAAAGGCTCGTCTAATAAAAGGATTTCGGGTTGCTTTGCTATAGCTCTAGCCAATGCTACACGTTGTTTTTGTCCGCCACTTAAATATTGAACTTTTACTTTTGCAAAAGCAGTTAGTTCTACAACCTGAAGAAGTTCAGTGATACGCCTCTGTTTTTTATTAGGGAACATGTTGGATAAAAAATTACCAATATTTTCAGCAACCGTTATAAAAGGTTCTAAATCGAATTCTTGGGATACGTATTTCATGTATTCGTGCCCAACAATTAAATTAAATTTTGGACCTAAAATTTGCTTACCATTCCAATAAATTTCACCGCTATTCAAATCGTATTCTCCATACAACAGTTTTAACAATGTGCTTTTTCCTGAACCACTTTCCCCTATAATTGATAAGTGTTCACCAACATTAACATTAAAATTAATGTTTTGTAGAGTAAAAGTTTTGGTGTAAGAAAAAGAAGTGTCTTTTACCTGAAGCATAGTGCTTTTGTTTAGTGGTAAAAATAATATAAAAAGCCACTCGTGTTACAAGTGGCTTGAATATTTAATAATTGTGAGACTGTTATTCTTTAATAAATTTTTGAGTCTTTATCAATCCATGATCTATAATTTGTAAAAAATAGGCCCCTGTACTTAAATGGGATACGTCAATGGTATTGGTCTTAAATTCACTATTAAAGATGCGTCTACCTTTAATATCGAAAATGGTATAGGATGTATTTTCTAAATTGAGAGATGTTTTAATATTTAAAACGCCAGTTGTTGGATTTGGATAGAGGGTTAAATCTTCATTTATAGAACCATTTACGCTTAAAGTTTGACCTTCAGTGATACTGAGGGTTTGATTCATGTTAGGGTTTCCAATAACATCTACTACGCCAGAGGGCCAATATATTGTAATTGAATTAATTGTTGTGTCTAAAGCCAGCCCAAAATGTGTTGTCAAACTACTCATATACCTAAATCCTTCTCCGCTTCTAACATCTCGAATTTGAGTACCTATTCCGTTACTATTAATTTCTATTCTGGCTCCAATACCATTAATATTGCTTTGAACACCTATTGTGTTAATTTTAATCCAGTTAAAAAAGTTGCCATTATTGATATTAATTTTGTTATTAGAACTAGCAACGTCTAAAGAACCATCATTATTTAAGTCTCCAATCGCACCAATATTTGGCATTCCAACAAGTATGGCGGTGAAGGTCATGTCTCCATTATTTAACAATATGTTACCGTTAGAAAATATATCAACAAAGCCGTCATTATTAAAATCGGCAGGAGAATTATCCACACCTGTATTTGTAAAAGCACTTAATCCAGTGGATGCAGTAATATCTGTAAAGGTATAATTACCACTGCTACCATTATTGCGCATCATTTTATGAGCAACACCATTATATCCACCAATAAAACAATCCATATCACCATCATTATCATAGTCTCCCCAAGCTCCTGACCAGGTTTGGATAATGTCTGCTAATCCTGAAGCTTGTGCAACTTCAGAATATTCCCCGTTTCCATTATTTTTAAATAACTGATTTTTTCGTCTATCTTCAGATCCGCCACACTTAGCTAGAAACATATCTAGATCATGGTCATTATCATAATCTATCCATACTGAGCCATAATTTCCTCCCGAAGCATATTCTCCTAGGCCATCTCCTGAAATGGGATTGTTAATATCTCCATCACCACTTTGGTAATAATTTAGAGTATTATTATCATTAATAAAATAGACATTAGGAGCAATATCATGACATACAAAGATATCAAGATCATTGTCCCCGTCTATGTCTACAAAGTTAGTACGCTGGGTAAAAGGGACAGTATTTGATGTTGCCACTGAATAAGATGTTCCATTATTGATTGCTTTTACAACATTTACACCTGCACCATTACCAAAAACTAAATCATTGTATCCATCAGCATTATAATCTCCCGCGGCTAAACTCCAACTTGAACTATATGGAGCACCAACAACATAATCGGAATCAGTAAAACTACCATTAGATTGTTGGTGTTGAATATTTAAATCATAAACCTTAATGGCATCTTGAGGAGGGAGTTCAGGGGTTGTATTTATGGTTACAACGGAAACAATATCATCAAGTGAATCGTTGTTCATATCAACTACAGCCCGGATGGTACCTCCTGTGCTAATGCTTTGTTGAGTGAAACTTAATGAATTAGACATAGATTCTGTAAGTTCAAAATCAAATCCAGTAGTTTCCCATCGATTATCCCAGGCAATATAATAGGTTTGGCCTGCTGAGGCTAAAAATGTAACTATAGATAAGCGAGAGTTCGAGTTAGAGCCAGTATAAGTTCCTCCATCATCATCACCAATAATACAGTTTAAATTATTGCATGGACCACTGTAGATGTGAAGACGAGTATCTCCATCTCCATTAATGGCTAAATCTGAACTAATCGTAACCTCGAAGTTATTTGTCGGGGTATAGGCATACCACTCCCCCTTTGAAGCAACAGGGTCAGAGGTACAATTAGGTAAAGGAGCCTCACTTCCATTGATAACATTCACCGTGAAGGTCCCTTCTTGGGTGATATGAGTAGCATTTGAAGCTTCTGTACAAGTATCTGAACTTGTTTGAGCCGAGGCCATCAAGGATGTTAAACAAAAAGCTAAAAAGTATATTTTTTTCATAATGATTTGGTTATTATGTTAAGGGATAAACTTTCATTCTTAAATGTTGTGTCTAAGGAGTTAATCCATTGTTCAATTAATTGTACCCCTTCTTTATGTTGAAGAGCTCTTCCTATAATTGGCATTTTAAATTCGTCTAAAGTAGAACGCATTCTAAACAATAGTGCCGATGTTTCGGTATTACCAGGAGTCACAATATGTTTAAGTGATTCATCAATATCGAAGCCATGTTGTACACCAATACCAATGTATTTTGGGTCTTCAGTTTTATTATATGCAAATCGCATTGGAGGGTAATTACAATATCCCTTATCCGAATGACAATGTGCACAATTAATGTCTAAATAAGATCTCGCACGCAGGTCTAAGGGTTGAGAGGTGTCTTCCCAGTTTACTGCAGATACTATATTTTCAGGGTAACTTGAATCTAAATACCCAAATTCAGCCCACTGCTTTAGCTGGTTTTTGGTGCCGTTTTTAAAAGTCAGGTTATGATTGATATTTTGGGGCTTTGGCCCTATAGGTAAAATTTTATCATAATTATTGTGGCAAGTAAAGCATTCATCATATGAAGGAATGTTATAGCTCACAGTCCTAGCTCTATTGTTTTCTAACCAACGAATAGGAATAGAACTTCCTTCTTTAGTATAAAGAGCTTTAGTTTGTTCGTCGTTCCAAACATAATTAGCTAATACCCATTCTCCTTGTTTCTTTATAATAAGACGAGTTTCAATTAGTTTAGTATCATTTTTAGGCAACACATTATCAAAATAATGAGTAGTAATTAAAATGGCACCATCTGGAAAATCGAAGACACTATAGTCATTAACATAAGTAGCACTTGAGCCTTTTGGCATCCATACAAATGTTTTTGCTTTTGCGTAGTCAATAAATAAACCACTAATTATTTTATAAGGGAGAACACCATATACTGGGTTGAGTTCTGCAATATTACCTTCAAAAAAATTATATTCTGATAAAGTTGGATAGGGAATACTACCAAAATCAAGTACAACAGGAGAAACCGGGGTGTAATGATCGCTTTGGACGCATGAGGTTAGTGCAAAACAAAACACAAGAACCCCCAATATGTAGGTGTATTTCTTAATCATTGCAGAACAATTTGATAGCACAGCTAATATAAAAAAATTAGAAAACCTCTAATAATTAATTAGTTATAATGCCAAATTTCCTATACAAGGTGTTGTTGGTCAATAACACCTTGTATTAATGATTAATTCTTAAATTAAAGAATTAGAAGATAGGTATTCAGCAATTTGTATGGCATTTGTTGCGGCGCCTTTTCTTAAGTTGTCACTCACTATCCACATATTTAATGTGTTTTGTTGTGAACCATCTCGTCTAATTCTACCAACGAAGACATCATCTTTTCCATGTGCATAAATTGGCATTGGATAAAGATTAACATCGGGATTATCTTGTACCGTGATCCCTGTAGTTTCATTTAAAATAGCCCTGATGTCTTTAACATCAAATTCATTTTCAAATTCAATATTTACCGATTCACTATGCCCTCCTGAGGTTGGAATTCTAACTGCAGTAGCTGTTACAGCTATAGTATTATCGTTGAGAATTTTTTGAGTTTCACGGACTAATTTCATTTCTTCTTTAGTATACCCATTGTCTTCAAATACATCACAATGTGGTAAAGCATTTTTATGAATTGGGTAGGGGTATGCCATTTCACCTTTAATTCCAGCCATTTCATTTTCAAGTTGTTTTACAGCTTTTACACCCGTCCCAGAAATTGATTGGTATGTTGAAACAACAAGGCGTTTGATCTTGTATTTATTATGTAAAGGAGCTAAAGCCATTACCAATTGAATGGTTGAACAGTTTGGATTTGCAATAATTTTATCGCTTTTATTGAGTTGATTAGCATTAATTTCTGGAACAACTAATTTTTTATCAAGGTCCATTCTCCAAGCTGAGGAATTATCAATAACGGTAGTGCCTGCTTCAGCAAATTTAGGTGCCCATGCTAAAGACGTGTCTCCTCCAGCTGAAAATAATGCCACATCTGGCTTCATAGAAACTGCATCACTCAGACTAACAATTTTATAAGACTTGCCTTTGTACTCAATTTCTTTGCCTACACTTCGTTCAGAAGCAACAGGGATTAATTCACTTATCGGAAAATTTCGTTCATTAAGAACTTCTAACATTACATTGCCTACCATTCCGGTAGCGCCTACAACAGCTACTCTCATTATAATAAATTTGAATAGCAAAAGTAACTATTAATTCATTTTAATGATCTAATAATCACATAAAAAAACCGCTTTTAATGAAAAAAGCGGCCTTTTTAACAACATGAATTATATTGTTATTTTTTTAACAAGTCTCTTATCTCTGAGAGTAAATCATTATCTGATGGACCAGATGGAGGCGCTGGAGCTTCCTCTTTAGCTTTCTTCATTTTATTGACCGCTTTAACAACCATAAACATTACAAATGCAACAATAATGAAATCAATAAGGTGAGTAGTAAATGCTCCCCAAAGTACAGCAACTTCTCCTTCAACAACTCCTTCTGCGCTTGCTACGCCTTCTTTAATCACATATTTTAAATCTTTAAAATCTGAATTGAAAATTAATCCAACTAATGGTGATATGATACCTCCTGTAAAAGCGGTAACAACTTCTTTAAAAGCAGCGCCCATTACAAAACCAACGGCAATGTCAATTAGGTTGCCTTTCATGGCAAACTCTTTAAATTCTTTAAGCATATTGAAATGATTTAGTTAGTATTATCTACAAGCAATTTAGGTAAAATTTTAACATCTAGAAAAAAGGATGTTATAATAAAACATTAACTAACGACGAAATACTCGTTTTACGCGTTGAGCAATTGCAGTTAAAAGTTCATAGGAAATTGTATTTGCGGTGGCCGCCAAATCTTCGGCTGATGAAGGTGTTCCAAAAATGATAACTTCATCACCTTCTTTACAGTTAATGGCCGTTATGTCAACCATAATCATGTCCATGCATACATTTCCAATGATTGACGCTTTTTCTCCATTGATAGTTACATAGCCATTACCATTTCCGTATTGCCGGCTAATACCATCTGCATGACCAATAGGAATTGTGGCTGTTCTTTTAAAATCATCACTGGTGAAAGCTCTGTTATATCCAACCGTTTCTCCTTTTTCAATATTGTGAATTTGTGAGAGTATGGACTTTAGTGTCGCTATGGGTTTTAAATGACCTCTCTCTGCTTTAGAATTTCCAAAGCCATACAAACCAATACCACTTCTAACCATGTCAAAATGTGCTTTTGGAAAATTTAATATCCCAGAAGTATTGCAAATGTGTTGTATTGGATTGTACCCTATTTTTTCTGTAAAACGAGCTGCAATCGATTTAAAAGATTCAATTTGTGTTTCAGTGAATTCTTTTTCATTGAGATCTTCACTGGCGGCCAAATGAGAGAATATTGAAGAGACTTTAATTGAGCTAGTGTTTTTTAGTTTTGAAACGATATAATCCACATCATTTTTCCAAAATCCAAGACGATTTAATCCAGTATTAAATTTAATATGAACAGGGTAGTTAGATTGTTGTGCTTCTTCTGCTGTTTTTATAAACGCATTTAAAACCTTTGCATTATATAAATTAGGCTCAAGACAACGCTCTAGAAGAATTTTAAAATTGGTAGGTTGAGGATGGAGCACCAAAATGGGCGTTGTAATACCCGCATTACGTAATGCAACACCTTCATTTGTATAGGCAACCGCAAAGTAATCAACATTGAGCTCTTGCAGGAATTGAGAAACAACCACGGCATCACTACCATAAGCAAAAGCCTTTACTACGGCTATAAATTTAGTATTGTTTTTGAGTTTCGATTTAAGATATTCGAAATTGTGTTTAAGAGCTTTTAGGTCTATTTCAAGTACCGTTTCTTGCGCTTTAGGCATTGGCATTATTAGCTTTTGAAGGAATTTCTTCTGGGTCTGTTACTTTCATATTACGAACTTTATCTCGTAACATAGCTTTATAATATGCCGCTCTACTTAAAGGCTCATATTCTTCAACCTCGCCTAAAAGAACGAGATCATCACTTTTAGCTTTTCTATAACTATATTGTGCTAAATTCCCTGTCCTTGTACATACAGCATGTACTTTGGTAACATACTCAGCAGTTGCCATTAAATTAGGCATAGGCCCAAAAGGATTGCCTTTAAAATCCATGTCCAGCCCAGCCACTATAACTCGAATGCCTTTATTGGCCAGGTCATTACAAACTCTAACAATTTCGTCATCAAAAAATTGAGCTTCATCAATCCCTACAACATCACACCCATCTGCAAGAATGGGAATATTTGCAGCAGCGGGAACAGGTGTAGAACGAATTTCATTAGAATCGTGAGAAACGACCATTTCATCATTATAGCGAACGTCTACCGCAGGCTTAAAAATTTCTACTTTTTGTCGAGCAAATTGGGCACGTTTAAGTCTGCGAATCAATTCTTCGGTTTTACCAGAGAACATGGAGCCGCAAATAACTTCAATCCATCCAAATTGTTCTTTATGATTTACTGTATTTTCAAGAAACATTTCGTAATTTTAGCACTAAAACAAAGCATATATTCGTTTGTATAAAGGTGGCGTAAATTTATTAAAAATCAAAAACCAAATTTGGAATAAATATAAAAGTTATGAAATCCCTATAACAAACATAATTATTTAGTAGTAATCGTTATTGATAAGATATTTTGAGTTATTGATTAAGTAGATGTCACACCTTACAGTTATCACACAATTGTGACCAATATAAAACACTAAAAAAAAAGCACATGAAAAAGAAACTCGAATCTGAATTAATGAGTATTGCACATAGGATTCTAAAGCTAAAAGGCAAAGATGATGTGTTGAAAATGTACGCTGAAGTATCGTCACTTCACGAGAAATTGACAGTATTAAAATTTGCACATGAGAATTTTGACGATGACATCCCAACCATTGGTAATGATTCATCTTTCTTTGGAATGCTTGATCAAGCCTTTAACAATACGGTAAGTGATACCATTGAAGTAGAAGATAAAATTTATATTAATATTGATGAAGTTGAAGATGATCATATTATGGAACCTGTAATGGAAACGATTAAAGATATGGTAGCTCAGATGCCTCAAGGGACTCAAGAGGTTGATGATATTTTGGAAGCGGTTATGCCTAAGAGAAAACAGGTGAAAAACGACTTTGAAGAGCTTACTGCCGATTTTAAAGATATTCCCGTATTTGAGCCAGCACCAAAATCAAATAACCAAGTTAAAGAAGATGTTAAAAAATCCCTTAATGACAGTCTAAAAGGAGCCGGATTAGTAATTGGTTTAAATGATAAGCTTGCCTTTATAAAACATCTTTTTGATGGAAAAAGTGAAGACTATGAACGCGTATTATCACAAATTAACACCTCTGAATCTTATGGTGAAGCTCGCGTCTTGATTCAAGATATAATAAAACCAGACTATAATCATTGGGATGGAAAGGAAGAAATTGAAGTACGATTTATGGAAATTATTGAAAGTAAGTTTAATTAATGAGTAAACTCTACATCGTCCCAACACCAATTGGGAATTTAAAGGATATTACCTTTAGGGCTATTGAAGTTTTAAAGGATGTTGATTTAATTTTAGCAGAAGACACACGTACTTCAGGGAAACTTCTTAAGCATTTTGAGATAAATACACCCTCGCAATCGCACCATATGCATAATGAGCATAGAACGGTTGAAAATCTTATTCAAAAATTGAAAGGAGGAATATCCATAGCCCTTATTAGTGATGCTGGAACACCTGCCATTTCCGATCCTGGATTTTTATTGACCCGAGCATGTATTGAAAATGATATTGAAGTAGACTGTTTACCTGGAGCAACAGCATTTGTACCAGCATTGGTAAATTCCGGACTTCCAAACGATAAGTTTGTGTTTGAAGGCTTTCTCCCTGTGAAAAAAGGCAGGCAGACGCGGTTGAAACTCTTAGCAGAAGAAACACGAACTATAATCTTTTATGAATCTCCTCATAAACTCATTAAAACTCTGACACATTTTTGTGAATATTTTGGAGAAGATCGTGCGCTCTCCGTTTCACGGGAACTCACCAAGCTTTACGAAGAAACCATTCGCGGTACCGCTAAAGAAGTCTTGGCACATTATACCAATAAACCACCGAAAGGCGAAATTGTAATTGTGGTTGCAGGAAAGAAATAGGCCTATAATGGGCTTTTTTTGTATAGTGCATCGGTAAACATCCATCGATTATTGAAATGACATCAATTAAGTCATAAATTTCATTCCATTATTGGTTATGATGATATTCCTAGCAATGCTCAAAAACCTAAGCCATTTGGAGGATTGCGATGTTTGGAACAAATCTTTAGAACCGGCACTTACAAAACCATTTTTTATATAGGAGACCATGAAGGTGATGTGGCGTTTGCAAGAAATATCGAAAAGGAATTACCTGAAAAAAATAAAGTAATTGCAATAAATGCAAAGTATAGTGGTGCCAATCCAACATTATGGACACATAAGCCAGATTTTGAAATTGAAACTCCATCAGACTTACTTCAAATAATAAATAATTACAATTGATACCTGAAAAATTCAAGATTTAAATTTTTCTAAACATGAACGTAGCTCAAAGAATATAAGACTTAATCCGCTGTGTTTTTATTTACACATCGAATGTGTTACTAAGAAAATTAAAGTTTAAACATGTTTCCCTTTTTTCCAACCATGTTTTCCTAGGTATTGTTCTCCACTTTCTACAGCGCCGTCTTCAATACTGGTGCCCATGGAATCGTTCCATCTGTTTAAATAGCCAAATAACGAAATTACTCC
>Ga0105356_10004307_pt1 | contig 13744 bp, 6 predicted proteins | sample GOMGulsemesocosm_3_FD_83502 | JGI IMG/M metagenome (GOLD analysis project Ga0105356, IMG submission 83502) | Methane-oxidizing microbial communities from mesocosms in the Gulf of Mexico - GOM9D Gulf of Mexico | ecosystem: Environmental > Aquatic > Marine > Cold seeps | place: Gulf of Mexico...
TATTAAAGAGAATCTAACATTGATTTCTACAGCTAATATCACGATGCAATTTGGCGCTAAGCCATTATTTGAAAACATTTCGGTTAAGTTTGGTAACGGCAACCGTTACGGCCTTATTGGTGCCAACGGCTGTGGTAAGTCAACGTTCATGAAGATCTTAACCGGCGATTTAACGCCTTCTTCTGGTAACGTATCGCTTGATACCGATGAGCGTATTGGTAAATTACACCAAGACCAGTTCGCGTTTGAAGAATTTAACGTAATCGATACGGTTATCATGGGCCACAAAGAAATGTGGGCAGTGAAAGAAGAACGTGATCGTATTTACGCAGATCCAGACATGAGTGAAGAAGACGGCATGCGTGTTGCTGATCTTGAAACTGAGTTCGCTGAAATGGATGGTTACAGTGCTGAAGCTCGCGCTGGTGAGTTATTACTTGGTGTTGGCATTGAAGAAGCCCTTCATTATGGCCCAATGTCTGAAGTTGCCCCAGGTTGGAAACTACGTGTTCTACTGGCTCAGGCATTATTCTCTGATCCAGATATCTTATTACTTGATGAGCCAACCAATAACTTGGACATCGATACAATCAAATGGTTAGAAGACATATTAAACGAACGTAAATCTACCATGGTAATCATTTCTCATGATCGCCATTTCTTAAACTCAGTATGTTCTCACATGGCTGATTTAGATTACGGTGAAATGTCTGTATTCCCAGGTAACTACGATGAGTACATGACAGCAGCAACACAAGCCCGTGAACAGTTAATGTCTGACAACGCTAAGAAAAAAGCGCAAATTTCTGAGCTTCAGTCATTTGTATCTCGTTTCTCTGCTAATGCTTCAAAAGCAAAACAAGCAACGTCTCGTGCTAAACAAATTGATAAAATTCAATTAGCAGAAGTTAAAGCATCGAGCCGTGTTTCTCCTTACATTCGCTTTGAGCAAGAAAAACAGTTATACCGTAATGCAATTACAGTTGAAGGCTTAACGAAGACTTTTGATGATTTAACATTATTTAAAGACTTTGAAATGATCACTGAAGTTGGTGAGCGTATTGCTATCATAGGTCAAAATGGCATGGGTAAAACCAGCTTAATGCGTATATTACAAGGTGATTTAGAGGCGACGGCCGGTGAAGTAAATTGGTCTGAAAATGCGAATATCGGTTATTACGCGCAAGACCACTCACATGAATTTGAAAAAGACTTAACCTTGTTCGACTGGATGGCTCAGTGGATGCAACCTGGCGATGACGAGCAAGCAGTACGCAGTATTTTAGGCCGTTTATTATTCTCTCAAAACGACATTGGTAAATCAGTTAAAGTAATTTCTGGTGGTGAGCAAGGTCGCATGTTGTTTGGTAAATTAATGATGAACAAACCTAATGTTCTATTAATGGATGAACCAACCAATCACTTGGATATGGAATCTATCGAATCAATTAACTTAGCCTTAGCTAACTATCCAGGAACATTGTTCTTCGTTAGTCATGACCGTGAATTTGTTTCGTCATTAGCAACACGTATTTTTGAAATCACGGCCGACGGAATCAACGATTTCCGCGGTACATACGATGAGTTTCTTGCGGTTAAAGAAGCTAAAAAATAATTAAATAATAGTGATATATAAAAGAGCTGATGGGTTATGCCTATCAGCTCTTTTTTTATGCACTTTTCTTTTAACAATCAAATTTAAAATGTAATAACACCGGCAAGTTGTTAGTCGGATCCGAGTGAAATATGCGAATTGGAACTTGATGAGTACCTTTGGTAAATGCGTATCGCACAATATTGAAGCGCCAGACATTGACGAAAACATACTCAATCACGTCAGTCATTTTACATCACTAATGACAGACAGCGTAACCGCGCAAATATCCTCAAGAATACTTCGTCCTAACGACAGTAAAACTCGCTACTTAGCCACTAAAAGGCAAAGCGAGCAATCAGCACTCCAACAATTGATTAATGTGTTAACCCCATTGTTATTGGCCTTCGCTCTGGCGTTAAAAATAACTAAAGTAACCGCAGAATATTTAGCCTTCAAACAAAAAGAATGATTACTTTTTAACAATATTTATCTTTTCGATATTATTCTTTAGATTAGCTGGCTTGTGAGTGCCATTAGGTAAACTAAAATCTAACTGTACCAACATTCCTTTCTGGCCAAGCTCACTTTGAGAGTAAATCCATTGCGCCAATGCACCACGGGCTTCTTTGTCAAAGACTTTAGCAGGTATTGATTGTAATACTTCAACGCCTGACACAGAGCCATTGGGATTAACATTAAAGCGCATCAAAACGGAACCTTCAATTCCATCGTGGGCCGCTTTAATAGGATAGCGTGGTTCTATTCTCATTTTAGGATGCAAACTATCGGCTGATTTAACCTGTTTATCATCTACCGGCATCGGCTGAGCCCAAGCTATGGTGCTCATTAATATGGCAGCAGAAATAGCCGCTACGATCTTTGCTGGTCTATTAATCACATCATAACTTTTAAGCATATTAATACGCTTAAACATGGTATCTCGCTGATAGTAATTTGAATAAACGTTGAGCCGTCCCTGACTTTCGATTGCACAATTGACTAAGGCTTTAGAATACTCTATACGCTGTGATACATCTTTATTAGATAACACAACATGATCACAGGCTATTTCTTGACTACGTCTAAAGCTGGCAAAACCAATCCACGCCAGCGGATTAAACCAACACAAACTCAACAATACAACCGCCATAAAGTTCGTTAAATTATCAAAACGTTTAAAATGACAAATTTCATGTTCTATTACTAAAGCCAATTGGCTATTAGAAAACTGAGATTGATAATTACTTGGTAATACCAAACGTGACTTAAAAATCCCCAACAACATTGGGCTAGTTATTTGCGGGCTTTGATAGACAGCTAAATTATGAGGTAACGTTGTTGGTAGTGACGATGATGGCACCGGCGTAAATACGCATGATATATGGAGTTTTACCGTCGAATAAATACTTAACAATAAGACTGTTAATGAGCCAACACCCCACATAAGCTGCCAAGAAATGGCCTGTGAAAGACTGTTGGTTTGCGCATGAAAACTAACGATATAACGAGATATTTCAGGATTGTTATCAACAAACACGCCTTGAGGTAAGTTATTGATAATAAGGCACAAAGGAATTAGCAGCCACATTGCGTAGCTGACTTTACCACCTAAGTACCGACTTGCTTTATATTCATTAAGTAGCAAGCATATAAGCACTAGACTGATTAACCATTGCTGGGTCAAAATCCAACTACCCATTATCGTTTTCCCACTGATTAATTAAGGCTTTAAGCTCATCTATATCTTCTTTTGATAATTCATCACTTTTTGCAAAATTAGAAACCATAGGCGCTAATTTGCCACTAAACATTCGCGCTAATAAACTTTTACTTTCTTTTAAAGTGTAATCAGAGCGTTCAAAAGCAGGTGAATAAATATATGTACGTTGCTGTTTTGTAAAGTTTATAGCTTGCTTCTTAACCATTCTATTGAGCAAGGTTTTAACCGTTTTATCATGCCATTCTTTAGAGGCATTTAAGCGTTCGATAATCTCTTGCGCCGTTGCCGGGTGCTTTGCCCACAGCACATCAAGTACTTCAAATTCTGCTTTACTAATTTCAGTCATATTTCTTCAATATAGATACATTTGCGTAATGGCTTACAAGATTACACCCGTAATATGTTAATTACAATGATTGAAAGAATTTCAAGACTCACCCCACCCACACTACATTTAATTTCTTTATTATAAAACATGATATACGTTCAATAAAACTGAACGAGTTATTGATATTTCTATAACTCGATTGCTATGATGAGGTCATATTTCGTTTTTGGGTTCGCCTTTATGACGTAATAGCCTATTAAATTAGTCCCTGGAGATAAAACTAATGAAGAAGAAGATTACCACCATTGCCCTTTCAGTAGCATTAGCTATGGGCGTTGCAAGTTGCAGCAATGATACAAACACTAAACAAGTGACTCAGCCTCAAGAAATAACTAAAACATCTGGCATCACTTTAAACAATTTTGATAAATCGGTTCGTTTGCAAGATGATCTATACAGTGGCGTCAATGGCCAATGGTTAAAAGATACTGTTATTCCAGCGGACAAATCTAATTATGGCTCATTCACTAAGCTATATGATGATAGCCAAAATGCCTTAAAGACCATCATTGAGGACGCAGCCAAGGCAAATGGCGCTAAAGGCTCCAACTCTCAAAAGATTGGTGACTTCTACAACAGCTTTATGGATATAGAGAGCATTAATGCTAAAGGCATTACACCTCTAATGAGTCAACTTAGCAGCATAGACAATGCGAAGGACCATGGTGATATTATTCGCTTGATGGCCACACTGCAGCAAGTCGGTGTTGGTGCACCTTTTGGCTATTATTCTAATGCTGATGCGAAAAATTCAACGGTGAATGCATTATATGTATATCAATCTGGTTTAACCCTACCCGATCGTGATTACTATCTTGAAGATAACGAAAAATTCTCAGGCATTCGCACTAAATACAAAAAATATATCAATGCGTTGCTCACCAAAGCTGGCATAGCCAATACTGAGCGAGCCGTTAAAAATATCATGGCTGTTGAAACAGCGATTGCCAAAGCACAATGGTCACGTGTTGAGTCTCGTAATGCGACTAAACGTTATAACAAAATGAGCAGTGTTGATCTAAACAAACTTATGGGCAGCTTCGACTGGAGCTTATATGCCACTAACGCCAATCTATATCAAGTGAGCGAACTCATTGTTAGTCAGCCAAGTTATATGGAAGCTTTCGGTAAAAACTTTAAAAATACATCACTGCAAGCTTGGAAAGATTATTTAAGCTTTCAGCTTGTTGACGGTTATGCAGAACTACTCAGCCAAGATTTTGTTGATCTACATTTCGATTTCAAGAGTAAAACACTATCAGGTGTCGAAAAAGCTCAACCTCGTTGGAAAGAAGCGGTCAGCACTACAGAGAGTGTATTAGGTGAAATGGTTGGTGAGCTTTATGTACAAAAGCATTTCAAACCTGAAGCAAAAGTACGCATGGAAGCGATGATCAAAATGTTGATTAAGGGCTTTGAAGTTAGCATCAATGAATTAGAGTGGATGAGCGGCGAAACTAAAATTCAAGCACTAGACAAGCTATCTAAATTTACTTATAAAATTGGCTATCCTGACAAATGGCATGATTATTCTGCCCTGACTATTGACGCTAACGATCTTGTCGGTAATTACCAACGTTACGTTCAGCTTGAATTTTCAGACATGATTGATGATATTGGTCAGCCCGTTGATAAAACAAAGTGGGGTATGACGCCGCAAACAGTTAATGCTTATTTCAACCCAGTGGGTAATGAAATTGTATTCCCAGCAGCAATACTACAGCCCCCATTTTTTGATATGGCGGCTGATGACGCAGTGAACTATGGCGGCATTGGCGCGGTTATCGGTCATGAGCTTAGTCATGGCTTTGATGATCAAGGGGCCAAATACGACGGTGAAGGTAATTTACGTAACTGGTGGACTGATAGTGATAAGGCTGAATTTGAAAAGCGCAGTAAGAAATTATCCAACCAATACAGTGCTTTCAAGCCCTTTGAAGACGCTGGCGTCAATGGCGACCTAACACTTGGAGAGAATATTGGAGATTTAGGTGGCCTAACAGTCGCTTTCAAGTCTTACTTACTCTCTTTAAATGGCCAGAAATCTGTTGTGATGGACGGTTTTACCGGTGAGCAACGTGTATTTATCGGTTGGTCACAAGTATGGCGCCGTAAGTACCGTGATGAAGCATTGCGCAATAAACTAATGACCGATTCTCATTCGCCGGGTAAATATCGTGCGTTTGGTACACCGCGTAACATAGAAGCTTTCTATAAGGCATTCGATGTTAAACCAGGTGACAAAATGTATTTAAAACCAGAAGATCGCGTTAAGATTTGGTAATCGGCGGTAAAAAATTAAGGTAAAAAAAAGCCCAACCTATTTAAGGTTGGGCTTTTTTATGAGTCTCTATTTATTAATCATTAACACGATCGGTAAATACACCCTCGTTGCCATGAGTGAAATCATGTGAGCTTAATACTGTCTCATTGTCACCATTTAACTCAATAACGTTTATATTATCAATGGTAACATCATCATTTAATACACTTAATAAATACTCAAAGCCACCTTTACCTTCGGTATCTAAAAGATATTTCCAGCTTGCCTCTGATAAATCAACATGTAATGGGCGAGTTTCACTTGATACCACTTCCCCACTGCCATCAGTAATCACATAACTCAAAGTAACCACACCTTCATCAGAGGTAGTTACTGTAACAGCATGCTTTAACCAAGACTCAACTGTTGAAACTTGCTTATCAACATTATTGGTCCAATCGTCTTGATATCCTGAAGTGTTAGTAACATCTAATGAAGTTAAGTTGATTCGGGAGTCATTAGAACCATAAGAAAGCTCAGCAAATTTTCTCCAATCATCATTGGCCGATTTAAGCGCAAAGTTTGATTCAGTGAATTGTGCCTCCCATGTCCAATTTTGATTATATTGAGCAGCTGTTTCATCTTGAGCGACACCAGTTAAGTCATTTGTTCCGCCAACACCGTCAGCACCTTTAAAGACAGATAAGTTTGCGATATTGATTTTTTCGTCACCATCTAAATCACCAGCGTAGTAATTATTTTGATAGGTATTGCTAGAAACAACATCTACTTTTTCACCCTCACTATCAATCCAGTAACCATTAACGCCCTCTAATTGAACATCGAACACTGCTTTTGTACTTTCATTTACCCAACGAGAATCAATCCAGGTAATGTTACTCCAATCATCTATAGCATTACCATCTTCATCGCGATACTCACCAAATGAATAGGTATATTTTACTTTAGTAACACTATCTTCGTTGTAACCATCCTCATAGAAATAAGTTGCATCATCATCAATAGCAATGAGTCGATTTTTGTTATCAACCCATTCTTGACGATAACGATTACCATTGATATCTACTTGATGATAAGGAACATGAGTAATGACAGACATTTCGCTGCTCATAAAGTATTTGTCACCATCTATGATGATATCTCTGATTTCACGTGTTTGCAGTGACTGCCCCCATGTTGCATCGACTGTAGAATTCCAAACATCAACAAAAGACTTTGTTTTATCGCTATTGACATTAAAACCAGAATATTCTTTCCATTTAACACCATTGGCATCTTTTGGTAGCGATGTAACGTTATTATAATTTACTTCATAAGGGTCAGAAATACGTAAAGATACTTGGCCTTTCATTTTGGCTGGCGTTGAAAACTCGATGCGATGATTAAGCTTTTTAACATTAGTAAGTAACGAAGATTCTGCGAGAACTCCCCAATTTTGTCCATTTTCATTTTTAACAAATTTTAATGAAGTGCCATCAGTAATTCCTTCAACAATATCACCCGCTGATGCGAAAAATCCTGCCTCAGGTCTCAAAGAAACTTGTGATGTAATTGCAGCAGCAGCGTTATCTAAGCCACTAATAAGCTGAATACCATCTAAGTCCATAGCGTCTGTACCCATCGACAATGTTAGTTCTACACCATAAGGTAGTGGGTCAGTGGTAAAGCTATCAACAGCAACATTTGTGTCGAATATCATGTGCAAACGACGTCCAAGCCAAATTTTCATGGTTTCAACATCAACCTTCTCGCCATCGGCATCCAGATAACTTGTAGAAACATGACTATTTACTGACGCAGTATCCATCCATTTATTAAATTCAACCGTTGCTGAATAGACGTTCTCTGGATCGCTAAATGTTTGAACAACTTTAGGTGAACCACCGGTAAAGTTATCTGGTGCAGTAGCAACTAAAACTTCATAATCTTCAATCTTGTTATTTTCACCGACAACAGAAGCAGACTCAGTGATGGTTAAATACTCAGCTAAAGCTTTACCATCTTTCATCAATTTTGTATCGATCTCTCCGGCAACCATAGTGCTTTTGAAGTTATCAAAACCAGAGAAAAAGATTACATCATTAGACAATTTCCAATTGGAGATGTTGTATCGCTGCGTCCACTCGCTATCATCTAGCATATTAGTTTGCTTACCATCTGCCATACGGACCGCACGAATAATGGTTCGAGTTCCAAATGAACGATGCTTTTCTTCTTCTATATAAAAAGCAAATCCTTTTGATATTTGAACGTTACGGTTACCACTGTCAAAATATCCCCACCAATCATTGCCAATAGAAAAACGTGCAAATGTTGCTGTGCTATATGGGAGTATGCGTTTTAAATTTGCAAATATTTCTGAAGTACCTGTCTCTTGGTCATAAATATGTTCGTCAAATAAACCGTAGATACTGCCATCATCAGCTAACATTACGCGGCGCGGCGTCGTGTCCCAATCATTATTAGAGAATATACTTGTATCAAGATTAAATGTTTCAGCGCCACCATCAAAGACGGTACTTGGCTGAGAGAAACTAATACCTTTTTTTGTTTGGCCATTTTGTTGACTAAATATGACGGTATTACTATCGTCTAACGCATAAAAGAAATCAGACCAACCTGTATCGTCTCCTAATTCAATGGTTGACGGGTTTTCTTGATCAAGCTTGGTGATCATTTTTAAGCCAGGACCGCTGTTATCATTGTAGGCGTACACTAGTGATGTTTCATCAACTTGGATAAAGCTTTGAATATTAACATCATCACTGGTGATTGTTTTACTCACACCCTCAGCTGAAATTTTACGAATGGTAGGTTGTACGTCATAATTTATGTCATAGCGCTCGAATGTACCATCACCATCATCATCGAAAGCAAGTATGTCACGTGCTAGTAATACCACATTCCCCGCAGCGTCAACCTGAAGTGGCTTACGTTTTTCATCACTTAAGGTTTTACGGTATTGATCATTAATGCTAACAGCTACCATGCCTTCATAAACACAGTTCCAACTATTATCATCAATCTTTACTTTAAATACAGCACAACCGGCTGTGGCGGTGACTAGAGCACTACTTTTCCAGAATTCATCATGATCAATACTGAAATATAAATATTCATTATTAGGATCTATTACTGAATATGACACCTTGAAATCATGATCACTTTCAGCAGCAAATTGCATATCTCCGTTTTCATCGATGGTGAAAAAATTATTTGCACTGTCGTTAGAAGATGAAGATGAAGATGAACGTTGCGCTCCGCTTTTAGGTTGTGCAAGCGCCGCTCGCTTGGCTACTTGTAGCGATTTATTGTCTACAGCACTTAAGAATGTAAATTGATTTAACTCACGTACAGAGCCATAAGCGGAACTTCTTTTCGCCGATGATTTACTTGTTGGTGCTGAAGTTGAGGCAGTTTGAACAGCTGGTTGTTCAGTTGTAACAACACTGACTACTCCACCAAGTGAAAATGTTAAGGTACCAGCCGGTGTCGGCGTTGGTGTTGGTGTCGGTGTTGGTGTCGGCGTTGGTGTCGGCGTTGGTGTCGGCGTTGGTGTCGGCGTTGGTGTCGGCGTTGGTGTGCCACCGCTATCCGAACCTCCCCCACCACCACAACCTACTAGAGCAAGTGCTAAAGTAATCGCGCTCAACTTCATTGATATTCTCATTACTATTTTCCTTAATTATTAGGTTATCAACGGACACCTTAATTCCCATTTAGTTATTTAGTATAAATAACTAAAAAGCCTGCATCCATTCGAGGAAATTATGCGTAAAAAAAATAAAAAAAACAACTTAAAAAACAACCTAAAATTAATAATTTGCATGAAATTTAAATTTCTATATGATACGTACCACTTAAAATAACATCATCAATTATGCAAGGGATTGACATGATAAAATCAACAATTAAAAGCATTACTCTACTATCTATAAGTTTAAGTACATTAAGCCTTCAGGCCGCTGAACACGAACGACTGAGCTTTAGTTACTTAGGGTTAGGCATCGATAGCCTCAACTATAAAGAAACAACTTATCTCCCTGACAATGCAGCTGATGTATCCTTGCGAGGTGCAAAAGTAGAATCGGATTATAGTGGAGTTAGCTTTTCTCAACGTGCAGGAGGATATATATCCATTGATAAAGAGTGGGGCTTCTATATCAATAACAGTAGCACTGTCGGCTCAGTGTCTAAAAAAGAGAAATGGAAGATTAATGGAATAGAACGACAGTCTAACTCTATGACATTAAGCCGCGCAGATACCAATGTCTTAATTACTAAAAATATAACAGATAAACATCATTTTTTATTTGGTGCCACCTATAATCGACTTGATTATAGCCGATTTAATATTTCAGTAGATGGAAATGCGCTCCCCAACAATCCAACAATCTCAGAAGAGGCTGTTGAGTTATCTGCTGAAATTGGTTATGAATACAACACCTTCTTCTTAAAAAATAACTCAGATAACATTCGATACCAAGCTCAATTATTGATGAGTATGCCAATGTATACACACGTCAGAAATACTGCAGTTGATGGGGACTCACCATTTACTGATAGCTTTTCAGGTTATAGCTTAAGAGCTTCAGCAAGTGTTGGTTATCAAATCAATGAAAACTTCATGATTGCAGCAACTTTAGAAGCGAGTTATCAAGATAGAGCAAAAGAAACACGTGAAACTGACAAAAAAGAGACTCTAATTTTACCCGACCGCGTATTTAATTATATTCAACCATCAATTAATTTATATTGGGCATTCTAGTTTTGGTTTCTCCTTTGCATAGGGTTAACATTTAGCTCATAAAAATGGAGACTGGTGAGTGTGGTGGTTACACTTCGATTTTAGAATGAAATAAAAAGGCCCCATTTATGTTTAAATAAATGGGGCCTTTTTGATCTTACTTTAATAACTAAAAGCGATCATTAATTCACTAATGATAGATTAAACGCGTTTAACCGGTACTGCTTGAGCAGTGTATTTAGTCGTCATATCTTCTGTAGGTGGCGTAAATCGAGTTAGATCAATACCTTCTACTGCGGACTTATATTCCTCAATAGTAGGGAAACGACCAAGCATTGTAGAAAGTACAACTAGAGGCGTAGAACCTAGTAACGATTCGCCTTTCTTCTCAGCTGTATCGGCAACTACACGACCTTGGAATAAGCGTGTTGATGTTGCTATAACAGTATCACCTGGTTCAGCTTTCTCTTGGTTACCCATACATAAGTTACAGCCAGGGCGTTCAAGATACATGATGTTGTCGTATTTAGTACGTGCAGCGCCTTTTGGATCAGCATCGTCAAATTCAAAGCCTGAGTATTTTTGTAAAATTTCCCAGTCACCTTCAGCTTTTAGTTCATCAACAATATTATATGTTGGTGCAGCAACAACAAGCGGTGCTTTAAATGAGATGTTACCACCTTGTTTTTCCATGTTACGGAACATTTGTGCGATGATTTGCATATCACCTTTATGAACCATACAAGAACCTACAAAGCCTAAATCTACAGACTTGCCATCGTAGAATGAAACAGGGCGAATAACATCATGCGTGTAGCGCTTAGATACGTCATCGTTGTTTACATCAGGATCAGCAATCATTGGCTCAGCGATAGTATCTAAATCGATAAGTACTTCTGCGTAGTAATCTGCATTTTCATCGGGTGCTAGAGCTGGTTGCTCGCCTGATGTAACTTCTGTAATGCGTTTGTCAGCTAAAGCGATTAAACCTTTTAGTGTTCCCGCTTCGTTTTCCATACCCTTGTCGATCATGATTTGGATACGGCTTTTAGCGACTTCAATTGACTTAACTAAGGTGTCATCGTTTGAAATACAGATTGAAGCTTTAGCTTTCATTTCTGCAGACCAATCAGTGAACGTAAATGCTTGGTCAGCTAATAACGTACCGATGTGTACTTCGATGATACGACCTTGGAAAACATTCTCGCCGCCAAACTGCTTAAGCATTTGCGCTTGAGTTGCATGCACAACATCACGGAAATCCATGTGGCCCTTCATGTTACCTTTAAATGTAACTTTTACAGACTCAGGGATTGGCATAGCCGACTCACCAGTCGCAAGTGCGATAGCAACAGTACCAGAATCGGCACCAAAGGCTACGCCTTTAGACATACGAGTATGAGAGTCACCACCAATGATAATTGCGCGATCATCAATGGTAATATCATTCAATACTTTATGAATAACGTCAGTCATTGCATGGTAAACACCTTTAGGATCACGTGCAGTGATCAAACCAAATGCGTTCATAAAGCTCATTAATTTAGGAATGTTTGCTTTTGCTTTGCTATCCCATACCGATGCCGTGTGACAACCTGATTGGTATGCACCGTCAACAAGTGGTGAGATAGTAGAAGCAGCCATTGCTTCTAATTCCTGACAAGTCATTGGGCCCGTAGTATCTTGTGAACCAACGATGTTAACTTTAACACGCACGTTAGAACCAGCATGTAGTGGAGTATCAGATGCAACGCCTACAGCGTTACGGTTGAAGATTTTCTCAACGGCTGTTAAACCTTGACCTTCATGAGAGATTTCTTTTGAAGCGGCATAAACTACTGGCGCTTCAACACCTAAAGTTTCTGCAGCGAAGGTTTGCAGTTTCTTACCAAATACTACTGCGTAAGAGCCACCAGCTTTCATGAATTCTTGCTTTTGCGGTGTAAATGCAGAAGAAACGTCAACTAGCTCTTTATCACCGTTGTATAGTTTCATCGCAGTTGTATCGATAGTTAATACCGTACCCGTTGCAACAGAATAGGCTTCTTCTAACACTGCATCGCCATTATCATCAACTACTTTATTACCGTTAGCGTCTACTTTGTTGACCCAGTTTTTAAGGTCTAGACCAATACCGCCAGTTACATCAACGGTTGTTAAGAAGATTGGTGCGATACCATTAGTACCAGCAACAACAGGTGCAATGTTAATAAATGGCACGTAAGGACTTGCTTTCTTACCGGCCCAAAGTGCAACGTTATTCACACCAGACATACGAGAAGAACCAACGCCCATAGTGCCTTTTTCAGCAATAAGCATCACTTTTGCATTAGGGTGCTTAACTTGTAATGCTTGAATCTCTTTTTGTGCTTCTGGAGTGATCATGCATTGACCGTGTAATTCACGATCCGCACGAGAATGCGCTTGATGGCCTGGAGATAATAAATCCGTTGAAATATCACCTTCGCCAGCAATGTAAGTCACTAATTCGATTTTTTCTTCAATAGCTGGAAGTTTTGTGAAAAATTCAGCGTTAGCGTAGCTTTCTAATAATTCTTTAGCAACGCTATTACCTGCTTTTAATGCTGCTTCAAGGCGAGCTGTATCAGCATCGTATAAGAATACTTGTGTCTTTAATACAGCGGCAGCGGGTGCTGAAAATGATGCATCATCACTTAAGGCTAAATCAAGTAGCACTTCAATCGAAGGGCCGCCTTTCATGTGAGATAGTAATTCAAAAGCAAACTCAACTGAAATTTCAGCAAGCGTGAACTCACCTAAAATAATGCCTTTTAAGAATGTGGCTTTAACACCCGCGGCACTTGTTGTACCCGGTAATGTGTTGTAGATGAAGAAATTTAATGACTCAGCGCGATGTTCATTCGCTTGGTCTTTAATATTTGTGATGATTTCAGCTAATAATTCAGCACTATCAATTGGCTTCGGTGCTAAACCTAGCTCATTTTTACGGTTTTCAATTTCTGCGATATATTCTAGATACAGGCTCA
>Ga0105356_10004310_pt1 | contig 13742 bp, 14 predicted proteins | sample GOMGulsemesocosm_3_FD_83502 | JGI IMG/M metagenome (GOLD analysis project Ga0105356, IMG submission 83502) | Methane-oxidizing microbial communities from mesocosms in the Gulf of Mexico - GOM9D Gulf of Mexico | ecosystem: Environmental > Aquatic > Marine > Cold seeps | place: Gulf of Mexico...
AAATCAAGAATGTAAAGGTTAAAACAACCTTCTGTCTGGTACATTTCTTTTTTCCCATTTCAAATCACTCAAGTATGAAGAGCTTACCCCAATAAAGAAATAGTAAGAGGTTCTCGTTCCAAATGGCACCCAGTTGAAATTAAGTTTCCAACTGTCCAAATCTCTAGAGAAACGGAATTGGGTATAAGTAAATCCTTGGTTTTTAAAGTCATATCCAGAAGAGGTTCCAACTTTCCATTTTGGAGTAAGTTCTATGTCACCAGAAAACATCAAAGTATTGTTGGAAATTTCATTTTGTCTATTACTGTTAGAATACGTGCTAGAATACGAAAGACGTAAAGACCATGGTATACTGTTGTGGTACAATTTTACTTCTTTTTTTTCAGTATCCTTTTTTTCCTGTCTCTGTTCGTCATCTTCTTCAAAATTATCTGTTAGTCCTTTTCCAAACAGATCTGTGTTTTGAGCATTGGGAATGTCGTCATTACTAGTTTTCTTAGTTTTGGACTTGTCTTTGTCAAAATCTTTACTAGAGATGGAGTAACTCATGGTTAAATTGGCTCTTGTCAATCTAAATAAACTACCGTTATTGTTGATGTTGAAAACATTATAGCGTTGTCCGTTTGCATTGATTGCATAGGGGTCTAATGAAGCTCCCATGTTTAAACTTAGTTTGTCTTTGAACAATTGTGTTCCAGCACTCAAACTAACAGGACTCCATCGCAGACTATCGGCAGCTACATTATAACTTGTAGAAAGATTTAAATTGTTTAACAGCGTTATTTTCTTGTATTCTTCATCCTCTGTGGCATCTTTCGCTTTTACTTTTGCCTCTAAAGTATTGGCAATAGATATTCCAATTGAATTGGAGAGGCCTGTAGAAGGAGATCCATAGATTCCAATAGCATAAGGAGAGTAAGATTTTACATTTAGTGGATCTGAAGTTTGTTGCACTTCTCTTTGATAAAAGCTGAAATCAGGTTTGTAACTGAAGGATATAGAAGGCCTAATTGTATGTCGTATGGCCTTTAATCGCTTGCCTTTGAATTCATACATACCATAAATATTGGTTGAGACTGAAGCCCCTGTAGAATATTCTCTAAAAGAACTGAATCCGTTTATAGTATCTGTAACAACTGTTTGAAGTTGCTCATTATACGTCTTGTTTTGTGTTTTAAAATACCAGACTTCTTTGTAGTTCACATTGGGAGATAAGGTGAAATACTTTAATAACTTCATATTTGTGCTTAAGGAAACAGTATGTTGTACACCTGACTTTGCTTCTTGAAACATTTTTTTTGTAAAAAATTCATCATCAGTAGTGGTAATTCTATTGTCCGCTTTTAGTGCGTAATTCAATCCGATTTTTTGAAAAGCACCTTTTTTACTTCCAGATTTCGGGGCAAAAGGATAAATACGATCCATATTAAATTGCAAAGAAGGCAAAGACATAGAAATAATCTCTGTATTTGTATTTTGCGAATGAGATCCAGAGATAGACATATTGAAAGGAGTGCCTACAAATTTCCTATAATAGGATATGGAAGAACTCAATGTATTTGTAAGTGCTTGAGAGTTGTTTATCTGATTTAAAGATTCCCTATAGTATTTACTACTACCTAAGTTTACAGAAGCAGAAAGTCTTGAATTTGGATTTGCTTTTGAATCTTGTGAATGAGACCAACGAATATTAAAGTTTTTTCGTTTGCTATAATCATCAAAACCTTTGATCCCAAAAATTAAATTTTCAAAACGAAAACTCATTCTTCCCGAAAATTTATAACGTCTTTTATAGGAGGTCTCAGAACTAAACCCCCAACTGCTATTAGAGTAAAAATCTCCTAATACAGTTAAGTCATAGAAATCGTTTCCAGCGAAATAATACCCTCCGTTTTGTAAAAAGAAACCTTGACTGTTAGATTCACCATAGGTAGGCACTATAAAACCAGAGGTTTTTGTAGTAGTCAAAGGCAAGTAGGCAAAAGGAAGTAACAATGGTGTTGGAACATCAGCAATGACCAAGTTTGTTGGCCCAACTATAATTTTTTTGCCAGGAACAATTTTTGCTTTTTTAGTTTTTAAATAATAATCAGGGTTCTTTTTATTGGAGGTGGTGAATCGTATATTTCGAACAAATATAGTGGAGTCGTTTACCCTCTTTGTTTTCTCACCTAAAGTAATTATTCCATTCTGTTCTGTTCGCAAGCCATAAATAATGGCTTTTTCCGTTTTAAAGTTGAATACTATAGAATCTTGTGTAGACTCTTCACCTCTCTGATTAAAAATTGGAAGTTGGGAATATTTACCAATACTGTCATTGATCCCTTTTGCAATAACAATATTTGTTTTGTAATCAATAGTGATTTTTCCAGCTTTTATATTGATGTCTTGATAATTGATTTCTGCGTTGTTGTAAAGTACAATGGTTTTATTAATTACATCTTCTAAAATATAATCTTCAGCAGTATGGTCAATTATAGCGTCTATAGCTTCTTTATTTACAGGTTGCAAACTGTCATTCTGAATAGTATCTTTTTTGATTGGGATAAATTCAGGAGACAGATTTTTTATTCCTTTAAAGTTTTTCTTAGTTGTCTCGTTTTTTATAGGTGTAACCTGAGCATGTGTCTTCTGTATTCCAAAGGAAAATAAGGATAATATGAAAACTATGTAGTATAAATTTGTTCGCAATGCTTTATATGCTATTTTTGTGTAATATGGCACAAATTTTCTGATACCAATCTTAAGATGCCAAAATTAATTAAAAAATATTCATGAACTTGATAGAAAACCTTAAAATTAACAGTAAAATAGCACAATTTATATTTTGCTTGTTCTTTTTACAATGTATTTTTAGTGCAGCCCCTATAAATGCACAGAAAAAAGTGTATACAGTTGTATTGGATGCAGGACATGGTGGGAAAGATCCTGGTAATCTTGGTAATTCTAAAAAATATAAAGAAAAAGACATTGCATTGGCTATTGTATTGCAAGCTGGAAAAATTCTAGAAAAAGAAAAGGGCGTAAAAGTTATTTATACACGAAAGAAAGATGTTTTTGTTAATTTATGGGAAAGAGGTCGTATAGCTAATGAAGTTGATGCAGATTTATTTGTGTCTGTTCATTGTAATGCACATGATTCGCAAGCTTCAGGTACAGAAACTTGGGTTTTGAGCCTTAATGCGAATAAGGCAAATTTTGAGGTTGCAAAAGCTGAAAACGAGGTTATTTTGTTAGAAGACAATTATGAAGAAAAATACAAAGGTTTTGATCCTAGTTCACCAACCTCTGTAATCGGCTTGACTTTAGAACAAGAAGGTGACTTGGATAAGAGTATAGCTTTGGCAAGTGCTGTTCAAAATAATTTTAAAAGTAATTTAAAAAGGAAGGATAGAGGTGTAAAGCAAAATATCTTTGTTGTATTACACCAGACTTACATGCCCAGTATTTTAATTGAGACCGGATTTTTAACGAATAAATATGAAGGAGCTTATTTGAATTCTAAAAAAGGAAAGTTGGAAATGGCTGCTTCCATTTCTAAAGCAGTTATCAATTATATTGACGGTATCAAGTTAAATACGGTGGTTTCAATTGCAGCACCAAAAATCATAAAAAAGAAAAAAGTAAACTCAAATAAAAAGGCAGTTCCAAAGGGTAAAGTGTATTTTAAAATTCAAATCGCCTCAGGAAAAACAAAAATAGAAACCAAGAGTTATAATTTTAAGGGATTAAAAAAGATAGAGAGAGTTCCAGTAGGAAATTATTATAAATACTATTTGGGAAAAACGAGCAGTTATAGACAAGCCAAAAGGTATTTGAAATCAGCGAAGAAAAAAGGATATAAATCTGCATTTATAGCTGCATTTAAAGGAGGTGTAAAAGTACCATTGTCAGAAGTGATAAAATAGAAAAATAAATTTTTACTCACATAAATAATTAGTAATTTTACCCAATTAATTTTAGTTTATGATTAAAATCTCAAGAGAATTTAAAACAGGAATTGTAGTAATCGTTGTAGTTGCCCTTTTTTTCTGGGGATTCAATTATTTAAAAGGGTACAATTTATTCGACGGCCCTGCCAATTCTTATTTTACGGAATACAATAATGTTCAAGGTTTAAATACGGCGAGTGCTGTTACAATAAACGGAAAAGAAGTAGGGAAAGTTGTCGATATTATTTTCAATCAAAGTCCAGATAAAAAAGGGCAGTTGATAGTTGAATTTAGTGTTGAAAATGATTTTTCTTTTTCAAAAAGGAGTATAGCTAAAATATACAGTGCCAGTTTAATGGGGGGGAAGTCATTGGCTATAATACCTTCGTATGAAGGAGATAAAGCAGTTCCTGGAGATTATTTAAATGGAGAAATTGAATCTGATATGTTTTCTTCTGTAGGAGAGAAATTGAATCCATTACAAGCAAAGCTGGAGAGTGTGATTGTGAGTGCAGATTCTCTTTTAGTTCATGTGAATAGTGTAATTGATGAAGAATCTCGCAAACATATAAAAGGAACTATTGAAAAATTGCATGGAACCATGGCAAATTTGGAGAAAATGACTGAAAATGCCGATTTAATTATTGTTGAGAATCGACAAAAATTAAAAATTTCTATAAATAATGTAGAAAAAATTACAGACAATTTTTCTAAACTTTCAGATACATTGGCAAATGCAAATATTGGTTCTTTGGTTAGAAAGATTGAATATACGATTGACAATCTTCATGGATTGACAGAAGGTATCAATAATGGACAAGGAACTATTGGGAAATTAATGAAGGACGATGCAGTGTATACTAATTTAACAAATGCAACTAAGGAATTGGAAGAGTTGCTTAGAGATGTAAAACTACATCCAAAACGTTTTGTTCACTTTTCTCTTTTCGGTAAAAAGGAAAAGGAATATGAAAATGAGTAAATCATAATAAGATTGAAATGCAGACAAGCTGTATAAAAGAAGAATAAACCACTACATGAAATGCAATACATACCAAACATTCTTTTTGCCCTATTAGTATCCGTTGGAGTTGGCTTTTTTATTAAAAATGTAAAGAAATTAAAAAGAAATATCAAGTTAGGAAAGGCTGTTGATAGAACAGATAGGTCCAAAGAAAGATGGGGAAATATGATTCGCATAGCACTTGGACAATCAAAAATGGTACGCCGCCCTATTGCTGGGATATTACATATTATTGTTTATGTGGGTTTTATTGTCATTAACATAGAAGTACTTGAAATCGTTTTAGATGGTTTATTTGGTACGCATCGATTGTTTGCATTTGCAGGAAGTGTTTATGGTTTTTTAATAGGAATTTTCGAAATATTAGCAACAATGGTATTGGTTTCTGTCATTCTTTTCTGGGGAAGAAGAAATGTCATTAGAATAAAACGTTTTTGGTATAAAGAAATGACTGCATGGCCTAAAAATGATGGGAACATCATTTTATATTTTGAAATGGTTTTGATGTCTTTGTTTTTAATAATGAATGCTACAGATGTTCATTTTCAAGAAATGAATTCTGGAAATCCCATAAGCCAATTTATCAACCCTTTATTCGCCTCTTTTTCTGATGGAACAATACATGGCATAGAGCGATTTACTTGGTGGTTGCATATTACAGGTATTTTTGCTTTCTTAAATTACTTGTATTATTCAAAACATTTGCACATTCTTTTGGCTTTTCCAAATACATTTTATGCAAATTTAAATCCAAAAGGGAAGTTTGAAAACAACAAAACGGTGACCAAAGAGGTGCAAACAATGATGGATCCGAATGCAGATCCCTACGCAATACCAGAAGAAGCTGAGGGAGAGCCTGAAAAATTTGGAGCTAGTGATGTAGCAGACTTGAATTGGGTACAATTGTTAGGTGCTTATACCTGTACTGAATGTGGACGTTGTTCTTCTGTATGTCCTGCCAATCAAACAGGAAAAGAATTGTCACCAAGAGCTATTATGATGAAAACACGTGACAGGGTAGAGGAAGTAGGAAAGAATATTGATACTAATAAAGGAGAATTCAAGCCAGACGGGAAGCAACTGTTAAACGATTATATTTCACCTGAAGAACTTTGGGCTTGTACAAGTTGCAATGCTTGTGTAGATGAATGTCCGATAAATATAGACCCCTTGTCAATTATTATGGATATGCGTCAGTATTTGGTAATGGAGGAGTCTGCTGCTCCACAAGAATTAAATGCAATGATGACCAATATTGAAAATAATGGTGCTCCATGGCAATACAATCAAATGGATCGATTGAATTGGAAAGACGAAGAATAGTTTCGTTTTTAGGAACTCATAAGATTCTTTAAAAAAAAAGTTTTAAAAGTTAAAATTGATTGGTATCCGATACCAACTGCTAAATACCAGAAAAAATGAACGTACCAACAATGGCAGAAATGACAGCCCAAGGAAAGCAACCAGAAGTGTTGTTTTGGGTTGGATGTGCTGGAAGTTTTGACGATAGAGCAAAGAAAATAACAAAGGCATTTGTAAAAATACTGAACAAGGCAAAGGTAGATTTTGCTGTTCTTGGAACGGAAGAGAGTTGTACAGGTGACCCTGCCAAGCGTTCTGGAAATGAATTTTTGTTTCAAATGCAGGCTATGACAAATATTGAAGTGTTGAATGCTTACGATGTAAAAAAAATAGTAACAGCTTGTCCACATTGTTTCAATACAATAAAAAATGAATATCCTGAATTGGGAGGTTCTTATGAAGTAATGCACCACACACAATTTTTAAAAACTTTGTTAGATGAGGGACGAATTACTATTGAAGGTGGACAATACAAAGGAAAAAAAATAACATTTCATGACCCGTGTTATTTGGGAAGAGCAAATGATGTTTATGAAGCACCAAGAGACTTGATACGAAAACTGGAAGTAGAATTGGTTGAAATGAAACGTTGCAAAACAAACGGACTCTGTTGTGGAGCTGGAGGCGCCCAAATGTTTAAGGATGCTGAAAATGGAAATAAAGAAATCAATGTTTTAAGAACAGAAAATGCCTTGGAAGTGCAACCAGAAATTATTGCAACTGGATGCCCTTTTTGCAATACAATGATGACGGATGGTATTAAAAATAAAGAAAAGGAAGCTACAGTAGAGGTGATGGACATTGCTGAGATGATTGCCAATGCACAAGACTTGTAATTAATTTTTAGTGTGTAATGCTAGAATATTAAGCTTGTTGCAGTGAACTCTGAATTTACTTGGGTGGACCTGAGTTTGTATGCCATCGCTGAAGCTTGAGCATAGGAGATCGAAGGGTCAAATATTCCTAAGATCCACTATCTCGCCGTTTTTTAATAAATTATTAGTATCTATTTCAAATATTTTTGAGGCAACGAATTCTGGACTAAATAATTTATTTTCTTTTTTTAAATCTATAAAACGCTGTACGTTTTTAAAATCTTTTTCTGAAGTATTTCGAATTTGTTCTTGCATAGCTGTTGCAACAACTCCAGGGTAAATGGCATTTGTTTTAACAGGATATGTATAGGTTTCTTGTTCTTTGGCAATGGTTCTAGTAGCCATATCAAGTCCTGCTTTGGTACCACAATAAATACTCCAACCTTCATAAGGCTTTACAGCCGCACCAGAAGAGATGTTTATAATCTTTTTAGCACAGTTGGTTGCTAAGAGTTTCTTGATAAATAGAGAGGTAATAAGTAGTGGGCTGGTTAAATTTAACTGAACCGTTTTTTGAATGCTTTCTATGGAATTATTTTCTATAGGAGAAATTGTACCCAAGCTACCGGCATTATGAATCAAGGTAATATTTTTAACTTTTTTCAATTCTATTTTTTGAAAAATAGAATTGATTGCTGTGTTTGCATTTATTGGGTTTGATAAATCTGCTACTAAATGTGTTGTGTTCTTTAAGTGTGAGCTTTTGGTTCTTGCAATAGAAAATACATGAAAGTCATTGTCAGCATATTTTGTTAAGAGTGCTTTGCCAATGCCTTTGCTACCACCAGTAATAATTAAGATTTTATGCATGACTAATTATTTATAAAATTCTTTAGAACGTTCCCAAAATACATCCATCTCTTTCAAAGACATTTCAGAAAGTTGCTTGTTTTCTTTTTTTGCAGCATTTTCAAGAAACTGAAAACGTTTGATGAATTTTTTATTGGTTCTTTCCAATGCATTTTCAGGGTTTACACCAATAAAACGAGCGTAGTTTATCATTGAAAATAAAACATCTCCAAATTCAGCTTCTATATTTTCTTTGTTTCCTTCTATGACTTCTTCATTCAATTCGTTCAATTCTTCTTGAACTTTTTCCCAAACTTGTTGTGGTTCTTCCCAGTCAAAACCAACACCTGCAACTTTATCTTGTATTCTACTAGCCTTTACTAGTGCAGGTAAGGATTTAGGGACACCTTCTAAAACAGATTTTTTCCCCTCTTTTAATTTTAACTTTTCCCAATTCTGTTTTACTTCTTCTTCGTTTTGAACTTTTATATCTCCATAAACATGAGGATGTCTATGGATTAATTTTTCAGCAATACTATCCGCCACATCAGCAATATCAAAATGGTTGGTTTCAGAACCAATTCTTGCATAAAAAACAATGTGCAGCAATAAGTCTCCAAGTTCTTTTTTTACTTCATCCAAATCATTTTCAAGAATAGCATCTGCCAATTCATAGGTTTCTTCAATGGTCAAATGTCTTAAGGATTCTAGTGTTTGTTTTTTATCCCATGGACATTTTTCACGAAGTTCATCCATGATAGTTAGTAGGTTATCTAAGGATTTGAGTTGTTGTTCTCTGGTATGCATAGGAAAGGTTTATTTTTTTATAAAAGTACCGAAAAAAGAACAATTCTGAGATTAATTTTATAAAGAGTAACTCTGTAGGATGGCAAAAAAAAACTCCCTAAAATATATTTGAAGTAATATTCAAATATATTTTAAGAAGTGTAGTTTAGAAAGAATTAGGTGTAATTATTTAGCAGCTTCTTCTGTTTTTTCAGTTTCTTCTAATGTAGAAAAATCAAACTCTGAAGCAACTAAAATATTGTACCATTGTATCACTTTTTTTATGTTTGAAGTATATACACGCTCTTGATCAAAATCAGGTAAAATTTCAGAAAAATAAGCAATCAATTTGGCATTACTTTCTTTATGATTGATAGCTGCTTTACCTTCTTCTTTAGTATTGATTGCAAGGAAAATTTCTCTTAAAGGTTTTTCTTCCTCATAAGTATAAATTGCAATATCGTTTAAGACACTTACATTATGTGTGTTTGTAACTGGAAATTTCTTTTGATCAATTAAAGATTGAACAACAAAACCACCTTTTGATTGTGAAACAATATTAAAAAGTCCTGGTTTTCCTGAAATTGCAATCGTTTTTGTTAATCCCATTATAGTATAAATTTTAGTTTATTTTCAATTGAACAGAAGTTTAGAGTTACCTTTTCTTTGCTTTAGGAAAACGCATTCTGTAATCTGCATCTATTTTTCCTTTCGAAATATTCTCTAATTTCTTTTTTAATAATCTCTTTTTTAGAGAAGATAATTTGTCTGTAAACAAGATACTTTCAATATGGTCGTATTCATGTTGGAAAATTCTAGCAGCAAGTCCATCTAAAATTCTTGAATGCTTTGTGAAAGTTTCATCCTGGTACTCAATAGTTATTTTTTCTTGTCTAAAAACATCTTCTCTAATATCAGGAATACTTAAACAACCTTCGTTAAAAACCCATTCTTCACCTTCTTCTTTTAATATTTTGGCATTGATAAAAACATGGTTGAAATCTTTCAAAATAGCACGTTCTTTTTCTTCCAATTCCTCATCTTCAGCAAAGGGAGAGGCATCAATAATAAACAAACGAATTGATCTACCAATTTGAGGAGCAGCCAATCCGACACCAGATGCATTGGTCATTGTCTCTTTCATATTAGCGATTAACTTTTCTAACTCAGGGTAATCAGCATCTATCTCTTTACTTACTTTCCTTAGAACAGGGTCGCCATAAGCAACAATTGGTAAAATCATTTTTAGATTTTTTAAATTATAGGCTGCAAAAGTACAAAGAATAGTGTGTATTTTATAACTTATTTGTTATATAAATAAGACTGAAGAATAATTGTAGCACTTATTTCATCTATCAACGCCTTGTCTTGACGCTTTTTCTTAGAAAAACCACTATCTATCATTGTTTGAAAAGCCATTTTGGAAGTAAAACGTTCATCTTCTCTTTCAATAGGGATATTTGGGAAAACCTTTTTTAACTTGTTGATAAAGGAAACAATCAAGACTTCACTTTCACTATCTGTATTGTCCATTTGCTTGGGTTTTCCAATAACAAACAATTCTACTGTTTCTGATTGGAGATAGTTTTTAAGAAAAGAAATTAACTGTGGAGTGAGAACCGTTGTAAGTCCGGATGCAATAATCTGTAAATCATCAGTAACTGCTATGCCTGTTCTTTTTTTGCCAAAATCAAGTGCCATAATTTTTCCCATAACTTATATGAATTATATTGTCTGTATATATTTAGGAGTTGGTCTTGTAAAAATAATAATTTCCGATACACCTGTATAATTTGTATGTACAAAGTGTAATTAATTGCCAAATTGGACGTGTAATTTCTCGAATAATTTTCTTTATTACAGGCATGCTATTCTGTTGAATGGTGCTTCCACCAACGTTTTTATCATTGGTACTGACATAGATTTTATTCGTAGTGTAAACTTTTACCTTATGTTTAAAAACATCTTGTTTCATGACATCAATCGGAGCGTAGTATTTTACTAAGTTTCCTGAGAGTGTTTTTGCTGCATTTTTACCAATAATTTGACCTGTTGTTTGCAAGCCAGGAACTAAAAATTTAGTAATGTAATTATTTTTATATAAGGAAATAAGTCCTTTTCTACCAGAAATGTCTATAAAATCATTAGTGCTAATGTGTTCTAATAGGTTTTTTAAATCTTCAAAAAAGCCTTCAGTTAGAAGCGCATCGTCTTCAAGAACAAGAGAAAAATCTTCTTTTTGTTTGGCGATAATTTTCCATAAATCAAAATAAGTTTTAGAAAGTCCAATTTCTCCATCATTTAAATAAGGAAAATGTGTTAGTAAATTATGACTATTCTTCGCTTTTTTTAAATATTCTTGATTTAAATTTTTTCCATAAACAGCAGGCATTCTCGTAATAGGAATGTTCAACTTTTCGAATTGATTTTCCATGAAATCCCTTCGTTGAGTGCTTTTGTCTAAATTTATATAATATACTTTGTAAGACTTCATATTTTGATCCAATTTTCAGATGCTATTTCATTTTTTTTATCTACAAACCATAGTTTTGGAGCTATAACTGTTTTATTAGAGTTTTTATTTAACCAAGCTCCCCACCAAGAAAAACTACTATTTGCAGTGATATTATGTTGACATAAACTCATAAGGTAGATATCTTCATGAGGTATGGTTTTGTGATCTATGTAAAAAGCATTTTTTATTTTTAGGTTTTCTTTTACCCAAGAAATATCATCAGAAAAGATAAAATACCGAACATCTTCATATTTGGTATTTATCAAATTCATGGCATTTTGATAATAATCTAAACTACATATTCCATGGATACTGTTTGTTTTATCATTAGAAATATAATCTCCTCTTCGGATATGTAAAGAACAACTGTTCTTATGTGATACAATATCTTTTGCAATGCTACTTGTTGTACTTGAGGTTTCCTGCTTGATATTGAATTGTTCTAATAAAACAGTCCTTATTTCTGAAAAATATTTTTCTGTTTGAAAATAGCCTTTTATATACTTATTTCCACCAAGAGATTTTAAATTTGGGTCAAATAACAAACTTGTTTCTTTGATCGATTTTAGGAATCCCAACTTAGCCAAAAGATTTGAAAGTGAGCTTGATACCTTTAAGTCAATATTGTATTTGTCGAGTTGATATCCCCCGTGTAGTTTGTATTTTTTGAATTTTGAAATATCTATTTTCACATCAAGTCCTCGTTCTTGTAAAGCTTTGGCATATGCGTATAAAAACATTTGATTTCCAAGACCACCTACTATTCTAACAATAATCATTTTTAGTTTTTTTGATGAAAAAAATATAGTATTTTGAATTGCTGACAAAAATACAATTAAATTGTCTATCTAAAATAATTCAAAAGAAATAAGTAGCTGGTTTTACTAAAAGATGTTGGCTTCTAAAAAAGGTTTGTAGAAATTGTAACGTACTCCTTTTTAATTTCATTTTGTGGCAAGAAAATAGGTAACGCAATTTTGGAAACCATATATTATGTGGTAAATTTACATTTAGTAGGAGGGAAAGGTTGGGGTAAAGGATATTGTATAAAACACTTCAATAATAAGTAATGATACATAAAAATTCAGAAGTTCAAAGCGATCAGATAGGAAGTACTACTAGAATATGGCAATATTGTGTGGTTATGAAAGGTGCAGTTATAGGTGATAATTGTAATATAGGAGCACATTGTTTTATTGAAAATGAAGTCGTTATTGGCAACAATGTAACGATTAAAAATGGGGTACAAGTGTGGAATGGTATTTCCATAGATGACAATGTTTTTATAGGAAGTAACGTTACTTTTACAAATGATCGTTATCCTGTAGCAGGAAATTCTGATAATTTTAATTTGGAAAAAACACTTGTAAAAAAAAATGCTGTCATTGGTGCAGGTACAACGTTATTACCTGGTATTACTATTGCTGAATATGCAGTGATAGGTGCAGGAAGTGTGTTGACAAAAAATGTTGGAAAGCAAGAGGTATGGTATGGAGTTCCGGCCAAATTAGAGGGATATGTGTGTTTGTGCGGAGAAAAAACAATGCATAAATTGGTTTGTGAAAAGTGCCAGGAAAAATAAAATAAATGAGGTGTATAGCTGATTGTGTTAATATATTTAAAAGGGTTTGAGTTATATGAAAGTATTGGATGTTTTGGGATCAAAAAAAACGATATTATATCCTACAGATACTGTATGGGGTATAGGATGTGACGCTACTATTGAAGAAGCGGTTGCTAAAATTTATGAAATCAAAGAAAGAGAAGAAAGTAAAAGTTTGATCATATTAGTTTCTTCTTTGGAGATGTTACAGAAGTATGTAAAAGTTGTTCCAGTGAAGGTTTTGGAAATTTTAAAAGAAGTAAATAAACCAACGACTATAGTCTATAACAATCCAAGAGGACTTGCCAGTAATGTGATAGCAAAAGACGGAACAGTAGCCATAAGAATTGTCAAAGATACATTTTGCAAAAGACTTATTGAAAAATTGGGAAAACCTATTGTGTCTACTTCTGCAAATATAAGTGGAGAACCTACACCTCAATCATTTTCGGAAATTGGCGATGTAATTTTGGAAGCAGTAGATTACGTAGTGAATTTGAGAAAAAAAGAAAAAGCAACAGCAACATCTAAGATTCTTAGAATTAATGATTTGGGAGAAGTAGAAGTTATCAGAGAGTAGGGTAAGTTTAAATTGTGCTTTGATTGGTTTTATTGTGAGGCTGATTTTATAATATTAAAAAAAGTTAGATGCAGTTGTTAATGAGTATTTTGGTGGTTTCTCCTGTTGAAACAACAATACAGTTGATAAAAAATATAAAAAGTCTTGAGCCCAAATCTAAAATTTTGATACATGTTAATATAGATGAAGATTATGAGAAGTTTGTAAATAAGGTTTTAGATGAAGTTCCGGAAAGTGGAGATTGGTTGTTTTTTAATCCCAATCAAATTCCAACCA
>Ga0105356_10004312_pt1 | contig 13738 bp, 11 predicted proteins | sample GOMGulsemesocosm_3_FD_83502 | JGI IMG/M metagenome (GOLD analysis project Ga0105356, IMG submission 83502) | Methane-oxidizing microbial communities from mesocosms in the Gulf of Mexico - GOM9D Gulf of Mexico | ecosystem: Environmental > Aquatic > Marine > Cold seeps | place: Gulf of Mexico...
ATTCTACTTTTTTTAAAAGTTCATCGCTTAAATTTTTATTTACTATTAGACTTAAGGAAACAGTAGTATTGGGATAAATAGTTAGTTTGGGCATATAATAGAGGTCTTGATTGTTTTCTTTTAGTTTTGGCTCTTTTTCATACTGTTTTTTTATAGCATCGTAGTCATCTGCATCTACTAGAAATTTAGTATATTTTTTGTCATACCACCTTTTCGTATCTCCTATTCGTAACCAATCAAATCCAAAGTCTCCTGTATAATTTTTTGTGCTTCTAAAATGAAGGACATAACGTTTACCTATAACTTTTATGCTTTTTTCTTCTTTTAGGTGCACGCCATCATGTTCTATATTAATAGTAGTTTTTAAAGAATCTACTTCATGTGCATCTATATTATTAGCACTTGCTAATTCTTCTATTTTAAAAGCATGAGTAATGCTTTCTTTTTTAATATTAGTGTCTATTTTTTCTTCATGTAAAACATCTTTATTTTTATCTAATAAAGTAAGTATAAGTTCATGAGTAGTTGAGCTAGGAACATTAGTGCTTTCTCTTATGTTTATGTTTTCATCAATACTGGCTTCACTCATTTTTTCAAAATACAAACCATTTAAATCTTTATGTAAAAAAATACCATTTCTTCTATACTCTTCTTTTTTGGGTTCATTTCTTCTTTTCTCTACTTGCTTCGCATACAAAACACTTGCTGGTTCATAGGCTCTTTTTATAGGAAGTTCATCAAAATAGTTAGACTTATTATTTCCAACACCAGCACTTGGGCGTATTCTTTTTTTATAGATGCCATCTTCTTCCACTTGTACTCTTTTAAGAACGCCTAGTAAGTGATTATTTACATTCCATGAATTTCTATTAGAAAGTAACCATCTATCTTTTCTTTTAATAAATGCAGGTTCTCTTGGGTCGTTTTCTATTTGAAAGGTTTCTGTTTTATCTGAGCTTGGTAAAACTATTTTGCCTAAATCTCCATAAATAATATCGTCTTTATGAATTTTGGTTTTGAACATATTTAAGACCTTTTAAATTTATATGTAATTAATTGAAAGAATTATATAATTTATTAGCTTATTTTATATTAAAATGTACTTATTAATTGAAGAAGAGATTATTTCAAAAAGTAAAGTTACCTGTCCTTTTTATTTCATAACTTCAAAAAAGAAGAAAAAAAGCGCAAAGGGTACTTTGTATGAGCTCTTAAATAACAAATAGTTTAGTATCTAAAAATATTTAGATACTACAATATTACATCTTTGTTACATTAAAAGGATAGAGTCCTAGTCATAAAAAGGATTACAATGAATAATCTCCAAACAAAAAACTTTGTGAAAAAAATCTTAGGTGCAATAATCACCTTACAAATTATCTTCCTTAGTAATGCTCTTGCTAATTCATCTCCAAAATCAGAACCTACACGCTGTGTTTACCCTGGTTCATTAGGGGGTACTACCCTTTATAATAACAGTTATGTAGCTCTTAAATCTGATCCGAAAACTCCAATAGAACGTTGTGAGTATGGTTCAAGTTGCAGACAAGATAAAAGGTTAGATAATGGAAAAGCACAATGTATTCGCTCAAGTACTAATGTAAAAAGTCCTTATTACAACTATGCTTGTGGTACCTATACAGAACACATTCTTTTTCAAACAAAACTTGAAGTTGATTGTCGTTGTCGTGTAACTGGTACGGGTCATAGGTATTTAAATCCTAAGGATAAAAATGTTGATCCAGAAGAAGGAATCATCAACTGTTCCAATCCAAACAAACAAATGAAAACTAGGTGGCCTGTAAAATATGGCAAAGGACCTAAATTTGATGCTTGGAAAAAACAAAAAGGAGCAACAAGATGGACAGGTGGAATTTTTCGTCCCAAAACGCGTGAATTTTTCTCAGTTGTTAGATGGACCAATCCAAACTATCAAAGTACTGGAACTATTGTTGCATGGAACATAGATACAAAAAACAGACGAGTAGTCTCAGGGCTTTATCCGGATAAACGTCGTGGAATGAAAGAATATGGTTCAGGATACTTATCCGATGGACTAAGAAAAAATCATAAAAAACAACCCCTAACGGGTGCATCTATTATGAAATGGGGTAAGGATGGGATGATTTACCTTTTAGCAGGAGGTACGGGAGAATCTACTGGTAAACGAGCAGAAATTATTAGAATCGACCCCGACACAGGAGCTCGCTCCCTTGTTTGGAAAGCAAAAAATAAAAAGTTTTCTCCAAAAGCAGATGAAAAATATGGACAGTGTTACAGACCCAATGGAAAGTATCCCAAACAAAGTAGTGTTGAAATCATGGCTTTAGCTTTTGCAATGGGGCCTAAAAATGAATTTTATCTTTCCATGCATGATGTACGAGCAGGTGATGCTATCTTAAAAATTAGCGCAGATGCTAAAACGTGTACACCTCTTTCTGTTTGGGGTAATGCTAAAGGGCATAATCCAGGAGGAAAACAAAAAAAAGCGCCAGCCTATGCACATATTGGAAAAGGTAAATTTATACAGTTTCCCGTCAAAGGTATGCTTTATCATGAGGATGAAGAATATGGACCTATGATTTTAGGGGTATCTAAAGGAGATATGTATTCTTTCGTAATCGAAGATGGTTATCGTTCCTTAGAAACTTTTGAAAATGGAACATATAGCGGTATGGGTTATACAAGAATGGTATATATGGAAAAAGATGGCCGTGGTTTTGTAATGGCTACGGGGAATAATGCAGGGGCACATGCAATAGTTGAGTTAGGAGTGGGTACACGAGAACCTATTACTTCTGATGTGAAGGATATGGATGACCCTATTTTTAAATCTGCTTATGGGGTTAGAAGAAGTGTTAATATGAATGGTGCCCTTGGAAATGCAAACAAAATTAATATGGGAGGAATGATGATTGATCCTGAAAATCCGGATATTGCCTATGCTGTTTTAACGCATGGAGCTTTAGTTCAATTAGAACTTTCAACCTTCAACAGTATGATTTGGTCCTATTAATAATTAACACTTATTTAAAAAAAGAATATCAAGAACTTGATATTCTTTTCTAGTACTTCATTATATACCTAACTTCTCGCAAATTCTTACAGCCTTTCCTAATATTTTTTGATTATTATTAAAATAATGCTTTTTTTACTACTTTTAAAAGTAAGTAAATAAAACAATCCTATAACCTACTGTAATTTACTAATAACTATTTCTCTTATAAACTTCATATTTATTTTAGTTTATTTGAGCTACACTTATAAAAGAATTTATACCCTAGGGAGAAGTTATGAATAGTAATGTAAATGAACCCCTAATTATTGAAGAAGATATACTTAAAAAGTGGCAAAAGTTCACCAACTTACTTGTTTCATTATTTGATGTACCAAGTGCTTTAATTATGCAAGTAAAAAAAGATAAACTAAATGTTTTTGTAAAAAGTCAAAACAAAGAAAATCCATATATTCTTGGAACAAATGAAACATTAAAAAACACCAATTTATATTGTAAAGAAGTAATATCAAGTAAAAAAAGCCTCTATATTAAAAATGCTTTAAAAGATAAAAAGTGGAAAGAAAATCCTGATATATGCCTTGATATGATTAATTATTTGGGTCATCCCATCATTAATAAAAATGGTGAAGTATTTGGAACTTTATGTGTGCTTAGCAGTGTTGAGAGAGAATACAGCCAAGCCCAGCTGTCTTTATTAGAAGAATTTTCCAATACTCTTGAAGATGATTTATACGATAAAGACAAACAAGATAAATTATTAGAATTAGAGAAAATGGCTTCTTTGGGAAAAAGAGTAGCTGGAATTACACATGAGATTAATACCCCTTTAGGAATTAGTGTTACGGGTATTAGTCATTTTTTAGAGCTCAATCAAGATTTAAATGATAAGTTTTTAAATGAAGAAATGAGTGAAGAAGATTTTTCTTGTTTTATGAGTACAACACAAGAACTTGGAAAACTTATTTTTACTAATTTAAACAAAGCAAATGTTTTATTAAAAAGTTTTAAACAAGTCTCTTTGGATCAAAGCAATGAAGAAAAAAGAGAATTTAATCTAAACACTTATTTAGAAGAGATTATCTTAAGTCTTTCCAGTGAAATCAAAAAAAAGAAAATAAATGTAGAAATAAACTGCGACAGTAACTTATTTATGTATGGAAATGCAGGTTTGTTTTCCCAAATTATTACCAATTTGATTATGAATACTATTCGACATGGTTTTAAAAATAAAAACGATGCAAAAATACGTATTAAATGCAGCAAAACAGAAAGTAAAGTTTCTCTTTTATATTCAGATAATGGAGAAGGAATTAAAAAAGAAAATTTAGAAAAGATTTTTGATACTTATTTTAGCACCAATAAAAAAGAAGGTGGCTCTGGTTTGGGTCTTAGTATTATTAAAAGTATCATCATAAGGGATTTTAAGGGCTATATTACCTGTTCTTCTTATGAAGAAAAAGGAACAGAGTTTAACATAGAGTTAAATGACATACGATAAATAACTATGCTTTTAAAACAATAGTAAATAAAGCGCCTGTGTAATTCTTTTCTTTATATACATAAGATTCATTCTTAACGCTTATCTTACCTTGTAATTTGTTTTCAATGACTTCTTGAGTCATATATAAGCCAATTCCAATTCCATCTTTTTCACTTTTTGTTGTAAAGTATGGTTCAAAAACTCTGTTTAATACTTCTTCTTTAATTCCCTTTGCATTGTCTTTAATACTAATAATAATTTCATCTTCTTTTTTTACTACCTGTACAAAAATTAATCTTTTTCCTTTTATTTTGCGTAAGGCATCAATAGCATTGTTTAATAAATTTATCAAGGCTTGAACAAGCTCATTTTCATAAGAATGCATTCTAATATCATCAATGCTTTTAATTACAGTGATATCTTTTTTATCGTATTTAAAAGAAGTAATAGTAAATACTTTCTCAAAAACATCTTTAAAACAAAAAGAACTTTTTGCTTTCGTAGGTCTTAGAAAATCACTGAAATCATCAATTGTTTTAGACATATAAGAAAGTTGTACCTTACAACTTTCTACATTATGCTCTATTTCTTTTTGATTTAAATTAAGGCAATTATCTCTTAAATAATGAATCAATAAAGAGACATTATTTAGAGGCTGTCTCCATTGATGGGCAATATTTCCAATCATTTCCCCCATGGCTGATTTTTTTGATTGCTGGGATAAAATGATATTTTTTCTATGGATTTCATCATTGGCTATTTGCACTTCTTTTTTATTTGTAATATCTTCACAAATACAAAGATAGTATGAAAATTCATTTTCTTCATCAAATTTTGCACTTATTTTCCATTTTATATAAAAAATACTGCCATTTTTTCGTATGTTTTCTTGCTCAAAAACAAAGGTATTGTTCTTTATTTTTTGCATTTTTAGTTTTTTTAAAAAATCTTCTTCTTTATCTTTTTTTTCAAGAATCAAAAAAATATCTTTTTTCAATTCTTTTTCACCCAATGCAGCCAAAACACAGAAACATTTACTTACGGCTATTACTTCTTTTTCTTCATTGATTTGGCAAGAAAGTACATTCTCATCAAAGTTTGATAAAAGACTTTCTAAGCGTAAGTTTAATTTTGATATTTTTTCATTTTTTTCATCTAAGGCTTTTAGATTTTCATACGATCTAATTGCAGTTAATACAGAAGTACGTAAACTAAGTGTATTAAAGTTTGTTTTTTCTTTGTAATCATTGATGGCATAATTATGAAGTACGTCCATTTGAGCTAATTTACCTGCAACTCCTGTACGTAAAATAACTTGTGTAAAATCATTTTTAAGCTCTTCTCTTAAATACTTAACAACCAATAATCCTGCATCATCGCTTTCCATTACTACATCCAATAAAATAAGTACGATATCGTTATTATCTGCTAATATTTTTTTTGCTTCAATTCCTGAGTAAGCATTAAGAATTTCTAGTTCATTGTTTTTATATGAGAAATTATCCAATACAATTTTACTTAAAGAGTGAATATCTTTTTCATCATCAACCAATAAAATTTTATATGTTTGTTTTAATACAGTAGGTTTAGAGAATTTTTTATCGAAAAAGACCATATTTACCCTTTTTAAGTTTAGAGCAGATTCTTTAGAATAGGTGGAATTAAATGCATATTAATATTATCATTATAGCTATATAAAAACTAATTTACAACTAATTTATAAAATTATATTTAAAAAAAGGAAAAAAGGGATTATTATGAATATGGCAGACGGTAGGGGATTTGAACCCCTGGTTCCGTGAAGAACACTAACTTTCCAAGCTAGCGGATTAAACCGCTCTCCCAACCGTCTATAAGTTTATTCTACAAAAGATGCAAAATATTTTTGTGTGTAGAGTTTTATCAAGTTTTTACTTTAGCTTGGATTAGTTTAGGCTTTTTTACTCTATTATTTTTAAAATTTTGTGCCTAGTGTGCAGGCATAATCATTTTTTGGCTTTTATGCATTGATAATAATATTGATAGGCCCCTCTTCCTTTTTTAGGAACAAGTCCAAGTCCTAGGTTTATATCCAATAAAAGCATGCTTTTTTTATTTGAATAAGAAATCAATTCATTCTTTTTCATTTTAAATTCATAAATCTCTTCGCTGCTGGAATAGAGTTTATTTTTGTTTAACATTATGTTTATAGGTTTTATTACAGCTTCTTCATAACTAAGTGTAATTCTTTTTCCATCTATAATATTATAGGTATTTAAGCAGGTATATTTTATATTTTGTTCAAAAACCTTAGAAGCAAAAAGGGCCATACTTAAAAATGCAAGCGTTAATAAATATCTCATTATTGTTTTCCTTCTATTTTATTAATAACACTGGAAATTTTTTTGATTCTTGTACTTGAACTTGGATGTGTTGAGAAAAATTCATTTTTTTCTTTTTTGCCAAGGCTCATATTTTGCCAGAATTTTAAGGCTTCTTTTGTATCATAACCTGCTTTCTTCATTAAATAAATACCTATTTCATCCGCTTCACTCTCTTGCATTCTTCCATAAGGCAACATAACTCCCAATTGGCTTCCAATACCGTAAGCTTGATTAAAAGTATTGGTATAAGCAGGAGCTTTAGAAGATACTACCACATTTCCTATTACATGCAAACCTTTTTGTAGCATTGAAGACGTCATTCGTTCAGCTCCATGTCGTGCAAGTGCATGAGCAATCTCATGTGACATAACAGTAGCAATTTGATCATCGTTTTTAGCAGCTTTTAATATACCTGTATATATGACTACTTTTCCACCTGGTAAACAAAAAGCATTCATTGCTTTATTTTGTACTAAATTGAATTCCCATTTAAAATCAGGTCTGTTAGCAATTTTTGCTATTTTTCTTCCAATTTCTTTTATTTTTCGTGATTCTTTTGTATTGTTAATGACTTTTGATTTTTTAAGCGTTTCTTTATAGGTTTTTTCACCTAAGCTTAGTTCTTCAGAAACAGACATAAAAATCATTTGTGATCTATTTGTATAAGGCGTTTTACTTGAACATCCAAGTATTATAAAAGCAAGTAAAAAACTTAGAAGTATATGTTTATAGTATTTCATGTGCATCCTTGATAATAAAAGAGTATATCAAAGATTATATTATTTAAAAGTGGATTTGTTGTAGAAAAAAAGTAAAAAGAAGAAAAGCCTTCGCTTTCCTCTTTTTATTAACTAATAATTAGCTGGTCTTCTTCTTGAAGATGGTTTTGAACTTGGTTTATTGTCTTTTGAAGATGAATTAGAAGATGAATAAGAGGATTTTGATCTTGAATCATTGTTTCTTGAACGTCCATCGTTTCTGTCATTTCTGCTTCTTGAATCATTTGAGTTAGCTCGTGAATCTGCGTTTCTTGAACGTCCGTCATTTCTGTCGTTTCTACTTCTTGAATCATTTGAGTTAGCTCGTGAATCTGCGTTTCTTGAACGTCCATCGTTTCTGTCATTTCTGCTTCTTGAATCATTTGAGTTAGCTCGTGAATCTGCGTTTCTTGAACGTCCGTCATTTCTGTCGTTTCTGTTTCGTGAATCATTTGAGTTAGCTCGTGAATCAGTATTTCTAGAACGTCCGTCATTTCTGTCGTTTCTGTTTCTTGAATCATTTGAATGTTCTTCTTTTCTTGAACTTCCATTTTCATTACGAGAATTTTTTCTATCGGCGTTAGTACGCCCTCCTCTTTGATTCTTAGGATTAGAGTTTCCTCTTTGATTCCCTCGGTTACCACCTTGTTTTGGAGGACTAACTTTCTTTTGAGTTGAAGTAAAACCATCAACCTCGATAACTTCAACATCTTTTTTAATCAGTTTTTCTATGTCTTCAAGCATTTGTATTTCTTCGCCACATACTAAAGACATAGCAACACCATTGTTTCCAGCTCGCCCAGTTCTTCCAATTCTATGTACATAATCTTCTGGAACATTTGGTAATTCAAAGTTTACAACATGAGGTAATAAATCAATATCAATTCCACGTGCAGCAATATCAGTTGCTACTAAAACTTTAATTTTATTTGCTTTAAAATCAGCCAATGCTTTTGTTCTTGCACCTTGAGATTTATTTCCATGAATGGCTGCTGATAAAATATAGTTCTTGTTTAAGTGTTCACTTAATTTATTTGCACCATGTTTTGTTCGTGTAAATACAAGTACTTGTGTCCATTTTTCTTCATGTATTAAGTGTGTTAATAAAGCTTTTTTTGTATCTTTATCCACATAATGAATAACTTGTTTGATTTGCTCAGAAGAAGTATTTCTTCTTGCCACTTCAATTAATTCTGGTTGGTGTAATAAACTATCAGATAATTTTTTAATTTCATCCGAAAATGTTGCAGAGAAAAGAAGTGTTTGTTTATCTTTTGGCAATATTTTTAATATTCTTTTAATATCGTGAATAAAACCCATGTCTAACATTCTGTCTGCTTCATCAAGAATTAAACATTCAATATCACTTAAGTTAATACTTCCTTGCGATAATAAGTCTAATAATCTACCAGGCGTTGCAGTAACAATATCAACACCTCTTTTTAAGATTGCTTTTTGAGGGTTGATTCCAACACCACCAAAAATAACGCAAGATTTAAAAGAAAGATATTTTCCGTACGTATCAATACTTTCTGCTACTTGTGCTGCTAATTCTCTAGTAGGCGTTAAAATAAGTGCTCTTACTTTAGGCTTCCCTTGAGTTGGGTTTTGATTTAATAATTCTAATAAGGGAAGAGTAAAACCAGCTGTTTTACCAGTACCTGTTTGTGCTCCCGCAAGAACATCTTTTCTTTGTAATACAATAGGAATGGCCTGAGCCTGAATTGGAGTTGGACTCGTATATCCTTGATCTTCTATTGCTTTTAAAATTGGTTCACATAAACCAAGTTGTGTAAATAACATTAACTACCTTTTATTTTTTGTCTGTAATAATATAAATGCTTTTGCATTTAGAGATTAATAATTTGTTTGGATGTTTACAAGACTTACCTTAAACTCTTTGTTTAAATCATCTTGAAAAAAGCGCATTATACCATAATAATTAAAAGATTTTCTTTGTATAATTTCACTCTTCTTTTTCTTTAAAATAAAAAGAAGTTTTAGCTTTATTTTCACTCCAGGAATATGCCTCATCTTTTAGTACTTTTAAATAAAATAATTCTCCGGAATTTCTCCACGCATCTAAAATTAACCCCCCTAAAAAATTTTGATATTTTGAGCTTACTACTAAAGCATTGTGTTCAAAATACTCCCCTTTTTTATGAACTGCCCAATAAAATTTAAGCGTTTTAAAATCGTATTCTTTTATTTTTTCAATTAAATCTTGTGTATAGTGATAACAAAAACCACGCTCTTTTAGGCCTAAGTTAATCAAAGAATTATGCATCCAAGCAGTACCTGTAATACCATAAGAATTTGCAAGTTCTAAAGAATGTAATATTAGTATTTTGGAAAGATTTTGGGCTTCTTTTTTGTTAATACTTGAAGATAAAGAAAGTATTGTATGTTCTAATTTAGCTATTGCATAGGCTTGTGGACTTGAAAAGTTTTTATATTCTTTGTCCACTTCATGTTTAGAAGAGCAAGAAACAAAAAAGAATACAAAAAAACAAAGTACTAATAATTTCATATTCGTCTCCTTTTATTATCTAAGCTATTTTCTATTTAAACGTAAAACAATTCAAGCCACTTCTAATGTACAGATAAAATGATTATTAAACTAAGCTTTTGAAGCAGTAAAAATAATTTCTAATAAGGTTGTAGGACTTGCCATATTTGCTTCTACGCACGCACGAGCAGGCGGAGTATCTTTTGAAACCCATTCATCCCAAATCACATTAAAAGCCTTAAAATCACTGTAAATATCTTTAACAAAAACTTCTGCTCTTAAGATATCATGTTTGCTAATACCTGCAAGTGCAAATCTTTCTTCTGCCATTTCTAATACTCTTTTACTTTGACCTGTAATATCTAATGTTTTATCATCTGAAACGATTCCTGCAAAATACACTGTATCCCCATGAATTACAATTCGGCTCATTCTTTTATCTACTAAGTCTCTTTTTATCATTTATATTCCTTGAAATTTATACCACAGTATAGCAAGAAATATAGAATTTATTGTAAAAAAACAAAATTATTAATAACTTTTTTAACTTATATTAAGCGTCTAATATTTTACTAATAATTATCATTATAAATCCCGTGAAATAGGATTATAATTTTAATTATGTTCTTTAAATTATCCACTTTAATAAACATATGATAAGTATAAGTAGCCATATTCTTAAGTAAATAATTTTATTTGAATAAAAGTAATATTTATACAATTATAATGTTGTTTTTTTACCCTATTTTTATGCTAAACTTTTTCATATTTTAATTAAGGAAACACAATGGATAAATTTTTATACTTAACAGATTTAAATGAAAATAGCGAAAATGGTTTTATAGGACCATTATTTGAGAAATATCTAAATAAGCATTTTATTGTACATATTGTTTATTTTTCTAAAACAAATTATGAATTTTCTATTAAAAATGGAAATCAGTTTATTATGCCCTTAAAACACAAAAATGAAATTATAAACGAATTGGCTAAAAACGATATTTCTTTAAATGATTATTCATTTGTACTTGTACGAAATCACACGTCAATTTTAAAAGAAGTATTAAAAGTTAAACACATATACAAATTCAAACTAGGCTTTAGACTCTCTTTTCCAAAACGTATTGCAAAACTGCAAAAAGATGAAGCCAACAATAAAAAAAGTTTTTTTGATGTTATTTCAAATAAAATTAAAACCTTTACAGAAGCTTCTTTAATCAATGAATGTGATATTTTTCTTCCAACTTCAAGACAAATGAGAGATGATTATTTACAAAATGTTAAAACAAGAACCTTTGTTATTCCTTCTGCCATTGATCCAGAAGTTTTATACCCAAATATTCAACACGAAGGCAATGAAAAGCGTTTCTTTTATGCAGGGACTCTTGATAAATTAAGAGAATTTGAAACGGTATTAGAAGCTTTTTCACAAATAGATACAAGTAAATTTAAATTAATGATTTCAACAAAAGATCCCAAATACCTAAAAGAACTGATTGGAAAGTATCCAAACTTGGAAAACTCAATAGAAATCTACAATGCGAATACAAAACATGAACTCTTAGAACTTATATCAAAAGCAGATATTGGTTTAGCAATACTGCCAAGTATTACTTTGTTTAATAGTTCAACGCCTATGAAAGTCCTTGATTATTATGCTTCAACCGTTCCTTGTTTAATGACCAATAATCAAAACAATACTTCTATTTTTGATGCAGATTCAAGTGCGTGGATGTGTGATTTTTCAAAAGAAGAAATAACAAACAAACTTGAATATATTATTTCTTTATCAAAAGATGAAGTATCCAAGGTTGGAGTAGAAGGGCAAGAAAGACTTCTGTCGGTTAGAAACTATAAACGAATTGCGGATGAATTAGCTCACCAACTTAATATCTTATAAAATAAAAACCTAAGGGTTTTATTTTATATCTTAGAATAATAAATCGTAAAAATCTTTAGGTGCATCTTGTTTGAAGCTTATTTTTTTATCATCTTTTGGGTGGTAAAAAGTAAGTGCACTCGCATGCAAGGCCATTCTTGGCCCATTTTTTCCATAACGCTCATCTCCAATAACACTGTGTCCCAAATATGCCATATGTGCTCGTATTTGGTGTTGCCTTCCTGTTTCTAGATTCACTTTTAATAAAGATCTTTTATTTTTTTCTTGAATCACTTCATAATGAGTAATGGCTTCTTTTGCATCTTTGTGTTCTCCTACATGCATTTTGTAAATTTTTTCATCCAAACGTAAAGGCTCATTAATTGTAGATTTTTTTACTTTTAAAATACCATGTACTATTGTTAAATAGGTTTTGGTACTTAAAGGCCACTTATCCATTATAAGTTCTCTTTTTTCTTTTGAAGTTGCAAATAAAAGAAGCCCTGAAGTATCCCTATCTAATCTATGTACTGGCCATAAAGCAATTTTATTCTGCCCACGACTTAATTGTTTTCGCAAAATTGCTAAAGCATGTTCTTTATTTTCATTTGCACTTGAAACACTTAAAAGGCCAGAAGGTTTATTAATAAGAACAACATCTTTGTCTTGATAGATAATCTCAAGACTCTTAAAAGAAGAAGATGATGATTTATTAATCACACCAATTTCTACAAGATCATCTGTTTTTAAAGCAAAATCATGTTTATTTTGCATAATATCATTTACTCTAACACTTGCATTTTGTAAGCGTTGTTTTACTTTTTTCTTAGGCCAAGAGTGCAGTTTCAAAAATAAAAAGTCCAGAAGTTTCGTATTTTTTTCTACTTTAAATTTTTCTGCCATTGTTTGTAACCCTTAGTATATTGTATTTTGAAAGTATAGCCAATAAATATATTTTCTTGTATACAAAGAAAATAAATCTTTTTTTGAAGTGCTTATTTTTAATTTATTTATTTATTATTTCTTGTTTTTTTTTACTTAAACTCAGATTAAATATAAGTTAATTTATGTTATTATTATTTAAAATCAAAAGGTTAAAAATGAAATCTATCTTTTTACTATTCTTATCTATCTTTTTATTAACGTCTAACGCAATAGCAAATGAAAAAGAGGTATTATTAACAATAACAAGCAAAGATAAAATCATTCTTTTAACAAGAAAAGACTTAGAGCGGTTTAATCAAACTACTATTAAACAAGTAACCTTTTGGACAAAGGGTGAAACTTCTTTTACAGGACCTTTATTACGTGATATCTTAGATAAATACGAGCTAAAAGGGAAAAAATTTGTAGCTAGTGCTTATAATGATTATAAAGTTACTATTCCTACAAAAGATTTTTATGACTACGATGTTATTATTGCAAGTCATGTAAACAATAAAGAACTTACAGTAAGATCAAAAGGCCCTTTATGGCTAATGTACCCTTGGGGAGAAAATGGGGAATTGGATCAAAAGACATATTACTCTCGTGCAATTTGGCAAATGACAAAAGCAAATATAGATGACTAAAAAAGGAGACAGAAAACCTCTTTTTTTTATTGTCATTTTATTGGGTGTATTTTTATTAAGTTTGATCTCTTCTGTTATGATCTTCAAACAAGCTGCTTATCAATCAAAAAAAGAAACCACCTATCATATGCTGTTTTATATGACACAATATGAATATGA